>JGI24158J21664_10008422_pt1 | contig 13716 bp, 8 predicted proteins | sample Ectturendosymbi3_FD_21664 | JGI IMG/M metagenome (IMG submission 21664) | reverse complement strand
CAACGCAACAGCCGCGGGGCGAACACAGGGGCACAATTAAGGATTGCAAGATTGCAGGCGCCACTACGTGGCAAGGACAAGGTAATCATACATTCACCGCAGAATTACTGTGGTCTTATGTTATTTGACTGACTGAGATGAGTTGTTAGAGCCAAGCAAAACAAAAAATTTTGTTGCAACAGCGTCACCGCGTGTCAACCGTTGCCAAGATTGTTGTCACCAACGCTTGTGTGTTAACGTAGTAGGTGTGCTGAAGTTCTTCAGAAAGTTTGAATAATGTGGCTGTAGGGCTAGCTAATAGTACTGAAATGCAGTTTGGACATCATGTGCACAACTACTTTTTGTATTGGACCTTATTTTTCCTGTGTTGTGACATACTACTGTACACGTTACTCGGATGTAGTTTCTCTTCTGACTGAGTCAGTTGACGGTCAAGTGTTTCTTCAGTGAAAATAATCACGAAACGAATCATACTTGCATCTTCACACTATAGAACTTAAGCCTCATTTTAATATGTATGAACTCAGTTTCAAAATCTTATGCTTTGCTTTTTAAATACAACCTTCAATCAACCTTTTCTAACCAGAGTACGAAAGGGCGACAGCTAGCTTTTGCCTTTACTCTGGTTTGTAACCAGAGTCCTTTCTCAGCATAGAATCAGACACTAAGATAGATTTTACAGAGTATATATTTCGCCTACAAAGTAGGCATCATCAGCTCTGAGTGACAACCTTTTGTAGGCTAATATCTTTTGCAGGGTTCTCAACTAGTCGCAGTCCAGGAACCACATTTTCCCACTGTCAAGTTCCGACCAATTTTATAGAATACAAGCCGTCCAAATTGTTTCTGAAAAACAGCCTTTAATTAAGAATAAAGATATATATGCAGGCAGGCAAAGTGAAATAAAGTATTGTTAAAGAAACTGAGAAACATGACAACTGTCTAGTATCTACATGTGTGAAACTGAAAGTTGTTACAATTAGGCAATGGATACAGGTACACCTGTGGATCTTGATGTTTGAAACCTTACTAATATGCCACCTGTAGCATGACAGTAATGCACAAGGAGAGTGAAGTAGGCTTGGCAGAAGTGTACTGAACATGAACACTAAAGCTAAACCCTAACCCTAAAATTTTAATCCTTAAACCTAATCCCAACACCTAAACCTAACCCCAAAACCCAAACTTTTAAACCTAAACCTATCCCCTAAACTCTAAATTCTGAACCTAACCCCTAAATATAATCCCTAAGCCTAATCCCTAAAAGTAAATCCTAAACCTAGCCCTAAACCTAACCCTTAAACCTAAACCATAAACTCTAAGCTCTAAACCATAAACCTAAGTCCTAAACCAGTGCTACTCAAATGGCGGACAGCAGTCCGAATCCAGCCTTTGGATGGCAACGGCCGGACCTCGTCAAGCTCTTGAAGGTGTATTCTATACCCAGAAGTTTTCATCCCAAAATTTTGCACTTTTGGCCATACTTCTAAAGCATTTATTCTTCACCAAGTATGTGATTGTCGATCAAGCTGTTGTTCAGCTAAATTGCAGTGCACACCTGAGTTGGGCAAGCTATCACTTTTTTGTTCAAATTAATTGTTTCGTCATAATTGTTCAACAATAGCTCGTCACTACGATGTCTATCCTAGTGAAAATAGTGGATTTGAGGCTAGAATATAACAATGAAATCTTTTCTTTCTGAAAACAATGCAATTATAAAAATTTATTTGTGTACAGTTATGAAAGAAGCTTGAGTAAGGGAAGAGTTTTGCAGAAATTTTGGTCCTTCAAGAAATATTTGTTTGCGGGAAGTCAACAAAATGTGAAGAAAAGCTAAGGCATTTTCAGCTTTTTTAGAAAATGATAAAGGGAAACTGTTGAATTTTTGGCTGACATAGTGTAACACCTCTACAACTTGAATGTAAAACTTCAAGGAGAAAAACATAGCCTACTACTCTTGATTTGATCACCAGGATAAGTTTCCCTTACTATTCGCCCTTTCCAGAAAAAGTTTAATATCTTCAGACAAGTCATTCAAAACGAAATTAGTTATTTTCTGAAGTATATGGGTAAAACAAAAGCAAGAAGATTCCAGATATATTCAACTTATTGAAAAGTTGATTACCAACATTATCGAACAGTTTGGCGACTTTATTTTCGAAAACAGTTGCTGCTCTTTCCTCAAAACCCTTTTCAGTGACAGACATCACTGAATTTTCAACTGAAGCAAAAAGTCACATTCACATGTGTGCACCGAAGATGAAGTGGAAATTTTTATTGGTACCGGAACTCTGCTGGGCATCTCCATTTATATTTGTAGGCAACGACCCATCATTCACTGATGAATGTGGCAGAGCGGAGCTCTGGCAGCTTGACACCACTGGTGTGGACGCACCCAAAACTCAACTGGAATTAATTGAATTCCAACAGAATGTAGCAGTAAAAGAAATATTTTTTGATGGCACACCTGAGATCTTCTTGTCAAAGGAAGGTATCTCCAAAATTTTTTCCAGTCATTGCAAATAGTCAGGGGAAATTCTTATGGTGTTTGGGTCTACCTGCTGCTGCCAGAGGGGCGATTTGTCCCCTCCTGTCAGCTACAGTAAATGTAAAACTCGGGCCCCCACTTGGCTTATGCTTTAGTTTTAGTATTCTTGTGGTTTTCAGTAGCTTATTTTTGTATTTCTCAGAGTATATGTTGGAGATCTAGGGTTTTTGTATAGCCATCCACATCCGGGTTCACCGTCATTACTCAGGGTTTTTCTGAGTGTTGCTAGCAACCTCCCTACAGTGGGCATGGACGTTTTTCAGATACGTTTTCCCTTCTGGCCTGAACATCTAGTTACGCCACTGACTGCTGACAGTCCGCACTGTCAAAAAAGGAGCTCATAAAGAACTAGCGTCACATCTGTATCACGAATAAAACCTTCACCATTACATCCTATTCACTGCCGCTACCTTGGAACAAAAATTTAGGTAATTGCAAAGAAGCACAAAATGTCATTGTTCTCACCAGCAGAACAATAAATAACGCTGACACCATTTGTTACTATTTGTATCCATTTACCAGATTTTGTATATCTATATATACTATAATCGTATTAAATTCTCATATTACACTTTTTGTTAGAAAAATCCAAGACATGTCACATTTGCATGATTTTTATGGGAGTGACCAGACCTCAAAAAATTTTGATATTTGTAGCTGGACCCTTTCTTAAAATAATTGAGTAGCCCTATCCTAAACTCTAAACCTAACCCCTAAAGCTAAAGCCCAAACATAAACCTTAAACCTAAACTGTAAATCTAAAGACAAAAGTTGGGAAACTTCTGCAACCACTACCACCAAAACGAAAGTTGTCAAGCTGAGAGCTGAATCAAAAACCATCGGCACAGCAGACCTTAAATGTATCTACTATGCTACAAAGTTGGTGGCATTTGAGTGACAAACTCAGCATTTTTTCGAACTGTGTTATGTGAGGCATATCCGTAGTCACTACCTTACAATAAAATTAGGCAGTGGCTACAGGTCCGCCAGCAGACCTTCTTTTTTTAGAAATCATTTCTTCTCTGTCATGTGACACAAACATAACATCTGCATCCACAATGAGTGTGCGCTAGACTACACTACACTTGCCAGTAATGTAGTAAACACTAAACCTAAATGTAAAATTAAACCCTTTGAAACCCTAAACATAAACCCTGAACCTAAAACCTTGAACCCAAAACCCTAAGCCCAAACCTGAACCCTAAACATAAAACCTAAACGCAAACTCTGAACCTAAACAGTAAATGTAAACCCAAAAGTTCTTGAAAGTTTTTAAAAAAGTAAATAAAAATTGCATCCATCAACAGTGTAATCACTACTACAAAAACGAAAGCAGCAATTGTGAGAGCTGAACTAACAACCACTCACACAGCAGGTATAGACACTTTTTCTCGACTATGTTCACAGTGTCGCTTGTGTGACAAACTCAGTGGTTTATCTGGACAAAATGATATATATGTGGTTTGAAGAGGTTCGAACGGTATCACATGACTGGCAGTGGATGAATAATTTTAAAAAATGAAGGTCGGCTGGAGACCTATATAGCCACTACCATAAAATTAAATGTCAAAACTGGGAAAAATTAGGTGTGAGTATTTAAATTCTCCTTGATTATGTGTTTTGCTACAAGCCACTGGTTTGCAACTGAGCATTTCAGAAAATGCTTTTTTGTGCAAAATTAAAATTTGGATCATTTATCTTCAAACATAAAGCTAGAGAAAAAGGAATATAAAAGGCAGTGTCTTAATGACTTTTTCTGGTTTTTGCTTTGGAAGGACTAAATAATGTATCGAGCAAAATTGCTGACCTTTGTATAATATGGATTTAAGAGAATTGATGGAGCAGTTGACTCTTGGTTTGCTATCTACCCTTGGTGAGTAAAGATGGCTGCATCATGGGCCACACAAGAGGCGCAATATGACAGTGCATTATAGGGTCAATTTTCATGTGCTAAATTGGTGATTTTTCCAAGTGCTCATATAACATAGATTCAGAATTATAATAACCAGTTAGTAGTTTAAAGATCAACTTAAATACAACTATATTGATCTAGGCCAGGGGTGACGAAACTATTTGCTATCGCGGGCCACTTTGTCAGTTACCGCTGAGTAAGCGGGCCACACAACTTTTTAGTCATACTATGAAACCTCTTAAAAATGAAAAAAACGGCCGCTATGACTACGGTATATATATGTACCGTTAGTACCAAAAGGGTTAAACAGCTAAATCCTGAATTAGATAAAAGGTTTGTACTACATTTGTATGATTCCTGCGTGATATGCGTGTAATTTAATCAGGCTATCAGCTTTTGATATCACTGTCTTTAAGATGATTCAGGCTTAGTTTGCTTCTATGCCATGTATATGCCACTTTTATTGCTAAGGCTTTGCTTTCACTTATTTTTGTTCGCCCAGTATTAAGTTAAATTAGCATTAAAGGAAGTCATAATAAACCTAAGAAAGGAATAAACAAAGAAAATATTGGCAATTCAAAAGGGCATACAAAAATCTTGTGTACGGTTCCAGATATTTTATTTATGTCTGAGCATTTTTAAACTTACTTTATTGAATAATCATGAATGCTGCTTGTACATCAAAATTGGGTCGTGTTATTTTGCAATAATCCATGTAATCAGCTCTCAACTTATTTTAACTTGTCAAGTTGAGAAATTAAGACATTATACCACCCAACCTGTGTTAAAAGCTGTGTATAATGCATTGAAACACCCTTATCTCAATTATGCTGTTTTGAACTTGGGCAGGGATTCAAAACTGCTATTCAACCTCTTGTGAATCTAAAAAAAGCTGTGAAATTTCTGAAAACATCCAAAAATGCCACTTTGGATGAAATATATGTACAAAATAACATTCTAACAATCAACAATATATCTAAAATGTCCGCTGGTAAGTTTATGCACTCTTATGGAACAATCTACTTCCGTCACATTTTAACCAGTATTTCAAATCTATTCAGACAGTTCATAATTACCCCACCAGACTCCCAATTTCAAAAAATTTCTTCCTACCCAGGATAAACTATTCTTAAGGGCAATGCTCCCTCAAATTCATTGGACCCAAGGTATGGTCAGAAATACCTGTTTCAATCTCATGTATCAAGTTTCAATCTCATGTTGACTTCAAACATCTGTACAAAAACTACCTACTCTCTACTTTGGTGCAAAGTAACAAATGGAATTTGTTTAACTCATCTTGTGTTCTTTGTGATTTTTAACATGTGATTTCTTCCATTATGTTTTTCTATGTATTTTATACTTAACAGTCACTGTAAAGTTTCTCTTTCTGATGGGGGAAGTCTTCTTTATCTGTCTGTCATTTGATGTTTCCTCCAACTTGTTTTTGTATCCTATAATAATTTGCATTGTCCAACAACTATACATTAATTTCAGTGTTTTGTTCTCTTCATACCTGTGAAATTAAGTATCTCATCATGGTAACTATGTGCACATAGCCATGCACTCATCTGTAAATATCATTTGTGTCTTCGTTTTACATCACCTTAACTTTTCTTTTCACATGACTAATGATAGTACTGAAAGTTGTATTGCAGGGTTGGTGGACTAGATGACCTCATGGTCTTTCACCAATATTTTGTGACAAATGAACCAGTAAATGTTCATTGCTTGTGTAGAGCTTTGCTATTAAATGATGCTGTAATTTTTGCATTAGCCTATATTCTATGCACTGCTGTATGACAGGGGTCGTCAACCTTTTGCTAATTGTGTGCCAACTTAAGGTTTCAAATCATTCAGTGTGCCAACAGCATACGCACTTTTATACAAGTAAAGGTCAGTATACCTTCTGTGTGAATCTTAACAAAATTGGAGCTGCTCCAGGACATTGGAAATTGCTTGGCATGGCATGCATGCTGTTGCTTGCCGACCCCTGCTGTATGCTTTATTGACTGTGTGAACCATCATTTTGTCTCAAAAAACAATACACTTATATGTCGATGTATACTTCACAGTTATGTCTATTTTTACTAACCTTGTTTTCCAGCATTTACATAAAAAACAGTTTTTGGCAACAATCATTTGGTGACTTATTGCATGTTAGTATTTTTGTTTTTGACTTGCAGAGAAGCGTCCTGGAATTTGTGATGTGAAATTTTCAAATTATGCTCCAGCTCCAAGGCATGCTTTGGTTGCATGGGAACAAAGAAATACATGTATGCTTCCTGAGGATCTCAAGAATTTTTATTTGACTACAGATGGTCTCCTACTCACATGGAAAGTTAGCATTGATGGTGATTACTTCTTCTTATCAATTGTTTCGATTTTTACTGTTTATATTCAACCAGGGTTTTTTTAAGGTGTTATAGGGACCCGATTCGGGTCCCTAGAATTGTAAATTGGGTCCCTACAATTTGATTTTCAGAGAAAATCGTAATCGAGTCCCTAGACTCAAAGAAAATTGGGTCCGTATAATCAGAGAAATCGGGTCCCTACAGGTTCACATCGGGTAACTAACATTTTCCTTAAAAAAACCCTGATTCAACTATTCTTGTATTGCTTTTAATCACTATTCCACTTTCCAACAAATGTTTCGATTTAAGGAATTGTGCAGCAGTTTTAGGGTTTATGTCATCATGGTTGACTCTAAACTGTTTTTGATATTTTTTCATTATATGAAAAAAAATATTTAATTTCCTTTTAGCATAATAGTGTTATATTTCTTTATGAATCAATTTAAGTACCTTCTTGTCAACTCATGTCAAAAAAAAGCTATTGCCAATTCATGTTAACTGAAAAGGTAGTTATTTCTGCAATCTACTGACAGAAAATTAGATACATTGCTTGGCAGCCTTACTAAAGACAAGGCACATATGAAAATATTCATTAATTTGTAAGACAAACATGAAAAATTCTTAAACTCACTCTCACAACTGTTTCTATCATAGTTTCTGGTCTGCTGTATTTTTTAAATAAAATTTCTTGTTCATGTCATTGCTGATGGTGAGTATTTTCAGATAATGAGCATCCTCTTGGCCATATGGAAATTAATTCTCTTGGTGATTTGCACAAGCTTAGCTTAGCTGGATCAACAAGTACTGCATCAAGCAACATATCACTGGCTGACATTGATTACGAAAGTGATTCTGAAGATGAGACTTGTAAGTGCACGAGTGTTACTGTGTAGCATGTAGCTTTTACTTTATCTTTTTCTTGATTCAGTGCATAACTGTTAAACGTTTTGCATTACCTATGTTTTACTTTACAAGTACATTTTTACCACTGAGTTTAGGATCTAAAGTTGATAGAATTGTAACTGGTACAGCTCATGCAGAAAAAGAAATGAAAGATATTTTGTAAATACGTTGCTAACCTTCACAGCTGTGACAACCATGAACAAGCAAATAATTGTATAACTTCTTATGCGTTTTTTTTTATTTAGGTGAAACTCGCAAGCGACCACATTTTGATGGAAGAAGCCGATTATTTGAACTTGATTCATGCAATGGCTTTGGCAAAGTTTGTCTTGTATACGTTAAAGCATCTCCTGGTGAGTACTCAAAGTGAAATAACTACAGCATTCAATTCGGATTTGGACGGACTATCATAGTCAGAGCGTTTAGTCAACCAAGAAATTGTTGACATTGTAGGTGTTTTGGTTTTCTATAGCCTTTTTTCAGCTCACATCATAAGAGAAGGATCAATAAAATATAATTTGGTGGGAGGTAATAGCTCAGTGACGGAACGTCCGTCACTTAACTAAAAGATAGGGCGTTCACCACAATCTCTCCAGCAAAAAGCAAACTGCAGGCCTCGGCATGCCGCCATCAAAATCAAATTAAAAAGAAGATTGCGGATTTTGTTTTCACACAAGTTCATGTTTCCAGGATCAGCGATGTTTTTATTTCGCCTGTCTATTCAATATAGTTCCCTTAGGAATCTCTTGCTCAGTCTTCACATGTTGGTGTTGCCGCTTGGTACTGTTTATTTTGGTCACAATTAATTCTCACGATAAAGTTAATCGATAACCAGGTCTGTTTCGATTGTTTAGAGACTTTAGAAAGTTAAGAACAAAATCGAGTTTTAAACCAATGTTTCAAAGACGAGCAATCATCCTCTCCTTGTTTCTGTATATAAGCATGCCGTTGAAAGAACGTAATTGTTCATCAAATGTTGTGTTTGAGGTGGTCAAAGTTAGGAGTACGTAGGAAAGTCTTGCGTCTAAGAAAAGCTTCGTCAAGAATTCGCGTTCCTTGTTGTCACTGCTCTTTGCTTTCTTCATTTTATTCTTATCCCCAACGTTTTTGTGCTTGACTGCGTTGGATAAAGCTAATTGCAAATTTTTTAAATAACACTTGATAAAATAAACCTTCGGGAAAGGCGTCAATTGTAACAGCAAAAACTGTTTTTGGTAGGGACGTCAAATAAGTATGCTGTGTTTTGAATGTCAAAGATCCCATCGCAGCTTATTAATTAAATTTAAATAATTTAAACGGTGGATTTGTTCATGCAGCTAATCGATCAAGGATATTTGTACATGCCGTCACCTATTTTCTTTGATATATTTGAATTTATTAGTTTGACAAGCTCCTAAGCAGTCACATTTTTGTTGCATTCGTGGTTTCTGGCCAACTGGACCTTTGAAGGATACACTGGCGTTTTAACCAGCCTTGTTCAAATTTTCTGTGTATAGGATTTTAGTGCTAAAACGTGTGGCACGGTTTCCCTCGCTTTACTCATAACTTCTCCCAAAATCACTGCAATGCGACTGCTGGTAGCTTTCTTATGAGTGTTTTTTACATACAAGAAAAATGATACCTGCGGGGTTTAAGTAGCTCGTCTCCACCACGACGACTGAGCTGAATCCAATCGCAAATTTTTTAAAATAGGAAATCGATTTCACTACGCATCTTCAGTCCTAAAATCTTATTCAAATAAGGTCTTTTTCAAACTTGGAGGGTTTAATTGAGATATAAGCGACTTGAATTATTTTTTCGTAACTTTATAAAAGATGGTGAGCGCACCACCAAGACTATAGCTATCGTATGAACTGAGCGCAGCCGGCACGACTGTGAAGTAACCAACATAACAGAACGCCTTGTCTTTCTGTGTTGTATATTTCAACCTTTTCTAATGTGGCGATCTTAAGTTTTACTTTACAAATGTGATGACGTGTTATTGTGTGAAACCCTGGGTGCCTAAAGATTTTGGAACCTGGTTGAAACAGATGTGTGCAAGAAGCACAGCTCATGAAAGTCAAGCGCACCAAAGCCACAGCTTTCTACAAACCAGCCAAAAATCGGTTTTATTGGTACGTTTTACACGTACATTTGGACATTACCAGCAGTTTTGCGCAGCTTAAATTCATTGCTTGTCCTTGGTTTATATCATAGGCTTGATTATCGAACAAGTATTGCAATTTGATATTGTTTTGTAATTGACTGTTCATATAAACGCTATGTTTGCGGTGTTTTGCTGAAAGATACCCTGTGTAAAAATATGTTGTTGCACTACAGCGGCACGGACTAATGTTTTTGCAGGTCTTCCTGCTCAGTCCACGGAAATATGGTTCCTCGATCGTGCTTTAAATTGGTCGTTTTTGGCTCCTGATTTCACGACCTATTTCCGGATGATGCTTGTGCACATTGGGTTGCCTCAGTGGCAATATGCCTTTACACCAATTGGTTTAAGTCCAAAAGTTAAGGTTAGTAAAGTCTGAATCGTGTACTACGTCGTGATCAAGCCCTGCTTTATATAAAAATAACACCGGGTTAAGCGTATTTTAATTGCTGCATTTTAGCAATGGTTCAGTATGTACGCGCCGGTTCGACTGAAAATCGACGAAGAAATGCGAAATAACAAGTCGTTTGAACGCATAGATATAGGTGAGTGTTTTAGACGTATTTTGAAACTAATACACACTAAAGAACAGACGTTGTTTCACCGTGAAGTTACATTGCAAGCGAATTTTTCGCTTCAATTCATGTACTGGTCCAGATCATACCCATTGCGTTTTTCAAACGTCACAAGGCTCTTTGAAAGGTCAAGTCCTGAAAATCACTTTTAATCGGTATTGTATCTTCAAGAAGGCTCACTCACAAAAATAGAAACGAAAAAAAAACTGCCATCCGCTTAAATTTCGTGTAGGCCGTTGAACTTACGCAAGCATTCTGAAAACAAGGACCCATGTAGCCCACATTTCCTCATCCACTGTTTTCAACTTGCACAACCTTTCGCCGAATTAAAAAGTGTGTAGGTGAAATCAGTCCGGCTGTTCCCACGTTACTAAAAATTTGGGATATTGCGAAAGATGCTCAGAATGTATCTTGAGCCCAAATCGTGCATCAAAAACTTTTAAAATTAAGCGTCCATAGCTTTAACGCGAGAGAATTTGTTGCTTGAAAACACGGTATCCAAAATGAAACGTTTTTCGCTCCTCGCGAACTACTGTTTTTTGGAATTCATGAAGTGTGTTGGCAAAAAGTTGCCGTGTACAGGGTGGTTCTACAGAACAAGTTTCTCTGTTTGAATTCCCCTAGGGAAAAGGATGGAGGTTGTGTTTCCTAAAGTCTTCTAACTGATGGTAACTGCTGTACAGTAAGGCTATTCGTCCAATTTTGCAGATTGATCGTAATTGCAAACAAGTTATTTACCACTCCACATTTTTGTAGCAAATTTTAATAATTTTGCACTGAAATTTTTGCCGAAAAAGCGTTAATTGGAGCTGATGCATACGACCCTCTATCAATGCGAACATTTGATACAATTTCAATAATCCCGCTCAGATGTTCCTCCTGTGAAGGTCGATTGGCAAAGGGTGTTTAAAGGCAAGGCTGCTGATAAAGGCAAGGGAAAAGTATCGACAACTAACTTGCCGCCAAACAAGAAGAAGTTATCAGCGCCATCACAGGCTTTGTCCGGATCTAAGTAAGTGTAACTGTCTATTAAGAATGCACTGAACTTTTGCTTTTGTTCTTATTTAGCTTGGCTCCTCTTGATTCGATATGTAGTCTCGCGAAAGACTAGGGACTTGACTATTAAAAGATTCTGCATAGTAACCTGGCATAGGAAGTATTTTAGGTTGAACACCTGTTTCCTTTTCGATTTGTGAAAAACAACGACAAAGTGTTTTATAACCTTCGCAACTATTATCTGTTTTTGATAGGCAGGAATAATTGACTCAGCTTGATGCAAGCTCCAAGTTTTACATTTCATTGAACCCTTAGTTTTCGTTTTCATTTAATAATTCGTGTATTCACTGTATTCCAAGACATGACTAGAGAAAAGCTTTAAGATGTCACTTCTTGGTGTCCCTTATTTGTAATTTATGACCGCATAGTGACACTAAGTTATTTTTCCAATTTAGAAAATACAGAACAACTGGGTGAGCAAGCCCAAGAAAAAAGCAACTTCAACTAGCCTAAGTCTTTTCCACTGTTTGAGAATGAAATGAAGTGTCAACTTTTGTTGCTCGCTTGTTAGAAGAAAAAAACTTGCTTCTGATGTGACTAGTAATCTGCGAAAAATGTACATTCCACAAATTCTATCAAAAAGAAGTTGATTTACTATTGCATGGTAGGAGAGAAAATAGCATAATTAACTTCGATTTGCAAGATGATGGTTTGCTGAAAGGCAGTAAAGTCGTCCTAATTCTTTTTCGTCAAACTTAACATGGATGTTGGATGGGCGTTTTTTGAAGCAGATCCGCAGGCTTGTGATAATCTACACAAAAAGAGTGCAGCCCTGCCATACGAGTATATTAAAACCTTGTAGGGACTATCCGGTTTAATACAGTACTGTATATGACTATATGGCAACTTCGCTGGCATTTTTTAAACACTGAGGTTCTTTTTAAAAGAAAGCAAAAACGCTGAAAAGTTTTGTTAACCACTTGTGTGTTTCAAATCTATGCAGATCTGTGACAGCCACGAAATATGGTCGGATGACGAAGCCTTGGGCCTGAACAGTTCAACAACAGCTTCGGTTTTCTTAGTACTCTTGAGGAGGAAGCTTTGAAGACATCACGATTTGTGCATGAGTGAATAACCATGTTACGGTTGCGTTGTTGCTTGAGTCAGTGTTTTGACTGCCAAAAAGACTGTTTTCAGATGAAAAGGTTGTACGTTCGTACATCTCCGCACAAAAGAGATTGACATTGTGGAATGAACCAAAAAAAGCTTACACTTTGCTGGCAGCACGAACTAGCAATGATAAAGTAATGTTGTGGAAGAGACTGGGAGTTTTATTTGGGATGTGTTCCTAACCTGATCAAAAAGTGGTAAAAGCAGTCAACGCCAGAGCGAAAAGTCACAACAATCGCACGTCGTCGCAGCTGATCGTGTGCACGAGCAAGGACACAAGATTGCGTAAACTTCAATGTTCCATCAATAGACAGAGAACGATACATGTTTTTTTGACTGTTCAACGTAGAACCGTGAAAATGTGGAAAAGTTCAGCGACGTAGCGAGCTTACGTGTAGCTAGAGCAATTACTTACCGATCTGTGCGTATTTGTACAGCTTGTTAAAAGGCTGGAACGCGCTATAACACCTAGCGTTACAACTTCTTGATGTCTCGCATTCCGCAACTTCAGTACTGTTGAACTGTGTTCATGACCAAAGGTACCAACTGGAGTGAGGTTGTAATTTACAATAACATTCTTTTGTGGACGGTGCATTAAAGCATGCAACCTTGAAATATTTTCCAGAATTAGCGTCACGTCCATTCTTATAGCTTTAGATAGACATATCATAACACCATAGTTGAGCACAGAGCGCCTGCTTATCAGTTGCAGGTGGCGATGGTATTTTTGTGACAGTTTTGATGCCCGCGGTTGCCTGCACTGATTACACCACTTATTGATTACGTGCCGCGTCGAATTGCTTTGCCTGGTCGTTTGTATCGCACGTCGGTATCAGATTGTTTAGTTTCATACCAGGGACCAGCCTGTGGTCTGGTGGTAAGTGCGTCCGCCTCGATGCTGGTAGGTCGAAAGTTCGAGTCTCGGCCGGGTCTTACCAAGACCTTGCAAATTGGTACTGTAGCCTTCTAGCCAGGCGCACGGTGTACGGAAGAACTGCAGGGAACACAACCAGAACACAACAGAAACCGAGTGAAAATGAACCCAGAGTACAAACTCAGACCTGGCGCTACAAGACCATTGTAGTTATAAAGCGCCAACAACAAACCACCATATCTAA
>JGI24158J21664_10008419_pt1 | contig 13719 bp, 6 predicted proteins | sample Ectturendosymbi3_FD_21664 | JGI IMG/M metagenome (IMG submission 21664) | reverse complement strand
GTGTATATCTTTACTCGGTAGTAGTGCTGGTGCATTGTTTCAGTATTTGTTCATCTTCAGTGTTGTCTGTGTATATTGTTGCGATCGGAAATCCCGAGCGGCATATGCGCAAAGCTTCGCACCGTGGCAGCAAGCAACAATAGAGATCACCCGACGAGATCACTATAATTGCTTGTTCGCGCCACACACATATATTTTTGTTCTTCGCGCACATCCCGTTCGTGGTGAAACACACAATCAACGCAACACCACCGGAGAGGTTGCAACAGTATGAGCTAACACCTACCTTGCGATGTGTGTGTCTAAATATTTTTCATCCCTGTGTTCTTTAAATAGGTCTGTGACATGGAACATGTGTCTATGCCAAACGAATCAATAAATAAAAATAAAACAGGTGGGACTTGAGGTAGACAGGATTATTGTGGTAGATGGTCTTCTAAAACGGCAACGAAGATTTTGCAAAATAACCACTGGTAAAAGCAATTTCTTTTCATGGATGTTGCGGTTGAAGCCGACCAACAGCATAAAAGTAATAAGAATATATCTAAGTTGGCAGCAGGAAAAAGACACAGCATGTTGCCCAATCTTACAGTTCCACTGATGCACCAATCAGTGAAACAGATGATCTGGTAATGTGAAATCCAAATATTTTAACAACTCGTAGTGATCAGTAAAATAATGTGAAGCTCGTCAGCATCACAACGTGAGCTGGTAAGTTCAGCATCAGGTGGAAATATCAGCACACTATGGTTCGGCATCCTGGTTGCGCTGGCGCACCAAAAAAGCTGCAACATTCCGGAAGTTTAACTTTAACTCGGGTTCACCCACTTGCTCTGTTTTCTCAGTTTCTTGCTACGTTGCTGCTCGCGACATCGAGGGTGACGTTTTGACGCTGACTTGTCCTTCCGGCTGTCAAACAGTAACAGAAAAACTGTGGGGGACCGGAAAATACAGAGAAGACAGTTACGTGTGCGCAGCAGCGATACACGACGGAAGGATTTCAGGCGAGTGCTGCTAGTGTAATTATTGGTCGATTTCAATTCTTTTGCTTTTAGCGAAATACTTCCAGTTCAAAACTCACCAAATGTCTCTGATGCTCATCCGGCGAAACCTTACGTGCATCAAAAATTTTGACGGACGAAAGAAAACAGCAACACTGTATCTGTAGAAATATGACGTTGCTAAATGTTCAGAATATTTGCGTATGACGCAACAGGTTGCTCGAGATTATTGCGGCACAATTTAAGTTGCCTAAATCAGCGTGTTTTTATTTTAAATCAAGATAAAACCTTGAAGGGCATGAATCTATTGGAGTTGGGATGACACTCGCAATTTCACTTGGTTGTGTGTTCTGGAACGTCATAACAAACATCCCTTCTCGTTTCGGAGCTTATCAAAATTTTATTCCCATGGACGGATAACCTGCCATTGGTTATTAACAGAGTTTTGCTTAACTTTTTTTATAGGAACGTATTAAAAGTTAATATTTTTGCTGTTCCGTGACCTAGTCAATTACGACTACTGGAGGAACTAAACGCCTTTAGTTCAATTGTTGACAGAAAACTGAAAAAAAACAACTTTTGCAGTCTTCAACACTGCAGGTAAAATCAACAAAATCGAACAAAGCGTTTTAACCTCAACCCAACTTTATGTCACACTTTTGAATTTTTGCAGTTGAAGGAGGAACACTTACCATTCGAAAACTGAAAGGCGAGCAATCGTTCCTGGGGTCAACGCGAAATGGAGTTACCACCCAATCATCAGTGGGTCATTCATCGGGGTTGTTCTTTTTCCAAGGTTTGTCCTGAGCTGAGAGCTGGTGACTGTGCAGCGACATGTGTAAAGTACTCTGTTTAATTTGCTTAGTCGACCTTGCTGCTATTTTTTGAACTAAATACGGGAAAGATGTGTTCTGATCACTAGCGTGTGTTCTTTGAACAAAGGTATTTTGCATAACATTGCAATTGCGATGCAGAGTGAGATAGCCTCAATGTCGAAAAACGTTTCGACTGAGGTCATTTTCTGCCTTACTTTATGAAAACAGTAGACCATAGGTTTGTTTCGAGCAGTTCTGTGGCTGTGATCACAACGTGCGATCGTCTTGTTTACTGTGCAGCAAAGTTTACGTGGAATTAAATTGTAGATAACATCGACTTGGCAGTCTTGATCAACGTAGCCTGTTCATATTTGCCTTGTTTTTTTCAGATTCGTTTGAGGCGAGGCGAAAGCTTTACACAGGTATGATGTTTCAACTGCCTTCCACTGATGTACGTTGCGTAAGGAACGTAATGCGACGCAGACCAAACATTCCAATCCTGATACGCAGCTCCTTTCTGCAAAATTTCTTTGTACGCTGCTGTTACCGAGCGGCACGTGCTACGAGGATTAGACCAAGGCCTCACTCATTTTCTAGGAGGCCTTGATTAGACAACACTAAATAAACAGAGCACTAAGAATGCAATGCAGCCTTGCAGTAACGAGGTTTCGCCAGCCATATGTGGATGCGAGCCACGTTGTAAGTTTCGTCAGTGCAAAAGTAGTTGTGCAAAGCTGAAAACAGTGTTTTGTTTAACGTTTGTACGTGCAGTAGATCATGAGCTATATTTCCAGGTACTTGTGCGATGTACGTACACGCTGGCGGCAGAGCTGACGCTTTGGTCAGATTTGGGAGATGCCCGTAAACACCAGCCTTGTTCAGAAATAGCTGGACGCGTTTACATAAAGCGTGATTTCTCGCGGCGATCTGGGCTCAAATTAGTTGTTACATTGGTACCTGTCAAATTTTCGTTTTTCATGACTTAAGAAGGCCAAGCACTGCAGCCTGACAGAACGCCGCATACACATTGTGTTGAATAATATCTGCTGTTGCGAAGTAAATTTAAAAACACTAACAAAATTTTTTCCTTTTTATCGGAGATATTTTTCAATATCACGCGTTTTTTCAAACCTCCGTCTTGTATTGCTGCAGTGTCCTGTTTCGCAAAAGCCGACTTAACTCTCGAAGATAGTTTCATGGTCATTTGCCCACCCGGATGTGACGTGGTATCGGAAAACGTCTGGGGAGGACCGACCTACGCAAGCAAGTCGTATTTGTGCGCAAGCGCAATACACGCAGGACACATCAAAGGTGAGGCAAAGCCTCATGTTGTTGCCTGCGCGATCTTAGTCATCGCTTGTTTCGTCATATAAGCAACAACTTAATATGCATATTGTGCAAGCGTCGCGCAGTCGCATTAAAACCTTTTCAAAGGTTAGATTTTGACAGGTTCAGGGGCGAAGTGTGTTTTGCTGCTGACTTTATCGCATGTTTGTTATCACTGCGGCGTTATCTGATTTGGGTCAAATGTCGGGAAAGTTGGGGTTGACGATTTGGTTACAGACTGTAAACGTTGCAAGATCATGTTTTTTCGATATGTTGATTACCATGCATTACGAGTAATTCAGCACGACGGATAAGTTCGAATCTGTTCAGCATTAAAATCGTAGCGTAGAGAAAATTCAATAGCGGTTGCACAGCATACTGCACTTCGTGTAAAAATATGATTTTTTCTCCATGCTGTCCAATGAACCTTTTCGATTTTCACCGAATGCTGACCTACTGGAAGAAGATTTCACATAACTTACCTGTATGCTTCGATTAAGTGGACACTTTCCATCAGACGCAGAGAGATCACTGACAAAAGACGAGAATTTTTAGAAATGGGGATTTTTTTAGCGCTATCTATCGTCAGTTCAACCGCCCGTTCTTTGCGTTGAAGTTCAAGGAAAAAAGACGGAAATTAAATTTCACGATTGACGTCATTCAACCGTCAACCCGGTGATTTTTACTTACTTTCAAGGCGAACATGATTAGTTACTTTTTGCTCCCCCACAAAAGCACGATCAAACCTAAAACAAACTTGGGTTTGACCATGAATTTCACTAGGAGTTTGACAAAGAAATACTAATCGCCTAAAACAAAAACATCTGTTTGAAATATTTTGGTTTCGTGAATACGATATTTTAATCACAATAGAATGCTGTTTTGTTTTCCTTTGCCTTTATTTGGCGTGCAAAGACTTGCACACCGGTCGTTTTTTCTGTTAACGTCTTTTCTATATTTACACTTTTTTTCCCAATTCAGTTTTGACAGGAACTCAGAGTTGCTTTTAAATTTCGAGTTTCGATGAAGATCTTCAGTACAATTGTTTCTTTGATCAACACCCGCCGCGAACAGTATTGCTCTTATAAAATTTAGCGATAGTCAAGAAATGTTCTGATTGCTATCTGTCACAGTCTGTCACGTATCATATCTGTCACGTAACATTCCATTCAGTGCCTGAATATCGAAATTTAATTGGCCATTCTCCATGAGCGTCATGATCGTGCGGCTTTGCCAAATGCCACTGCGGTGAACGTCAGGTCTTTTGCTGTCACGCGATTTCACAACGCACTCAGGCAAGCATTCCGCAATCGCTGGCGATAAACAAACCTACTGTACTTGTGACAAACCTACCGTACTTGTGAATTCAAAATTGTTCTGTTCAAACTTGAAAAATTGAAATGCATTTCAATCAAAACCTCAACCTCGGCCATCAAGGATTTCTTCTATTCCACGCTGTCAAATCGTGTATTTTTTGCCAAGCGTTTTTCACATCGTTTCGGAGATTTGTTTCGTAGTCATTCGTATTGTTTCGTTGTTATTCGTTTTGTTTCTTAATCATTCGTAATCATTGTGGTGCGCTAGAGAAAAGAAAACGAAATTCTGAAGATCAAAATAACAGCTTTGCCAGGAACATTGTTCATGCATAAAGAAATTAAATGCACAGTACCTCATCTCTTTCCTAAGCCAGTTTTTAATTGCAATGCATGGCTCTTGCAAGTTAACGACCAGATATTTTTCTCAGCTGCACACGGAGGAAGGATCATTGTAAACAAAAAACCTGGTCAGGCATATTACAACGGCAGCGCCGCGAACGGGATTGAATCGCAAAACTTCGGAAGCTACCGGTCTTCGTTTGTAGTTGAAGGTACGAAATTATATTTTTTCGGCCATTCGAATTTTCAAACAGTCACTGCAGCCTCGAACGAACTTGCTTTCATTGAATTGTTGCTGGAAATGCTGGTACAAAACAAACGTATAAAAATCGAAGATTGGACCGTCAGTGAATGTACCTACACTTTAATGACCGTAGTTATTTACATTTATAATGTACAAAAACCGCTGAGTGAAGTTGCTTCCCTGTTATGTTGCACTAGTTAGTTATATGAAAGCCGATGTCAGCGATAAAACCGGGCTAATGTTTCGGAACTAAACTTTTAAAAAAGTTGAAAAGTAAAAAAAGTTTTAGCAAAACCTAAAAATCGTTTTGTCCCAGTCTAAAAATTTGCCTGATTCAGGTCTTGGACATTTGCCTGAGTTCACTTTCTGCTATTCTGCAGGTGCCAGTTTTGTACTTGCAGCCGCTGTGAACAATTACAGACGTTAATTTCAGCTTTTGATTACCATTTGTATGATCAGAACCTCGTTTCGGTTGTTTACTAAACGATTCTACATAAAATTTAAACGTTCTCGCTTGATTATCAATTTTGATGTTCTTCCGTGTTGAAGACCTTCACAAAAAAGAAAGACTTTTTCTCATCATCTCAGTACTTAAAGCTGTCGAGGGTATAGCGGTGAAGTAGTTGAAGAAAGCTATTGAAGAATAGGTATAAAAAGACTGTTGAAGAAAAGTAGTTGAAGAAAGCGTTTGTCAACTTTTACAATCCGTGCTTAAGTGGGTCTCCAAACTAGTGAATGAGTAAAGCTGGGGTTGAATCAAAATCCCGAGCTATATCAAGCTTTTTCACAAGTCAAGCACAAGTATTGTTATAATTTGCTATCGATTTGTGCATGGAATACTCGTATATTTACTTAAATCTGCATTTTTTCTTCCTTCGAAATTGCAAGTGTCTTTGTTAAATTTCATTGCCTGGCAATGTGAAAGATAACAATTTTAATCCAATTCTTGAAATTCCTATCACTGTCATTAACTGCTAAAGTTCAACGTCTTGCACCTATAATCAACCAACAGAATTCGGAAGTGTAAACAAGCAGTTTAGCGAATGAGAAGGTAATTATTCTTGAAATCAAGCGTCATCACGCCTTTTGCAAAAAGGAATGATCCAATGCCACCGCTAGTCCTTTCTTGTTGGATGTTTTCAGTGTTTGTGGCCCAGAAATAAACGTTGAAAATGAGAAATCTGCGGTGTTTCTGAAAACAAAGCCGCAAAAATTTAAAAGTAAAATCCAGCTGAATGCTTGAAAGCATTGCAAAAGCACTCACCATTTCAGTAAACTACGTAACTGAATTTTACAACAGGTTTAGAATTACCCTGGGACAATTTCGGCGGCGGTTTGGAAAACTACAACTGAACGTAGGTTTTAACTACGGCAACAGAAGCATGGCGTGCTTAAAACTATAACAAAGATTTGATGTTCACGAGCAGTCGTTTGGCAAGGTTCGCTTAAATTGCAAGCATCGACATCTTCGAGGCAATATGAATGAAGAGCACATTTTGCTAATCATGTTGTGCTGTTCCGAAAATTTCACCAGGCGGAGAAACAATACTTGGAAAGAGATACGGAGAATTCATTTTGTAGCGAACGCGTTTTCAGACTGTTCCAAACCTTTTCTATAACAAATCGATCAGTGACGACGGAATCGCGCTTTTAAGAGCTGTGCGTTTCCAAGATGCGACCTAAAAGAGGAAACAGACATTTTAATACCTGCACCACCCACGCCGCCATTCGTGCAACTAGATCGGCAGGACGGGTTAAGTCGCATAATTGTTGCGTTTGCACCACTAGACAGCAGTGCGCTACAGACTGAAGAAAGTTATTTCAGTCTATGTCTCTTATTTTGCACACTTCCTACTTTTTCCAGATATTTTCAGAGACAGACTGAATGCTAATTTTCTCACCATAGGCACGGAGCCAAATTGTTTCCTTGGGATTTGAGGGAACGGCATAGACGTCACACTCGTTTTCTGCCCAGATTGTGTAACGCAAATTGCTGCAATATTTGTTGGTCACTGCGCCAAGTCGTTAATGTCAAATTCATGTTTTCATCTCTTCACAAGTATCACAGTAAAACCGTACAAAATGAAGTTCGTTCCACAGCGGAGTCTACAATAGAGTACCAGCCAGGTTGTGCGACATGGAATGTGGAGACAAAACAATTTGTTCGCCTTGTGACAATATCTTGAAGGGTTGCGCTATTTTAAGTTCATAAACCACATTATCGGTAATGGTAATCTTGAGCTTTTGCAAAATATTTCTTTGCATTTTCAGCCATCAACAACATGAAAAACGATCAGGGCTTTTGCTAAAAACCATAGCAGACAACCAGTATGAGTAACACTACAAGCAGTTGGCGAAACGCAAAATCATTTTCCTAGCCGTCTAAGCGTTGGATATGCCTGGAATGCACTTCGATTTAATAGTTTTAAGTGCTGTGTGGTTTTTGACTGAAAGACTAATTTCAAACAACTTCTCGGTAACTCAATAAACTTGGAGAAGTCGTTTTTTTCTGAAGAAAAGAAAACATGCTGTCAGCATCTGCCATTACTGGTTTTCGGATTAATAGCCACATTTGCAATTATCGCATTTCAAGTTTTAATTTTAGAACGATATCGTTCAAAAAACGTAGCCACAGAAAGCGGGCTTTAAGTAGTTTTGTGGGAATAACTTCACTATTTGTTTAAACCAAGTTCCGAGCTCGTTGTTGCTTCTTGTGGTAAATCGCCCGGCCACGCAAATGCTTTTTAAGATGTCTACAAAAGCAATCCACCAACAAATCTTAGGCCATGGTCCATGGAAGAGCGTTACAAGATAAAAAGTTACCCATTCGACAAACTAGCAAATTATTTTCGGTCAAGTTTCAGCAAACTTGACATTGAAGATATCAAATGATTTGCACCGTAACAAAATTACGGAAATCATGGTTATGTCAAAGAACTTTGAATGGCAGAATTCAGCACTGTACTTCGAAACCAGTACTTCCAATACGTAATGCTTGCAAACAAAATTGCATCGCTTGTTCGTATCTAACTGGGGCAAAAAATTGTCAAGTGTTCTTTCAAAAAATTTTGTTATTACAAAAGTACCGCGTTTGTGAAAAGTAAATTCGCCATTTGCTGCGTCAACATAATACTCATCCAGTTTTGTTCTCGCTGTTAAAACTAGAACGTTAGAGGAGATCCGACGAACGAGTCTTGACATGCCACTTGAACCCNGTTATTTCCGCTAATGCTTTGTTCACATTTTTTGCACGTCGCTCTTCAGATGTTTGGTCAGCCATGCTGTACACCATAAAATCTATCACGCAGAGCTTCTTTCGTAATCATTAAATGCTCAGGGGAGCGCATCCCTGATTAGCGGGTAAAACGTTTAAAGTCCGACAATTTGCGGAACTAATATGATGACTAATCGACATGGAAAACGTGCCCTGTTTCAAGCCACGCTCACTAATATGGGAAGCTTGACAAGTAGTATTTCACGATTTTGCAGACGTTTTTTGACGATGTTCGGCAGCTGAGCTATGTGATATAAGAAAAGATCTAAACTAAATTTACTTTCTCGCAGGTTGTCCTCAAACTCTGTCAAGCGTCTTATCAGGTAAATTATCGTTTTTATTTGCTTATATTGGAAAAATTACACGGTCGAACCAATCACTACCATTTCGAATGCTCGTGCCGTATGACGCATTACTCGGCATGTTACAGATGTAAACAGGCCCTGTTATTCTTGGTCAGCGAAAGTCTACCTCAGCGTTTTAATTTTAATTCAAATTTGCCTAAGTGCTGATAGCAAAGGTTAGAGTTCGAGCGTCGATAATTTAAAACGTGCGCTCACTCTTAGCTTAGTACCGGGATGGTTGGTTACCCGGCATGCCATAGAGTTAATGCGAACCAGGCTTATCTCTTCGCTCCAACCGCAAAGCTTTTTGTTCAGTCGGATGCAGCTTTCGCGCCGATCACGTGATGGAAGACGTGCTTACTGTGGTCTGCCCCCCCGGCTGCGGAGACAGTAACAGCGAGGTGACAGGGACAGGACCCTACTCGGTGCGATCTCACGTTTGTGCGGCGGCGGTTCATCACGGCCAGATCGACGGTAAGTGCGCATACCGATGTGGCCAGGAGTGGAACTGGATTGCGAGTTATTTTTGGCCTCAAAAGATTTTAATAGGATTTATTCGCTTTTGCATTTGCGCAAGATGATTGGGTGGCGTGTTTAGCCGCTTCAAGATATGGTGGAAGATGAAGTACACAGTGCTGGAAAATTTTTATGTTTCTTCCATCTTTTTACGCGACTTCTGCTTGCCTTTATCGTTGCGAATTATTAACGCTCCTTTAGTGGAAGTCTCTCCTCTGTGATGAACGGTCTGATGACTGATGGTGATGACTGATTTTTAAAAACAAAATCTAAACTTATTTTTGTGAAACCTTCGAAATCACTCCTGGGTTTTGACCTAATGAAATATTGAAATTCCTCAGGTGGTTGTTGACGTTCACGGGATAAGCTCTGCGCAGAACAATGTGTTTGAGCGAAGGAAACAAACCATCATTCATCACTCCTTTTGTCTTTACTTCTTGCCCGCTGTAAAACTGTACTAAATTCTTGTGTTGCAGTCAGTGTTAAAAACAGCGTGGGTCGTTCGGGGCAATTGGCAAACGGTTGAAAATTTTTCGTTTCCTTGTTCGAAATACATACTTTTGCGGATGTCACAACCTGCAACACCAGGTGGTAGACAAACGTCTATTACGTTATTGATTGCCGGTTTTTTATTAAAAGATGATTTGCACAAGGGCGCAAAAACAAGAAGCAAACTGTTTTTCATTTCAGACTCTTGCTTGCTAAACTTTGTCTCAAACACGTGATTCAGTTGCGCAACGCTCAGTGCTTGTTTCAGGGTTGCTGGGCGGGAAAGTAACCGTTATCAAACAGAAAGAAGCAACATCTTTTGAGCGCAGCAGGAGAAACGGCGTGACCACGATGGAAAGCAAGGCACGGAGTGGAACCTTCTTGTTTGGTGGTATGTGAAAATCTTATCGCTTTACAGCGTTCGACTTCTTATCTTGTCAAACGCGCGTGCCATTATCACGTGTCTTAATTCCTGTCATCGTGTACCCTCAGTGCACCAACGAGATTGACCTTGTGGCCACTGCTGTTTCGTAATATGACGTGTTGCGTTTGGGGGGGGGGCTTGTTTAAATTGTTGAAACGCGTTAGCTTAGTCTTGCAAGGTTTTATTAGAAATCAGAATACAAAAACACAAGATTTAAGTAGAGTCATGCTGTTGGGCCTCGTCGAAACATTTCATAGTTTCTAGTAATTTGCTTTTTCTTTTCTGAAGCAACTCGGTGCGTTCACATGATATGGCTGCCAGTGCAGTCATCATCAAATCCGCTGCAAAAAAGCTGGTTTCTAACACTCATGCGCCTGGGCTGAGATTCATGGTTCAAAAAAAATTTTTACGTCATGTGCTATTCTTTTTTGAAACTAACTTTTTATGGTAAATAACTTTCGACAGATTTTTGGAATAGTTACCCAGTAGGTTGTTGATTTTGCCAATGCAGTTACTATTTCAGCTTAAACCGTGTCAAACGGACTTGCATCATCGTACAATTCAAAACTTGCCGAGTGGTTATTGGCAAGATTTTGATAGACATCTTTGGGTTAAATCGCGGCTAATTAAACTTTCTCGGTCTTGGCAAAACATGCTTTTCTTAGCTTTTTGTTCCATTTTAAGAAGCTCGCAAGTTGTACGAAAATCCCCTCAACTTATGCCAAGTTGCACGCGATACGAAATGGATTCTTTGGTTTTGCACCCGACACGTTTTTGATTAATTTGGAAGTAAAAGGCGATTTCTATTTTGAGACTGACTTTTGGTGATTCAAGTTATTAATTTTGATTTGCAGCATCCATTCGGAACTTCCCGAATTTAATGCAAGGTAAGAGCCCTGTGAAATGTGACTTTACCTAGTATGCGGTTTTTCAATAACTATATCTCGATTCCCAGACAGGACCTGCAGTTTTTTTTCTTGATTCATGTTTTACCTGCAATTAAAACTCTAATTAGTTCTTCCTACAAACCCTATTTGAATCAAATTAAGTTGTTGTTGTCTTAAAACTTATTACTTAAGTGGTTGCGCCCATCATCACAGGCATTAAATAAAATCTGCTGCGTGTAAACCGAGAGTCTAATTTGCATCGAAGGTTTTAAATGTCACGTTCTTGCGTTTCGCGAAAAGAGTCTTTCCAAAGTTCAACTCACAGAAGAGGCTCTTTATACTCGTCTCGTTGCTAAATGCTTGAGTTTGTCAACAAACATTTGACTTGTATGTGATTTGCTTCATGTTTTCCACTCGGATGGCTAGCTTGATTGAAACACTTCGCTACACTTTGTACTGTGTAGTGTAGTCAGTAGCTGAGTAGCATGCCACAGTTTGAACATCCACAAACAAAGTTTCCTCGCTTCCCTGTAGTTTGTTCGCATTGCAACCAAGACTAATCGAAAAGCCAGTAATAGGTCAGAAGAGCTGTTCACATTCATTTCAAACAGTATCGTGTGAAACTACTGCTGACTTAATACTGGAGGACGTCTTCAGCGTCAACTGCCCAGCGCGCTGTTTGGACCCACTTATCAGAAGCGGTGTGGTCATCGGCAGTGGAATATACGCCACGTCCAGTCCTATTTGCTCTTCTGCCATTCACGACGGGCGCATAACAGGTGGGTGACCATCAACCAGCAACTGCAGTCGGTGACGAATTAACCGGGCAGATGTCCTGTTCTAAGATAAACGCGAATCTACAGACTTGTATAAAGCTAAGTATCTACATCGTTTCATGGTTTCATTTTTTACCCATGTTTGGCGTTCCGCGAGACAGCTTCCGCGAAACTCTATGCGATCTGAGCTTTATTAACGAGCACGCTACTTCGGAATTCTCGATGTCGGATCATCCAATTTTTCAAGATTTAGTTTTGCTTGCAGCACTTGCTTTCTCCTAGTCATCGGATTACCTGAGCAGAACAAAGAACGTCTCATCTTTCGGCGTTAGCTCGCCGTGGGAAAGAGCTTTTAAAGATCAGATCGATTGTTGTTAATAATCAGCCGGTGACGTCACCGTTGCCCGCTCATCAAAAAGTGCCAATATAGCAAAATACCATCAAGCCATGATATGTAAACTTACGTTTGCAACAGATAAAGAAGGAGGACCGGTGACCGTGCGAAGAATTGGCGGTAAAAATGCATTCGTTCCAGAAATTAGGAACGGCATTCAGAGCTCTGGCTCGGATCAACGAAAGGACGCGTTTGTATTCGGAGGTTGGTGCAATTATTGAATAATATCACTCCGTGTTTGCACTCAAGAGTGCAGACAACCAGAACATGACGTCACAAGAAGTTAATAGGTCAAAGTTCTAATATCTAAAATTTCCACAAGTGTTTTCTGTGAACAGAGTTTTTTGAGAAAGTTTGAAATTAAAAAAATTAGCGCCATCAGGCGTCAGACAGCATCATTTCAAAAAGTCTACCTGTTACTGGTGTGTAGTGATGTTCCCTACTTATATAATCGTTCGGGTTTCTTCAGGCTGCCTTCCTAGTTGTGTCACAGCGAAGCTTCTTTTCGGGATTATCTTGATAATCCTTGACAACATAAGGTTATCTTGATAATCTCGAAAAGAAGCTTCGCTATTGCATGACTAAGAAGGCAGCTTAAAGAAACCCGACAGTTTATAAAAGCATGAAATGTCATTTCGTTGAAAGAAAGGTCATTTCACTGTCTGTTAGTTTTATATAATTCCAGGCATACCAGGGTGGCTTACTGCATGAAATTAGAACTGTAAGTTGAAAACATCAGATGCCAGAAACTGCAAAACAGATGTCTTACGGTGTGCATTGGCATATGTCATTTGGTAGTGAAAAAGGGCTTTGGTGACTGTCTAATTTCTAAACTAATTTTGCAGGACACCTGGAAGACGTCAAAACAGCATTGCGAGGTGAGACTGTTTGCTTTGCTGCACTTTTCAAGGGTGGTTGACATCAATAACATTGTCCGACAATGACGCGCATGGGTGAATGAGTAAAAATCAGTTGTGCGTAACTATGCAACTTACATAAAAGAGAATGTTTTCGCATGAAGCAAAAACACAAGCCATGACTGTCTTTCGTGCTTGATTGAACGCCCAAGACTTTTGAGGTGACGTTTTTAGCCTCAGGAAAAGAAGTAAAGACGATGAGAAATCAAAGCTCATATTTAATTTTTTCAAGGCAATCGTCTTTTAGCAGTGTTATTGAACCTTGCTGTGGTGTGTAACTATTTGTAGTAAAATATGGTCAAGTGGAACAAGTATTTGATAACAGCATGGAAAACACAAACATAAAGACACGTAAATACCCCGCCTGAACTTTACGTGGGGACATTCACGTCGTGGTCGAAGAGGTGGAGAGCTACTGTTTTTGTAACGTAACGTTGTTTTGCCAGCAGATGAAATTTTTGGTGAAAAATGCAGTAGATTTTGTTAAATTTTGCCACAAATACCTTGACGTCATCATGCTGTACATCAGTCAATAAATTTATACAAGATGTCATTCTATTTCATTCTATTTATGTAAGACCTCCCATGCGGGAGAACTCGGTTTGCCTTACGTGCGACAAGGTGATGTGTCTAAGACTTCAGTTTGTGAGAACAGAC
>JGI24158J21664_10008418_pt1 | contig 13722 bp, 11 predicted proteins | sample Ectturendosymbi3_FD_21664 | JGI IMG/M metagenome (IMG submission 21664) | reverse complement strand
ACAACGAAACCCTGCCCTTCTGCTCCGAGCCCAAATATCTCGGAGTAACGTTGGACAGGTCGCTCACGTACCGCCGACACCTTGAGTCACTTCGCAAGAAGATAACATCACGCGTCGCACTCCTGAGGTGGGTTGCTGGCTCTGGCTGGGGTGCTGGAGCAACAACGTTGCGAACAGTCACCGTAGCCCTGGTCCATTCGACTGCAGAGTACTGCGTTCCTGTTTGGTGCCGCAGTGCTCATACCCGCCTTATTGACCCCACCATCAACGACGCCTTGCGAATTGTGACTGGATGCCTGCGTCCTACACCAGCGCACAACCTTCCGATCCTCGCAGGCATCCAACCTGCTGAGCTTCGTCGCAGAGGAGCCACACTATCTCTAGGACGCCGTGCCATGGAGCCGGGAAACCTGCTCCACTCAGCGACGACCCGTCCATCGGGTGCAGCTGCACGACGCCTCAAATCGAGACGCCCATTTGTACCCCCCGCACAACAGCTCATCAGTTTTTCTAACAACAAAAAATACGTGAGGCGCAGTTGGCGGATCATCAATGCAACGCGGAGTGGGCGTACAACCCCACAAGACTCTGCATTTTAATTCCAGACACCGGTACACCCCCCCCCCACGGAATGGCCCTCCCAAGAAGAGCCTGGCTCCGGCTCAACCGCCTCCGCACCCCGCACCGGTGTCGGACGTTTCCGCTCTGCCTGTACAAACGGGGTATGGCCTCCTCTGCGGCCTGTGAGTGTGGCGCAGAAGAACAAACCGTCGACCATGTCGTTCTCCTTTGTCCAATCCATCGACCTCCCCACGGACTACACGGCCTGACGGTTCTGGACGATGAGACAATTGGATGGGTGCTCAACAACTGCCCCGATATCTAGGCGGGCTAGCAGTGGATAAAAGAAGAACTCGCTCAAACTAAAGAAGAAGAAGATCACCTGTGGTCATGAATCTTAGAGGACGACTAAAAGAATGCTGTCAAAAGAATAAACGGCAGAGATGGGATATTTGCTATGTGTTCTCAGTGTGACACTTCATGACAAAGGGCACAGGTCTGAAATCGGTAAAGCCCGGGATGTCAAGTTACTTCTCTGAATCGAGAGATCCCTGCTATGTTAGTTCGGCCATGTGTACAGAATCTCCCTGGAAAGATTGGCAAAGTAAGTCGTTTGGGCTACAGTCTACACCCACGGGAAAGCGGCCCAGAGGTCGTCCAAGGACCAGATGGCGTGACCACATCTCCATCCTTGCATGGTCCCGTCTTGCTGTGGAGCCAGCAGAACTATCTGACATTGCTGTTGATTGTGAGGTATTTCGCGTCCTCCTAGGGCTGCTACCCCCGAAATTCACCCCAAAGGAAAACCAGGCACGAAAAGAAATGAAAATGAACGAAAAAAGGGCCTACACGAAAACTTTCTATTTGTGAAATTGTCTTTAGTTTGCTTGCCTAAAGAGAATGTCGTATTCAAATAATTAAGCGTATTTGGACGGAAACCTGCGTTTTTGTGAAGATCAGTTAAAAGTATCAGACATAGAAGGAAAATGGTGTTGACACCCTATAGCTCCACCACGACACCCTTTTAAAAACCTTTAAAAAACACTGCCTTAGGGATAATTTATATTTTATTTGCTGAAAATTCGAAGCAAAAATAAATACAAATATTTTCCTTTTTAAAACATTTATTTTCTTAATGTTTTAACTTTCGTAAAAATTGTGCCTGTATATAATACATAAATTATTAGAAAGGGCGCACGTTTCATCTTTGCCATTGGCGTCGTTTCGCACAGATACGCCACTGGAGTATGCGCCATTGAATATCTGCAGCCTTAGCTACAGTGCAGGCTAGTCTTGTCTTTACCCGGTATCTTACCCATAAAAAGCAACAAGAGATAGATCCGGGCTGAACGAAAATGCCTCACTGGCCTCGTGTATTCGAAAAAGCATTCAGGCATTTTGTTCCACACGTTATACGTAACAATCACCAAGTCTCAATGCCATAAAAAGAGAATGCTCGTCGTCATTCACTTCAATCCTTTGCGCTCACTCTTCTATATCAGGGGACTCCAAACTACGGACCGCGGGCCAAATCCGGCCCACGAATACATTTTGTAAATAATGAAAAATGAATTGACGAAAAACTTTTTGATTTGGTGGAATGTAACATATCCCGAAACAGTCACATTACGTAAAATGTCTGACCCTCGCACTGTTGTGTAATAACTTATGTGGCCCTCGAATGAAAAAGTTTGGAAACTCTTGTTCTATGCGGATCTTTTGTTAGCGGCATAGTGAAAAAACGTGCGTTCAGCCAAAACAAAAATACAAATACAATTGCTTACAAAAATGCTGGAAATCGTCCTTACTCCCGAAATTTTGGGGATTTAGGCCTTTTTAACCTAATGGTAAATCCCTAGGCTTAGGCGTTTTTAGCCTAATGGTGAATCCGCGCCTGCTGATACTAAGCATTTGTGTTTCTATTTCGGGGTCTGTGCAGCATGCAGCTATTGGAAACTTCCTCCAAACGGTAACACCAACATCTAATTGAAAGTGTGATAAACGTGTACTTCTGTGTGACAGCCTCTGGGCAAAAAGACACGATTTTATTATCAAGTTTGCGGATTGTTGCCAGAACTGTACAAAACTTTGGACAAACTTCAAATTAGTCGAATTGTGCAAGCCAAAGTGACAGCCAAAACGTCGCAGCCGATCAAAATTCCATTTGCAACTCATCCTTGTATATTTCTCTGCATGTCATTGAACACATTTCTGCAATTTTATTTTGAAATTTTTACAGAAAAAAACTGGACATTTTTAAAGAAAATGAACTTCTAGAAGTGTTTTCACTACTGCAGCAGGAAAGACTTGATCCAGACAATGTTTTCAATCATATTTTGAAAAAAGCACTGTTTGTTTGCAGTAAACTTTTTCGTGTTCATGACCTTTCCAGGAGATCGTTGTGGGGCAGGTTTTCAGTTAATTTTCACTTGCCTTAGCCAACCAGTGTGAAAGCATACCCAAGAAAGAGGGTAGCTTATTTGGAAGAAGGTCTAGTTTTCGTGGCGAGGATACAGGCAATTATTTATGCAGTTAAAAAAGTGCACGTCTTTGGCTATTCTAACAACAAGCAATTCTCTTTCCCTTTTTTGACTTATGCTTATTTTTTATTTACGTATTTTCCGCAGATTCATGGTTCATATCGCAGGGGTAATCGAAAAACACAAGAGCATAACCATGGTTAGTCATAGCGCATTGCAGAGTAGGTGTTAGTTGACGAACACAGTCAACACTGAGAAAGGAGCAAAACGCTGGAACAGCGCCCCAACTGTGACTGCACTCACTCATCGTCACACAGGGATCCGGCAGTAGAAGAGAAATGAAGACATTCTAACATCAGGTTTTGAAGTAAATGGCTAACAAAAATCGGATGGGTGTGCTCAGCGGCGCACAAAAGCATGTACAGTATGCAAATTGATTTGATCAAGGTTTCAGATGTTCTTGCGAGACATTTAGCTTGAGTCTGCCAACCATTTGTTTTTCAGATGTTCTTGCGAGACATTTAGCTTGAGTCTGCCAACACTGAATTTAAAGCAAGATTTGGTGTTTGGTGTTTTACTAGTTATACATTTTCATTTTCTTTTTTTTTTGTATCGTATAGTTTCGAAATTTTCAGATTTCTGGATATGTCCACTGATCCTAAACTCACATCGATTAGAGTCTGTATCTGCCTGCGGCGCAAGTTTAACAATCAACAAAATGCACAGCACGCTGCCGCGGTGCACTACAAGCGCTTGCGTCCTGCACTACAGTTACTTGTTAATTTTAAACTTTTTAGTTCTCTTACACATATGCGCAATATTCGAGGGCTACTGTTGTTAGATTAGATTTTATTGTGAATTGGCATGATTCCATTCAAATTTCGCTTGAAGTACCTCTCAGTTTGAAACTCTTGTTTTATTGGAGAGAGTTCTATTAAAGATTTGTTTGAAAATGGAAGTCGTAAAGGAAAATTCAGTTCAGTGGACAGACTAGGACAGTAATACGTGAATGTCTTAAATTCGACAAAGTAGGCAAACATTCAAGTTAAACAAAAATAACTACTGTTAATAATCATCAGTGCACCATATCAGGAAAATGCACTGCCAGCAATTCACATAAAAATACATCGCATATAGCTTATCAAATCCTTTAGGGCAAACCAGTTTTATCAACGGGATTAATTTCGCTACATTATTCCGAGTTTTTTAGTAAAAAACACTCAAATGTTCCTTCAGTATCGGGCCCCTCCGTAGCTGTCGGGCCCCGGAACAATGTACCTGCGGGACCTCCCTCTCATAGGCCTTGCCCACCCCACTACACCCCGATTAAGTTAAAGCCGAAGTCTAATACCAAATATCGCTCAGATGCCTTCACACGCAAGAAGCGCCTTTAATTCTCNCAATCCGCTACACGTAGAAATTGAAATGCAAAATCTAAATCTTCANGTAACGTTACCACAGTGCAAAAAGATGTGGGAACGCCGTTCCCACCCCACTACACCACTGCGTTCACCATTCAGAAAAACATTCGATGGAGCAGGTTATTAATACTTTTTGGGACAAAAAAGAACACCAATTATTTTGTTGCAATTAAAAGCAATTTCGTGTTCAATCACATAGTCACCACAAATGATTCAGAAAATACTGGAGTCCACTAATGGTCTGGGGCAGCGGTTGTTAAACTGGGTTCGATTGAGCCCACAAGGTTCGACGGAGCCATTTCAGGGGTTCGAAAAAGGTCATCTGAAACATGTAACCCATTTTTACTTTCTGTTAAATTGGGCCAAAATGGGGTTCGACAAAAGCTTGGAAAACTACGTAAGCGTTCGGTGTGTTTGTATAGTTTAAGAACCACTGGTTTAGGGCCAAACACACATATATCATCAGTATATATCAGATAATTCGCACCCATATTTCCCACAGTGCACCCCATGGACTCTGGCTGAACCCAGCTGGTTTGAGAGTTCATCAATGTAAACAGCGAATAAAATGGACTCAGAACTCCCCCTTGCCTTACCCCGGTGGTTACAGTAAAGGGGGATGAAATGACTTGTGCCCCATTTCACCTGCATGGTCTGGTGCCTATACCAACTCAGCAATAGTCTTACTATGAACATCGGTACATTTACTATGCACATCGGTGCATTAGTTTAGCGAGCAGCAGGTTGAGGTTAGTTCTGTCAAATGCTTTAGACGTATCTAAGAGTGCTGAAAACACTTGGGTATCCTTGTTTACATGATATTACACAGTCTGAGTAAAAATATGCACTTGTCAATGCTATGTTGTGGCTTGAAAACAAATTGGTTGCCTGTTGTGGACACAAATGGTGAGATGCAGGACAAAGAGTAATATTCAAACAATTTGGATATGATACTTACAAGAGAAACTGGTCTATGGTTCCCAGCATAACTTATATCCCCAGTTATATTTTTACAAATGGTACAATGACAATTTATTTGCATTCCTGTGGAATGTTTCTATGCATTAAACACACATTGAAGAGACTATTGAGGTAATTGCACACAACTTGAATCAGCATGAAAATGTGTTCAGCAAACATGTCATCTTTGCCAGCTGCTAAGTTCTACCTCTGCCTTAGCAAAATCATGCCTGCTCCGCTGAAGACCTTTATACTCCCCTCTGTCGCGGTTACCGGCAGTAATCGTTTTCGCTCCCTGCTAAAAATTTCGTTGGTGCGATTATATTTTGAACTTTTGGCCCTGAATGCTTCTGAGACTATAAGGCCGAGTACAAAAAGTCATCTACAAATTATTTAGGGTTGAACTGGCGCAATAAGGTCTCCGCTTAGAATGCTTTGGTTGGTATACAGTATCTTGCAGGCCTGTCAGCAGAAATTGCAAACCTTGATGATTTTATTTTGGTTGCAATATGAAGCACAGCGTGGCATTTCCCGGCGAAAGAGGTAAGCTGTAATATTTTACAAAATTATGCAAGGCATAGGTTGCAAAAGTATGGCGTTGAAAGCCACGGGCTACTGGCTATCAAGTCGTTGCATTCCTCCTAAGGTTGTCTTTGTGTTATAACAGTATTACGTGAAATGCATTCGCCGTGGGTGTTGGACTTCATCAAGGGTGTCTACTATCGCCACTCTTCTTTATAAAGCAGGAGTATATCAATTGGACAGACGGCTAAAGCCGGGTCAACGATTGTGTCACTGTTGGAAATGGCAAGATCATTGGTTTGCACTTTGCGGATAATTTGGTGCTGCTTGAATCCTCTGAGCAGGATCTTCATGCGCTTGATCAGTTTGTAGTTGCGTACGATCAAGCTGGAATGAATAGTAGCACTGGAAAGACAGGAATTTGTCTTTCTAAACACCCAAGTCAGCGTGCAATAAAACTTAGCAGCAAAACACTGCAGCAGGGTTCCTCTCGCCCTGTAAAAGACGGATATCCGTAAGTAGCCGATCTTGTTAGTGGCCACAGGGGCAGCGAACCTACGACCCGCGTGACCACTTAATGTGGGCTACGTCAGATTTTTCCTACATAAAATTTTGTTGGATCTACGGTCGGCTTGTGCCCCCTTTTTCAGAGATGCCGTGGGGCCCCCTTTGAGAGTTTCGCACTTTGTTTTTGCATTGTTTTGTTAAAAAGCTCATGAACCACATTTCATTGGCTCTGAAGCAAGTCATGTTTTTCAAAATGAAGCAAAAGTTATGTGCAAATGTGCCAAAGCGGGCCATCAACAACATTAACGTGTAGTTTTTGGGTCCCTTTCTGAGAGTTTGCTTCGGGCCTTTAAAATCTAATATCCACCCCTGAAATCGAAGGCACAAAAAACTCTCAGCCTATTCAGGCAATAGTTAGTTGAGTCCTGCACGGAACAGGTTAACCCGCGTGGGTTGCGGATACCCGCATTTGCGGAGCGGATGCGGGAACGGGCAGAGCTTGCGTGCGGGCTAAGAAATTCTTTGTGCGGATAACTGAATGATGACCCAGTGCATGTGAAAGTGACACGAGCAAGAAATTAAATGCTACAGAGAGCTTGCAGTGCAAGGGTGTAGNATCATTTTTTATTGGTGGCGAGACCATTGATTGGAGTTTCCAGACCTCAGTGATCTTGCAAGCAATGGGCTTTGCGTGATGGCAGCTAGCACTGTTAATAAACAAGTGCTTACTGCTTAGTATCGATGGTCATATCGTAAATACAGCGGAAGAGCAAATTTTGAAGAGTTCGTCAGTGAACAAGATATTCTTGCAAAAGTGCTCTTAAGTTTGACTAGATTTCACAGTTTTACTTCAGTGTTTTTAAAGAGTTTCTGTTACCTTTGAAATGAACAACTGAGAATTGCCAGCAGAGAAGAAACACACTGCATGAGTTTTTTAGTGGTTTTCAGACACACTGACAGGTGCAGGATTGGGATGGAAACAGTTCAGGGCGGGCAAGATTTCTCAAATTTCTGCTGGTGCGGAGCGGACATAAAATTTCAACCCGCGCAGGATTCTAATAGCTGTCACTGAGCACTTTCATTGCGCTCTTTCGCCAACTAGCGATAGATCATAAAACGTTATCGTTTTCGTTTCGTCAAAAACAATGAGACCTGCAGCAGATCAGAATCTTTTAAAATTATTGTTATACAGGTAGCTTGGTCCACTTTACTACAAACTTAAGAAAAAAATGAAACTTTTTGTGATAGTTTCTGACCAATTATGCAAGATCGTGCCGAAGGTGCTAAGGTTGTAGCTGATTGGTAGCACTGCAATTTTCGTCGACTGTCCAAAGACCCGTTCCGAGAACTTTCCAGGCCTTCGCAGTCACGTGTTTACCTTGAAAAGCTCAGACCGCTCTCAAGATTACATCTTATTTGTATTATTTGTTCGGGAAGCGGGCCGATCAGATGGGCATCATTGTACCTAATTGATGTATGGACAAGTAAACAGCAAATCAAGAGTAAAAAGTAGCCGTTAAGGCAATAGATGATAAAAAAAGACAGTTTGACACGTTTCTTAGATGACCACTAGACCATGCCGTTGCTTTCGTAAGAAATTAAACAATAACTAAAAAGTGTTTGAACCAACTTGGACGCACACAATAAAAGTCGCCAGTCAATTTTATTGGTCGCGCAGATTCTTGATCACGGGGTCGTCCGAACAAACTGCCCTGTCACAATCAAAAGCAAAACAGTACGTACGTCATAGTTATTCGACCGTGGGATAGTTAGTACGTCAGTGACGATCGAGCTGTAACAAGCGAGTGAAAAGGAAAGAAAATACTTCGGCTCCGGCAACACAGTCACCAATGTACAACTGCGATGAATCGTCCCACCTCGGCGGACAGCACGTCTGCGACTACATATCATAGGAGGCCAAAAAGCAATACTGGAATTGCGCAACACGGTAATTTGTACAGACATATGACGAAATGTGCAGTCGCTAATCGTTGTGAACACTAGGAAGAAAAACGAACCGCGGCGAAACGACCGAGGAAGTACCAGTCAGGAGATCACGTGGAGCGGCTCGGAAAGGTTTCATTTCGCGCAATGTGCACATCAAAGTGTTTTGCCGCAAGGAAGCCGCATGGTTTTTACATTTTGCCTCCAGGGCGGGNCCTGTACATTTCAGTGAAGACAATTACAGCAAGTAAGAAGTTTTCCAAGGACTGAAGCAGCCGTNAGTGTGTTTGCTCATACAGCCCATAGGCTCGTCGGTACATCTAGCGCCGGAAATCTAACGTTTTCCACACTGTGCGACACTATTTGGCAGTGTACTGTTAAACGTCGTCCATTTAACACACAAGCGTTACGTGCGCCGTTGCCAGCAGGTACCGACGAACANCCGACGGCCAGCCGCCATCATGCGTCAACAAAGGTCCGGCGGCAGCAAGTTTTTTTGGCACGACCAAGAGAAGGNGCACCGCTGCAAGCGGATAACAATGAACGTGCGNGCGAGTTTGTGAAAGCGGGCTTTCGAAGAGGTACAGGACAGTGCGAGGCTTCGAAGCGGCAAGACTAATTCCGTCTCGTCGTTCGGGAATGCGTTGGCGTGACGCACAGGCAGGATGTCGTGCGAGATTTAACCTCGTTAAGAACACTGCATTGTGCAAGAGCTGAAGGTTTGAAAGAAGCAGTCGCATTACGACGTCATCGTAAAACCGGCACTGGCATGTGCAGAAGCCGAGTCTCTACAACGAACCAAAGCAAACGTAGGATCCTTCAGAACAGTGGTTCTTAACCTACGTCTCCCTTAAGTAATTGTTCTTCGGTTCCAAGCCCTTATTGGCAAATTTATCGATCAAACTTATCATGTTATAGAGCGCGAAAGGGCTCGCGCCCCCTGGAAATTTGTTGACGCCCCAAGGCATGCCCGCGGTTAAGTACCGCTGCTTTAGGAATTCGGTGTAGGGAATTACTTGAAACTCGCATGTTTTAAAGTGCTATAACTCCAAATAAAAACAGCTACTTCGGGAAAATAAGTTGCAGGATGTTTAGTAACGCCATTAACATGAACCTTCCAGGTGTTCTCGCCGACAAGAACTTCTCGGGATGGCGACACACCTGACCTTGTCTTATTTCTACAGTAATTGCTCGTAAGAAACGTTCGTAAATGTTTCATGTACGTAACAAAAAAAGCAAAATGGTTTAACAGAGAAAATCAAGCACGTCATGTTTGAATTAAAAAAAACGACCACGTCCAGCTCTTGGTCTTTTACATTCAAATGCTCTCCGAACCTTGGCAACATTTGCACAGACCAGAAAATAGCTTTCAAATGCGGAATGGTCAAAATGTTGTGCAAGGTCAGACGATACAGTATCGAGCATATCATGTGGTTTTGAACACTGGATTGGAAATCCGAAAAAATCCGCTTGACCGTTTTGCGAAAAAAACGCAGGCGTTTATCTTTCACAGAAACAAAAACGTCGGATAAGTTCTCGTGCGGAGTGTTCAGGACAGCGTGAAGCTCTGCGAACAACCAGCACATTGCCAAACTCCAAGTATGGCGACTGCGAGGCTTAACTAGATGCTTTTTTGAACAACGTACATCGTACGCAGCTGTGCAACCATTCCAAGACAACCCGGCACCAACGTGTGGCGCTCCCGGGTTGGAACAAACAATAAATAAGGAACAAGCGTTATTGCAAGTGCGTATGTACATAAGACAGCGATCACGTGTTTGCTGCGTGCAAATTTCACAACGCGCTTAATTTGCGGGAGCCCAAGCAACGGTAAGCGTTGATATTCAAACGAAAAGTTGATCGCAAAAAAGTGTAGACAGCGCTACTTCGCAACACGCATAAAAGCACCAAGTACAACTCTTTGTTACTGACTGCGTCATCGAGTAAACGCGATCGAAATTGATCCGTTCTTGAAAAAAGTCGATAAAGCAGACGCGCAATCAAAATACACACCTTTGGTTTCTCAGCGTTAAGACAAACACAATCTTNGACAAATAACTGACCAAGGCACAAATCAAGCAGATAAGGTTTNAATACACAATGATTTTGATGAGCTACNCGCTTCTTGGTCAATGGTCATCGTAGATGGGATTTGCACAGNGGCTAGATCGGCCGGGTCGAACTTAACATAATACAATCTTCCGTAATTAAACAGAAAGTAAAAGAAAACAAATTTGAAACTCAAACTTAACAAAAATGGGAAAATAGAGGTCTTGATTTGAGCCCTGGTACTGTTTGGTCTCAACCCACGGCTGGACAAACATATAACGGAGCGAACAGCGAAATTGAACAAAAGCAAAAACTGCTATATTTGAAAGAAAACAGCTGCTAAAAGCTGAAACGTAACAATGCGAGGAAAAACAATGTCGCTGTCCAAGGCTGCAGCACGACCTGGCGGTATCTCCGTTGAACGAGACGGCGTACCTTCCGTTTTTACTTTGACTTTTGCGCAGCGAAGGCGTTTGCACCCAGAAACTTCCGATAGTAGCTTGGCAGGGAAGAGTAGGGTTTGGGAGCTGAAAAAATAACGTCCAAGAAGATGAACTCTGACGTGGCTAACGAAGACGGTTCCAGGCGACTGCGACGTTTCGCCGGTCAGAGTCGTAACCGAACGCAGTGAAAGACGTCACGCTACGCACAAAACAGCCGTCAGACGAGTGCCATGTATGTTAAGCCTGTTTTGAAATTGACATTTACAAGGTCAGTCCGTACAAAAGCTCGACCTTCACAATTACACATCTGTCTTTATGCCGTGGTTAAAAGTGTTCGATTTTGTTGTTCTTTCTGTTACTCATATTTTTCGTAACTGTTTCCGCCCGGTTTTTCAATTTCAAGCAAATGAATTGAATCTTTTCTTCTGGCAATGGCTTTCATTTCGTTGATTTGCCGATGTTGCGCCCACCCGCTCAGATAGGCTTATTCGGGGCAATGTTTTCACATTCACCTTATATACAATACGCCATGGATTGCAGCATTTCGCCGAAAAAGTTTTATGTATGGGGGGGTAAATTTTTTTGCGGCCTTGCTTACAAGGAAGGAGGATTTGCGCGGGTACTGACACTATTTCAACGCATGCTTTGGCGAACGAAGTTGAACGCAAGAGTTCCCGTATTTTCTACCGAGTGTTCTTTTAAAGGCCAAAGTCAACGAGCGCCTTTTTTACTGTTGAACAGGCTGAAAATTTCTAGGTGACACCAGAAAAACCTTGCGGTGAATGTAACGAGGTCAAACTGTTAATCTTGACTTACGGCAAGTACAGTCAACGCAATCACTGCAAATATTGGGTACCGCAATGCACCATACGTTGACGAAAATGAAAATGGCTCTGAAACAAAGTCGCTCCCTTAAAGCTGTTTTGCATGTCTTGCCGTAAAGTGTGGTTGTATGTTCCTGGAAGTTTAAGTATATTCCACAAAACAAAAATCGGTAATCAAGTTTTCGTTTCACCATGACCCTCGCCAGGTGCCGCTGAACTGACGCATTGCAAGCAACTTATCTAAGACTTTGCAGCGCCTTAGTCTAGTCTACTTCGCTATTTTTGTGTTGTTGTTTAAGTCTGGCTGACTCATGTTTCGAACATACCGCCTTGTTACGTTTCAAACCATTACGTTCAGTTGGCACAATTTTACAGGCATTGGCAACGCATGTGGCTGACACGTACAATATTCATCAATATTCATCCAAAACATAGTATTGCTAGGCAGCGCGTTTTGTGTCTCGTCAGCAGTTGAAAATAACCACATGTCTGTTTCAATTTTTTTTACATTAACCTCAACCCTTCAGCCATTGCTAACACGTTCAGCAAATCAAAATGCTTGCAAAACATTAATATAAGTGATTTCAAATTTACCGAAACAACACTACAGAACTCTTTTTATGGCTATCAACAACAATTTCTTTGATTTCCATCATTTGTAACTAAGAAATGTAAAACCCATTAGTTTTTCTAAAAAACAGATTTCACGGGGCCAAAATCATGTTAATTTGCAAACCACGCAAATTTTCACGCAAAATCTAGGTTGAAGAACCCTTTCCTTAGCCGCATCCATCAATGCTTACAACTTTTCTGCGAGCAGTAGCACGTGTTTCATTCGCCCCACAAGTTTGCCAATTAATTTATTTGTCATTAGAAAGTTTTGAACCTTTAAGGGCAAAAGCCAAGTTGCTTAAGGATGGCGCAGGAATCGCACTTGGTCTCGTGTAGAAAATATCCGTGCTTTAGAAGTAAATTCGTATTTGCTTGCATTTTTTGGTCATATTCCTTTGGGCCGTAAATGACATTTTCTAAGCAGTCGATTGGTAGACTTGATCGTGAAGTCTGACACCACCAACGATGGTGCAAGTCTGACGCCATCACCCACCAACATGCTTCGAACTACAAAAATTGAAGAAACATACTGACCTCTTGACAAATCAGCGTCACTGAACGACAGAACGTCGCTTACATGCACTGTGACGACGCTCTGCAATTCCTACAGACACAGTTTATACGCCGCATGATGGGTGTACAGTTGGCAACTGCTAAGCGAGGAAGTGGACAATTAAAGTCGTAAAAAGAGATGGAAATTAAGAGCAATCTGACGTTTTTCACACTTTTTGGGTATCAACGCAAACCGTTTACCCACCTGTTTGCCAGAGGTGGCGTCCCTGAAGTATACGCGCCCTAGATCAATGGTTCCCAGCCGGTGGGTCGCGGAGGGGTGGCTGTGGGGTCGTGAACAACAGCCTCAGTAGTTTGCAGAAGGCTCGAATTTTCAGAACTACGCATGTCAACATTTTGTTACATCAGTAAAACCGAAACATGGATATATTTTTGTGAAGTTCACGTGATCTTCGTTTATGTTTCCCATCCGGTATCTACTATACAATTTCGATCGACTTTATCGTAGAAATACGTCAGTAAAAGTAAAAGTATTGATGCTGAGATTACGTCACCCTCGTAAACATCTGTCCTGCTGTGAATACTTATCAGCTGAAATTCTAACAAAGCGCAACCGATATTCTTATCGTTACAGTTCCCTATTATACTCATTATTTCGTATTCGTTGCAGTTGAAGCTTCCAGGTCGAAATACCAAGTAGTTGACAGACGGCGGTCGATCATACCAGCAGGCCAAATAAGTGATGTGCATAAATACTTAAAGTAACTTTCCAACATGGTGTATTTTGCAGTTAATACAGGGTGTTTCACAATTGTTGAAACAAAGCGATTGGGCACAAATCCAGGATTTTAAATGATACCACAATGATGATTACATTTATTGAAAG
>JGI24158J21664_10008417_pt1 | contig 13723 bp, 11 predicted proteins | sample Ectturendosymbi3_FD_21664 | JGI IMG/M metagenome (IMG submission 21664) | reverse complement strand
TTCGGTTTGATTGACAAAACTTTGCACTTGCGCTAGCCGCTCGGATCTCCATTGCAGAGTTTCCTTTACAACTTTCGGCTTGATTACGTTGGTAGCGGTACGCTGTCTGATGTCCACCAGAGCAGCATGATATTAGTCATAAACATGGACGCAGGTGGGGAACACAGATACAGATTAACTTCAATAATTTGCCATCTTTTTTGTAGTTATATATTTATTTTGTTAAAACATAACCATCAAAAAGGTCATGGCACGGTTGACTGAGCACGATGACGCTATAACGCCACTGCTTACATGGGCCCCGCGCCTAGGTGTTGCATTGGGCCCCGCACTTGCCACTTGCCAAGGCCGGCCGTGTCTAAAGCTGCTTTCGTTCATATGAGGCCGACACAATTGTGTACGGAAAATGGTGTTTCGATTTGCATGTGCAGTGCTGTGGAAGTTGCATGGTTAGCACAGAATTTTCGACATAGCAGTACACGTGTGTGGTTGCATCTACGGCGGCGTGTAGGTGTCTCTATTATTGAATAATAACGTTAGTTCATATTTAATGATATTCACAAGCCTATGTTGGGTTTGATAGGGTTAATCACAGCAACTTAATCGTCAAAACAATGAAAATTACCATCCAAGATAGACATTTATGTTGGCCCCCCCCCACTTTTTTCATTCTAGAATCACCACTGGTGAAGATACCTTTCAAACAAGATTATGATAGAATTGTTGCATCACAGAAAGGAAGTGATACAGTAAAGAGTGTCGTGATTAGCTTGCTATGATCTTAACCGCGCTTTTAGTCAAGCTTCACCCGAGATTTCCTATGCTGTACCTTTACTTATTTATGGCATGGGCAGTGTTGCGCTAATCCATGAAACTGAAGACTGTTCTGTTTCGACATATAGATTAGTTATTAATAACTTATAACCAAAAACGTTTGCTAAATTTTGTAATTCAGAGGACGTCTGTCGAACCCATGAAACTGCTCCGTCGAACCCCCAGGGATTCGATCGAACCCAGGTTGAAGAACCACTGGATTAGCATCAGGCCTGCCAGCAACAATTTTTGGACAAAAGGTCAACTCAGCACAAAATCAAAGGCTTTTTTCAACGACCTATATTCTGCTGTCTCTCATAATTTTTTTTCAACGTACTGTACAGATGTCTATAATTGCGCAACCGCGATATAGTCGCGTTTCGTTCCAAAATTGAATGGATGAGCAGAAGCTGGTCATTGACTCACTGCAAATTTCACACTTCCCGCTGTAACGTGGAAAAATATTGTCTGATCATTTTCAGTGCCCTTGTGATGCAATTCCAGGACAAAGTGCCAGCTTTTATTGCTTAGAGCTTTTTGGGATGTTTGTCTCTACACGTATGTCTCCCAAGCGTTGTCTTTCTGGGGGGGAGTTGTGCTTGTTTTCGAAATAATTACCTTCGTTCAGCCTTCAAGTTATTTTCTATGGTCAAATGGTTTTGATAATCAATAGCATTTTGTTTAAAACACTTTGTGATTGAGAGTTTGCCACTGATTGGCAGGTATTTTTCTTCACCATTTTGCCGATTTGTCTAGAGACAATCGTGATGTGTAATGAAAATCGGAAATTTTTCCGAAAACAAACAAATTTTCAAGTCCGAACGTCATGTACTTCTATTTCATGCACATCTGCAATTTTCGATTACTGTACAACACGGTATGGTCTTGTACAGACTGCCAACAAAGGTTACTGGCGGCATTTCATTTTCTTTCGTGCATTTTTTGTTTCACTTTTATGCCTGGCCCATGCGTTTTTTCGACGTAGACCTGTGTATTTTGCTAATAATAGTATTTTTTCGACGTTCCATAAGTTATTTTTATAAGGTAAGATAAGTTTGAGAATAATTTCTGAATTGTTTGAAGCCCGCTTCTCCTCCGGAAACGTCCCACCACTAAGCCTGAGAAACGGTGAGAATGCGATTGATCCAAAGTGTCTGTGGTTATTAACCGTGTTAGTTAAAAAAAGTTACCTGAGCAGTTGGGTCCTCACCGCTATGTAGTCAGTGCCAGTCCCGTCGCCACGTGGAGAGCTTAGTCCCCCAAACAAAGCTCCAAGCCCATCAAATTGAAACATGAAACACTATAAATCAGTGGAGTTTTTGTCAATTTTTAGAATGTCAAGTCCCCCCGCACAAATGCAAAGCCTCCCCGCAGTAACGCAAAGCCCCCCTATCGAAAACTTTCTGGCGACGGTTCTTGTCAGCCTTTCGGTTCTCTTTCATTAAAACGAGCATTTCAAAGGTTTCTTCAGACAGACATGATCGCTTGGTTTTCAGTTTGTCCTTGCTCATGGAGAACAATCGCTCCACTTCTGCACTGGAAAGAATAACAGCTTGAATTTGAGGAGTAACTCCAGCGTCACCTCTTCGTCCAAGAAAGCCTCATCGGTCAAGTCATCTCATTTCCAACCAGGCCTTGGCCACGTTTTGCGCTTTGCCTTTCAATGATCTTTGGCTTTTACTATCGATTGTTTTTGGAATTATGGTACTGAAGAAATTCTCTTCTATGCTACTGCAAGTGTTTGACAACGCTGCCGTTTTGCTTGCAAAGCTTTTGTTTGCATGATTTTCTTCTGTGTACTACGTTGCATTTTTGGTGTCATCGAACTTGTCCAATTATATCATACGGAAATTGGGATAAAAGCCAACAGCTCTTTGGCATTCTTCATCTTCCAGGAGATGACCAAACCTTTTCTTGATCCCTTAAAGAAGAGCATCTACAAATGGGCTGCAGTATGTTAGGTGCGTGCCGTGCTGGATTTCAAGTTGAGTTTCAGGATCGTGGCAGCAACTGGTTGGAGTAGAGACTGAGATTCACATAAAATGTTCTTAAGACCAAGTCTCCAGACTCCATCACTGATGAGCAAGTTAATCAAAATCGAGTTCTTGTGTTTTACCACAAATAATACGAAGAGGGATAAATTAAATATTTTGCCAGTTGGTTAAAATCATCTGCATCGATGGCAGCGCACTTGGAGGCATGGAAAAACTCAAAGCTGTCTCGTGAAATTTTCAAGTTGTACATTTTGGTACAAGTTATTCCATACTTTTTCGTTACAAACGTTTCGGTGACACAGTGCCATAGCCATGAGACGATCTTCACCAGAACGTATACCTAATGACGAACTGGCCTTCTGTGCAGTTGAGATTTACCGAAAGATGCTTTCACAGCCGTGTTCCTGACACATGTGCGTAGTTTCAAGTTTACGCTAAGTCAGCATCTGAGTAATATCAAGTGGTTTACGTCTTGCTGTTTCAGACAGAACAATCCTTGACCTGTGACACCAAGAAATTCGTCAAATGGAAAATCCTCACTTTCCCACTTTTGCGTCGACCTGCTGTCCCGTAAGTGTTTGTATCCTGTTAGGAAAAATTTCTTTACTGCAAAGACAAATGTGTGAGGTTATTACGTTTGCCTTATAGTAGTAACTGGTTTATTTCAAGCGGGAGGTGAGCGGCAACAGAAATCAGACTGCCGAAAGTCAGGAAAGCGATCAGGGTCGTCAGCTCTGAGGGGCCGGTGGCTCCACCGCTCCGCCCCCATTTGTAGGTAGCAACGACCGCTTTTCCGGGTTTTCGCTGTCCCCTCCAACAACGAACACTTTGCCACGCGCCTGCCAGAGGTTCGATTCCCTCTGAAACCGATCTTCTTCGTTTTCGGTCCCTGCGCTGTTAACCACTGAGAAAACTAAACGACTTCGTCTGAGCAGCTTCGCATCGTAAATTTGCTCCAACTCGTATCTAAGTGACTTTTAATGCACGCGACGTCTTTATACCGAACGCAAGAATACCGTCAAGATCTTACGGGCGGTTTTCACGACAATCGCGTGTAACGAACAAGCACTTATACCGCCGCGTAAACGAACTGTCGCGTACAAATAAACGTGTACAAAGAAACAACGACGAAAAATAACAAAACACGAGACGCCAAACGTCACACCATATTGCACAGTTGAGGACCCGGGACGTCTAGGTTTGAGGGCGAAGCCAATCTACCCAAAAGAAAGCGAAGCTTTCTTGCAGTTGTGCGAAAAAGGAGATGTATCGAATAATTCTTGTCGAACTTCCGAAAAAACTTTACCGGTAAGCCGAGGAACTATTTCGCAATCACGAAGAACGGTTCGAATGCCCAGCATCTCGAAGAGAACTTCCATTATACTTACAACCCCTTCGACTACCATCGGTGAAAAGAAAAAGCACGATCCAAGACACCACGAGCGCGGTAGATTAACTGGGTCAAGAAGAGAGTGCGCGGTTCTGCAGACAACGCAGTCAAGTCATCCGCAGCCAATAACTGCAGCTCGGTCGATACGACGTACACATGGGCGTCGGAAAGACTTTTTCCAAAGATTTTTTTTTATTTTGTTAAATCAAATATTTTGGCTCCCAAAAAATTAGGCTAGCTACGCAATTGTCCCCCTGCCCCCCTTTCGACGTACAGACGCGGACATAAAGATTACTTGCTGCCGGGCGCGCCGCGGGAAACAGCGTGATCACGATTGAAATTCAACTGCCGAGTTCAACCGCAGCTGCGATGCATATAAAGCGGAGTATTCGTGGATGTGTCCTTGTTTCGCTAGTTGCCGTCCACCTGTGGCACCATGATCGGTTTCCCCTTCGGGTCGTCAAACCGGTCCATTGTGGTCACCTGGGCTATCATGGACAGGCCGTACGTCATGACGAACAGGATGATGAGGCCCACAAAGATGCCGGTCCAGATGGCCCCGGTGAACCAGCCAGAGCAGTCGACCGCGTCGGCGAAGGTCGCGTTGGTGAAGTTCGAGTTGAACGGCTGGATCTGCGCGACACGACCAGTGACCTTTTAAAACTTACGCGAAGATCGCATGTTCTGGTGGTGGGGGGAAGCAATTCCGATGAGATGCCGACTTCGGGAGCAAACGCGTGCTCAGTCTCGCGCAAAGGAAAAACTGTTGTCTGGACAGACTTGCGACGAATTCTCGAAAATCGCCTCGCAAAGGCACCAGAACCGATAGTTGAGTCAAACAGACAAGCATAGTGCACTGGCAATATCAAGCACTAACCAAAGTATGTTCAGGTACATTCACTGCAACAGCAAGATGAAAACTACTGAAACCGTGATGATTTATTCTTAAAAGCAAGCAGATGATGACTTAAAAGTATGGCATTGTCAGCCACTGTAATCAAAGAGCCATTTTCGCACCATCACAAGCAGATTTTAGTTTCGCACTGCAAGTTAAACACCGCACGGTTAAGCCGGACGGGTAAGTTGAACGGGTAGCAAACGAACCTGCAAGTTTTGGAATTCGAGCGACAGCAAAGCCTTGGTGAGATTCGCGTAGTAGGTCATGTTTGACGGCGCGGCGCAGACCCACGACCACTGTCGCGGGGCGTAGACGGTGTTCGCGAATGTTCGGTTGGTCAGTGTTCGGGACATTGCGCCGTTGATCGCGTGGGTGTAGTTCACGGTCACGCTCTTCAGGTACCACCATCTCCGCGCCGACACGGGAAAGAACTCCAAGGCGAACTCCATCCTGAACGAATTTCAACCGATAAGCGACGTTCGCTGATCGCTCGAAACGGCGAAACCGCATCAAAAAAGTGTTTCAACCGGAGTTGTTGTCCGTTCGGCCCGACTCTTGATTCAGATATTACAGAAAAAAACGCACGTTTTCGTGGCAGTCGGCGAAAGAAAACTCGATCGTATATACTGTCAAAAACATTTACGCGCAATATTCCAGAATCAAACAAACCGCTGGCTAGGTGACGCTAGTGACGCTTGGGCAGCGGTTTTTTAAGGTGTTTTGAGAGAAAAATTTGAGATACCGAAACGGTCTCTGAAATGTTTCCAACGGTCCGCCAAAATACAAAAACTCGGTTTACTACCACCATCGAAATGCACTAAAGCCTTGCTTTACGAACATCTCGGTGCTCAGACAAAATAGCTGCGGTCTCTCGAAATGTCTTTGCGGTCAGCAAGATTAAACCTTAAAAAGCCTGCGTTTGGGCCTTGCAGACAACGCAGCAGGAGTAAAACAAAGCCCCAAAATACCACAATCGTTCTCGGAAAAATTACTTCTTTTAAGCTTCGTTGAAATTCAGGTCCCACGACGCTGGTTGTCGCACGAGCAACAAAGCGCTCGCAGTGCATGAATGTCAATACTTGTAGCTGTGTCAAAGAACGGTGCAATGGGAACTCTGCCTGTTGCTTTTGAGGGTAGGGTCAAGATCACTGACTTGCGCAACGTGGAATGATTTCGGTGCGAAACATAAACGCTATGACACAAGGCGCGCCGGCATTTCAAGCTTCGCTGAAAATGAAATTTAACGCACTTACGCGATTGCAACGTTCGATAGAGAGCTGTTCTTGGTCGTTACATTGAAATTCTTCCTGATTCTGAAAAGAGAAATCGTAATCAGGTAAACAACACACGGCATAGATGGCGTGTATAACTTAAAAAGCCGGACTGCAGCGGTAGAAGCAACGGAAGTTCAAGTTCTGCCTCAGAGCAATCTGGTTCAATTGGAATCACTTGTATGTTGCGGCAGCATGCAAACGACAGCGGGTTTCAATTGCATCAGGAATAACGACCAACGCTTTGCCAATACCACAAGCAATAGTCACTGTCTTTACTTGTCTGGGGAAATTTTTTTATGGAAATAAGACTTTGAGATTAAACTGAGATAAAGTCGTCAGTGCGACACTAGCATTTCCAAATGAGCTTATTGGGCACATAGCAGCAAAACAACATGATGATGTATTTGGCCGTCTGATTTTACGTACCACCCCACACATGTGTCTCACAAAACCCATACAGACACTGACATGTTGGTTGCATTGGCAGCGGATGCATTTCCACAAGTTTCTTCGTTGAAGCCAGTTGTGTCTGTGGATAGCTCGGTCATATTCCCGCCTTCATAAATCCGCACAGATTTGAAAGTCATAAAGACGCATTTTCCCACCAGGTACGTTGTATTCTGAACAGCCTCCGTAAATGCGAGAAGATGCCTTCCGCTCGCACTACGCTTTTGGAATCCAGCGTTACTCTAAAGATAAACATTTGTTTCAGTCAGTTTTTCCCAATTAAAACAAGAGCTAAAGTGGCGGAAGTATGTGGATGAACTGATAACAAGTAAACCACTCCACGCGCACTACGCTTGGTAAGCCACCCAAGCTCGTAACAAAGCAAAGATCTTATGCCAGTAAAAGCATTTTTAAAGATGTGTAATACATACAACGCACCACTGTTTTTTCTGCAGTAACCACAGCTATATAATTTCCATCCAAATCGTTCAGCGTCTTCTGAATAACATGGTCTGCAAATATAAAGGAAATAGTTAAAGAAGGTTTCCGCAAAAAATCTCCACAAGGGCAAAAGCAATCTGCTCGCAAGTGTTTCACAAGGAAATCCATTTCGGGTCATTTACACATCTTCAGTTCTGTACATTGTAGGCGAAAGCTTACGGGTGAAACGATTAAATATTAAAGCAAGATTTAGATAGAGCATGCGAAGTGCAGTTTCAAACACACGCCATGACCGTAATGCTAGTTTCACCGAAGCGAAGGACATTACTGACGCCAATTACGGAACCGCGGTGGATCGAGCAAACATTTTTCGTTGCCTGTGGCTCAGCTCAGCTCAGAACTGCTGACCACCGTTATTGGACTGTGAAGTATGAAGCCTGTTTCATTTTTGAGCGTTCCTCTTGCACAACCATGTTTTTTAAGCTTTTCTCTTGCTATTCTTTTTAAGCTTTTCTGTTGCTCCAGCACATTTCAAACATTTCAGGAAAACTGAGATGGCAGGGATTTCTTCTCCACGACGTCGAAAAGTGAAGGTTCTGGGTTTGGTGTGAGCTTTCGAGGAGTTAAAGGTTTCGTCATACTCGCTTTGTACTCCCTTTGGAGCGTCACGAGTGGCCTCCAGTGGGTCATCCTCATTTGCTCTGCGCCATGAGTCACGCGCCTATACATTCGTAGCGACTGCTGCGTTGGCCACCGGGGCTGCGGAGTCGGAATCGTAAGGAGTCGGAGGTTTTTGGGTGGAGCCGTATTCCTAACAACACTCGGATTTTTTTGTCCGACTCCGGATGCCCAGTCGGATCATTTTTTACATCACACTTCTAAATTGGGAATTCCTGTTGAATTGGTACAATTTCTTTTGAAACTTCTGTTGAATCAGAGATTTCTTGCTATGTACCACGATTTCCATTGATTTTAACAGCAAAATTTCATTCCTTTATGTGAAGGAGTCGGAGTCGGGAGTGGGAAATTTTGGAAACTCGGAGTCGGATATTTTACCTCCGACTCCGCAACCCCGTTGGCCACACATCAGAGGTAGCACCGCTTGTGAACCTTTTCCTCACACTGACCGATTAAAGTCAAGCGTGAGGCCGAAGACAGCAGAGCACCATTTTCAGAAGTCTTCGGTGTGACATGAACAAGAATCGAACCCAGTCTGCCAGCTAGCTGCTAACGAGACGCATACTGTACCCCGCTGTAGCACTGATGTGGCGGTAAAATAATGGTTTTCTGCAGAATTTACTCCATCAAAATACGTTAGTTTGCTACGCCAATGAATAGTGAACGAACCGCACATAATCTACGAACAATTCAAAACTAATCCAAACTGGTGCTAAACACGACATTTACGTCAAGGAACGCAAATCATACTTGTACAGCAGGTTGATTTTACGCAACTGGCAAAATCCACTTACTTTCAAACAAAACACTATCCCAAAATTTTCTCGCGCAAACCTGCACAAGCGGACAAATGGCATTTTTTAATTCTTTTTCATTCCTCCAATGACAGACGCGAACACCACGTACCATTCTTTTGAAAGCAACGGGCTGTCGACTCATCAGTGGAACGATCAACATCAGGCAAAACAACCACTTTCACATCAGAGTCATGAAACATCTTGCGTAGTCTTGCAGTGATATCACCAACCAAGTTGGATGGCTCAACGCTTGGACTTGAAAGTGAAATCTTACTTGAATCCATATTTTTCTAAAACAAGACAAAAGAGGCACTTCATGGCAATTAAAATGAACACATTGAATTGTTTGTCCATGAATTAAGCAAACTAACTAGTTTTACAGCAGTCTGGACAGTGGACACCCCTTTAACAATTCAATGGATTTTTTAGACCTAAAATTAAGTTTCAGTTTAGGTCACGATTTCCAAGAAGCCAAATCAGACAAAGAATTACAGCAGTTTTTTCATGTGAACATTAATAACTTATACACAGTAAAAATTAGGCAAAATGATGAATGTTGGCACGAGTTGCTTTCCACTTCCATTTAATAGCTTATGTGATCCAACTGTGAAAACGTTTCTACAAACTATAAAAGCAGAGCATAGATCAAATAGGAAATTTTGAACACCATAAAAAATAAGTTAATTACAGCACAAATTAACTGTACATCACTGACTGCAAAAGTGACTAGCAAGACTGATTCACAGCTAGAATATGGACGAAGTTCAAAGATTTAGGCCATATTAACAAGCATTCCTTATTTACCCGTATGTTGGCAAATCCTTGGTACTTCCCACTAGCATACTTGGTGATATCATCAACGCAAAGCTGTTGAAAAAAAACAAACAGCAAATCAGTCCCTTGCAGTGATGCATCAGTCTTCCACTGACTGCTTGTTACTCATGTGGTGGGCAACTGCCTACATATTGGGTAAATTAACTCCCCGCTCTGAGCTTTTTGCCTTGATAAACGAACCCCNAAANTACTTGTAATTNAACAGTATCAAGTAAAGCTACATGGTTTCTGTAAAGTAANTTTCAAAATTATGAAATTATTTCCAGTTCACAAATTCATTTTCCATGAGTTTAGTCAATGACTATCAATCAAAGTAAATAAATATGAAATTATAGACATTAGACATGTCAAAATCGGCTCATTACACAATGATAAAATAGCATTGACACCAAACAAATTTCTCATGCCAATGTATTGTCAGGTGATTACCTGTGGCCTACACATTGTATGTTTAATGCTTATTAAAATATATCTTGACAGTGACTAATCGTACAGAACTATAGATCAAGGGTTCTTAAACTTGGGGTCACGAAGGCTTCTGCATTGGGCTGCAGAGCATCTTTGGGGTCACACTTTTTTTCAAACCACAGTGAGATTTCTTACTTTCATTTACTGTATGCTGCAGACACCCAAATGCTCCACGTTTTATAGCATTACAAAAATTCTTCCCAAGTTGAGCATTGAAGCATGTGCTCTGTAGGCTCACTTTCCCAACCACTGTGGGTTCTGATAGTGACATATGAGAACATTGTCGAAAAACCTAAGTGCTTTGTTCAACACGTATATTTCACCAGGATTAGTGGTTAATTGAAAGAGTATTATACATTTGTTGAAGGGTGACTATTTGACATGGCTAGCTGTTTCAAGTTTCCCGTCCCCTTTGAAAAGCAATAGCATAACATTGTTGCTCCAATCTGCAAAAGTTTTAGAATTGCTGATTTCAACAGTAAAGCAGTATTCAATGTGTTTTCCAAGTAAACAGTGTGGGAGTCGAAAACTGAGTACTACTAGTAATTTATGCTGCTTTGCGTTTGAGAATACATACAACATGCTAATATGAAAATGAGGTCAGCAAAAACTTTTATGAGAACAGTTGATCAGGCATCTCCAAACTACGGTAAGGTAAAGAAAAAAAAGTAAGCTGCCCTTGATTGCAATAAATGATGAAAAAAAACATAAACCACGCCTTACAATCAAATAAATAAGGTATGCATCTGTTAACACTTTCATTGATGCACTACATGGACCTACGTGTACAGTGAAAGCAACCAGATTTATCAGGTGACATGGATCAGCATTTTAATTACAACAATTGTAGACGTGATTGATGTGACTGCAGTAAAGCACATTTAATATCCTCATGATGATCAACAGCCATGTTGGATGTTACCGACAACTTTGCACCTTGGCTGTGTAACAACATGGCAGCTGCCTTTGATGTATCACTGAATTTCATGACTATTTGATATGACTGTGGCTAATTGCCCAGTAACAAACAACCATCGGATAAGTTTCTGACCTCAGAGTCATTGTTAATGAAAGTGTTAAACAATACACAGTACTTAGCAGTGCATGACTTACCTCATCAAAAACAAAAATAACAATTTCCTGAGGCTTTATATTGGTCAAACACTGCTCAAAGTCTTGAGTAAACAGCTGGTGGACAGTTGTTCCTGGTTGATGCAGTGTTGCATTAGAACAGGACATGCCTCTGCAAACATTTCAAAAACACTGATAATGGTTTGCTTCATAATTCAAACATATGCACTTGCAACATTCAATAGTTATGCAGAGTGTGGATATGCATTCCAAAAACCTTGTTTATACCAAGGCCTGAATCACATATGGTTTCAGACAACCTGGAGTCCAAGGTACAAGCACATAAACAGAGTATTTAAATTTAGTGAGTGTGGAGTTTTATTTCATGGATAAAAAGTGGTCAGGCATTTTGTAGTCAACTAATACTTTGTCAATGAAGCTTGTAATACATGTGTGGACCAGCAAAACAATCAGGTAAAGAGTTTCTGGTACACAGCTTGTTCGTGATACAGGGTTGTAGGCTAAAATGGCAAAAAATGATAAAAGACATAATCCATTGAAAATCACTGTTAATTACAATATCCAGCAAGAAGAAAAAGTGACATGTTCAAAAGAAAAAAGAAACTGGAAGTGTTAATAATGAAATGTTTTAATGACGCTTTGGTAAAGCATGTAATAAGTCTTGCCACAACAAACTTTTTGACTGTATATACAAAAAAGCTGGTTGCAACATAGTTTTCAGTTTGAAATATGTATCAGTAAAATCAAAATTTGTGATACACAAAGAGAACTTGAGAAACCAACAAATCTTTTGATGTAATTGATGCACAAGAGATGAGAATAGGCAAAAACAATTTGATTGATTAAGTGTCATATAAAACATTGGTGTGGTAGAGGAAAAAGTGAGCCATCCTTGAATGTAAGCCACACAAATTATGAAAAAAAGCTTTATAAGCCATAGCTTACAATTCAGTAAATTTGACATATGAAGCATGAGTAGAATGCTGAAGATGTGGTAGTTGAGGAACCATTTCAGGTTGACTGATGTTATGACACAATGTCCATTATAAATAAAAATCCTAGTACAGCTATGTCCAACCCGTGGCCCGCATGGGCCCAGTCAAAGGTTTTGTGCAGTCCAGATTAGTTCTTCACTGTAGTAAAATATCCTATATAATGACAACCTGCTCTTGTTTTGATAATCTTGAATTTGACATGTTTTGATGTAGGTGACCTTTAGTGCCACTCTTTCACATCTGTTGCCATTGCAGTTAGGATAAGCTAAGTTTAGATTGCTAAGGTTAGAGATAGACTGATATTTTTATGTTTCACCAATATATCGGTATCGGCCATAACAGCTGATTTTATCGGCCTCAGTAAGTGTTGACAAAACGCTGTTATATTCCTCACGCATCCAGACAACTTGCACTAAGAAAGCACAACAAACCAAGTCAAGACAGTTATCTTGCAGCAATGCTAACAGGTGTGTTTTCATAAACAAGCAGACAAGATGAACCATGATGTACGCGTCGGCTGCCACAGCCTAAATAAAAGCATCACCATTAATCAGATAATTAAAAATAATAGGAAAATATTGAAATTGCTGCATTTTGATAAATTTTCGCTCATTAATCCTTATTTTTTAAGTTTTTCAAAATACAGTAAGGCATAGAATACATTATACTGTAGAAAATTATACTCTGTAAGATCTTAGTATCTGATTCTTTGCTGAGAAAGGATTTCTTTCCATAGACAGCATAGAATACATTATATTTTTGATGATGAAGCAGAAAACAAGATTTAAAAATTTTGGAAATATCGACTATCGGTCCATGAATGGCTGATATATCGGTATCGGCCCCAAAAAAGCCATATCAGTTGATCTCTAGCTAAGATCCAAGCCATTCAATGTGCAGCCCTCATTAAGATGTCACTCAATGTGTGGCCCTGGGTAGTACAGTGACATAATTTTTGGCTTAACAAGCCATTTGGCTTGGAAATAAATGTCTTAGTACAAGTATGTGTTTTATGCTCAAGATTAACAAACCTTGGAAATAGAGTTTCATGGACAAATGCACTGTACTGCTTCTGATAGATGGCATGAAAAGCTAGCATTGAGCAATGACATGTTAACGCTGATGCACCAAAAACAGTTAATAAAGCGTTACAAAAAAATCCTACCAGATCATGCACCTCGTAAACAATTATCTGGTACTTTACATACACAATAAAACTGGAAAAAACATTGTATGCAAAACCAACTCACTTGGCATTAGACCACAGCATGAGTGGGACGAATTCTGAGCTTCTTGCAAACTTCAGCATTTGTCCACAAAGTAAAATGAAAAATAATTGTTTAAAAGCAATTAAATACATTTTACATAGAGTTTTTGCTATCAGTCTGCAATAACAGTGAGGTTTTAAATGCAACAGTTCTAAATATTAGCAAGATATTCTGTATCCAGTTGCTATAGCAATAAATAATTAAAATCACAACATGAGAATCGATGCATACTCGTCTGATTTGTATTCAAGTTGTTGCGTAAACAAAGGGTTTCAACCCTTGTAATCAGAGCTTGTCACACAGATTTGCCAAACCACGTTATAATGCCTTACAT
>JGI24158J21664_10008414_pt1 | contig 13725 bp, 12 predicted proteins | sample Ectturendosymbi3_FD_21664 | JGI IMG/M metagenome (IMG submission 21664) | reverse complement strand
ATCATCAGTCCTGTAAATGTAAGACAAATCTCACAAGCGAAATGTTGGCACTTGAAAACAAGTAAAGAAAAACACACGAACTGTGGCTAGTTGCAACAAAATTACTAAAATTTTTTCGAAGCTAAAAGGCTGACCTTCCCAGAGCCTCATAAACCAGTCACTGCTAAGAAAATCTGCGTCTGGCAGCGGTCTAACAAAGACACTTTTCCTCTGGAGATAGCACACGTGCGCGATGACGAATGCCAGAGAGAAGCCACGCGATAAAAAGAGCGTAACAGTTCACGGAAAATCAAGAAAGGCCGAGCCTTCCAACGTACATTGGAAGCGTGCAATGAAGCTAATTTTTCTTTGTTCCAAACACAACTTCTTTGATGGTGGGACAGTTCGTCAATTCTTCCTTTCCTGACTCATAGTTCTTTCAGTAAATGTCAACATTTGCGGAAAACAGTAGTGGCAGTAGTGTAGTGGCTAGTCAAGCCAGTTACACCACATGTTATTGCGTATTTGCGTGGTACGTCAGAAAAGGTTTCTCATCAAGCGATTTGGAGAACGAACGAGCAGAATACGAGATTGCAGTGTTTAGCTAGCGCGATGCCGAAATCTGTAATGCCATCAGCAGCTAAAAATAGCAAAGTTTCTAAGGAGAAAAAGCGCAAGAATCTGGCAGTGTTAGCTAAAACGCCGCGACTGAAACGTTTTTTTCCTGCTAAGCGTTTAAGCAGCAACGTTAAAACAGTGGCGTTAACTAGAGCACCTGAAAATGTAGGTGAAAATCAGGCCCGAAACTACGGGGGCGCAAGAGGGTGAAAACCCCCTAAATATTTCGCCCCTAAATAATATTTATCCCCCGCTGCGGAAATGTGTTGCACATAATTGAAAAGTATTGGACGTAGTTTATAAAATTTGAGCCCCTCTCAGAAAACTATTCGCCCCTCTGATGTCCCAAGCTGGTTACTGACCTGGTGAAACTCACGACACAAGCTTCGAAGCACCTTTCACACTCAGACTGGCTGGCCATATTGATATGTTATTTTTCCGGTGTATTTGTTTGTAATCTTTGGTTTCTGTTTATTGTTCGGGTGTATGTTGTTTTTTTGCCGAGTCACTCTCTAGCCTGTGGAAATATTTTTCCTAGCAAGAATACACTGTAGTGTTTATATCATAAACTCTCTTCGCAGCTAACGCTATGTACAGTTGAGTACCGTATTTATTCGATTGTAAGCCGCGGCGTATAGAGTTTTTTCATCGTTTCATGAGGCTTTCACAGGCCCGTCGCCAGGATTTCGCAACAGGGGGGGCCAAAAACCACAAGAGAGTCATATTTTTTTAAATACAATATTGGATGTATGCAGCAACCGGGGACCAAACATTAAATGGGGGCACCGCTGACCCCCCCAGCTGGCGACGGCCCTGGGCTTACATTCAAGGGCGGCTTACCGTTTTTATTTCTTTACTTTATCAAAAGATATAGATGACGCTCAGTCTTTCCTTGGCTACGTTTTGTCGAACTCTTCTTTCGCATTCGATTTTCTTCAGCATCACGGGCACATCCGTCACAGGAAGGATTATGATAAACAGAAAGCAGTTATAGGCTAGTGATGTAAGTGTAAGCATCATTAATAGCAGGGTTGCCAATTAAACGGGTAAGGCATGAGTACGCGAACGTCCCGAATGCATCTCATCATAGGCTTAGATAACCTATGTTTAAGCGCGGTTTACAATCAAGGGCAGCTCACATTAATTTTTAACACCATTTCGTGCGGCTTACAAAGGCGGTTAAAAACGGAGTTAATACGGCAGGCACATAATCGACTACTGGGAAAAGCAAACGAGAACGTTGCGAATCAGCGAAAACAAATTTTACAAACGATGACGTCATGGAATATGTCATAGGGGCCCTCCAGTGAAAATTGCGCCGGGCTCTCCTATCTTTTAATCCGGCTCTGCTGACTACTCTCGGTCAATTAAACGTGGCGATGCTATTGCCATTCATTCTCGGAGATCATCTAAACGGAAATTTATGCCTGACATTTGACCATTTTAAAAGATTCCTTTGTCAATATGCTTGCTTAAACTCATTGATTTGGCTTGTCATTGGTAGATCCAAAAAAATAAATATGCAATTGTGTTCATGCAATACCATTTCATCATTTTGTAAACACCGCCTAAGCTCAGTTTGTCACTATAGTGGGTGCATCATAGCAGGAAAACTAGACCTGATAGAGAAAAACTGACTGCAGTTTTGAAGTCAGCACCCCAGCACCCCAAAAACATTTGAAACATCTTTGGCACCAAGAAAAAAAAAATTTTGTCAGCCAGTGATTAATAACCGTACCCTGCACCTGTTGCTGTTGCCCATTGGAGAACAGTTAGTCAGTGTAGCACTAAGACCTGAGTGTGTACTGTGCTGCAGTGAAGTTTTACTGGAATGCCTACGTCGCTTTGAAAGAAACTGGTAAAATTTTATAAATCCATTGTTGTGATGCAGTGCCCGTACACAGGATAGGTGCCCGCACATGGCCATTGAAAACGTATAAGCCTGACAAGCAGTTAAACCGCTCAGTGACACAAGACATTGAAGTGCGGTCGATGAGTTCGATAATAATTCCAGCGACAACAAACACCAGCGATGCTTTGCAAACTTTTCAAGAAGCGACATTGCAAACCGCGCACGCGAACCCCTTGAAGCACTGTATGCCTCCGACCCTGCCAACCTGTTGCTTTTGTGCGTTTGTTGACGCTCGGAAAGGTTGACTCAACCTCTTTGTTCGCAGGGATTTAGAGGAGGTCCTCGGCGCTCAGGTGTTCGTCGACAAAATACTCGAGCACGTGCCAACCAGTGATCAGGATCAAGTGAAGTGAGTTTCTGTGGATCCGTTGTTAGATCTGCCGTGGATCGTTGTTAGATTTGTTTTGGATCCGTTGTTAGATTTGTTTTGGATCCATTGTTAGATTGGCTTTGGATCCGTTGTTAGATTTGCCGTGGATTCGTTGTCAGATCTAATGTTGATCCGTTCTTTGATTTGTTTTGGATCCGTTGTTAGATCTTCCGTGGATCCGCTGTTACATTTGTTTTTGATCCGTTGTTAGACCTGCCGTGGATCCGTTGTTAGATTTGTTTTGGATCCGTTGTTAGATCTGCGGTGCATCCGTTGTTAGATCTGCCGTGGATCCGTTGTTAGATCAACGTTTAAGCTGGCAGCTGATTCCACAACCAGCTCAACTGGTTTGCAGGGTTGCAAAGTTCAGACCCGACATCTGTCTCCGCCATCTTAAAACCGCTCGCGCTTCGAGCATTGGATCGATTCCGCCCCGCTCGTTTTCTTGTGTCGCTAAAATCGATCTTGTGGAGAAGAGAAACAGCAACTTGATCGTCGCGGTTGATCGCAGCCGTCGTGCTTGATTTACGGCGTCGCGTGATCTTCGCTCATCGCCAGAATGTGTGGGAACGCGCCATCAGCCGGTTCTCAGATTAAATTGCTGTGGTGGAGTTAACTCGCTATACATGTGGGAAACGCTGCTGTTTGTGGTTAAACGCCAACTACAGTTCCGTGCGTAACGCGTGCCAAGCGACTTGCCTCCATTCGCGTGAAGCGCCAAAATCTCGTGCGTTCTTACCGAAATTTTTAAGTTTCAAACATTTAATCGCGATCTATCGCGCATGACAGCAAATCATCGCATGCGGACAAACAGGTCAGGTCCAATAATTCTCCCTGCCTGTCTGCAACAAACGAACTCATTCGAGTAACTACTCTCCGCACGTGAAAGCAGCAAGGAATCTATCTGTAAATTTTTAATAGGAAATCGTTTTACGTAACACTACGCATCGTCAGCCCTTGAGTCTTATCCAACGAGACTTTGCTTAAGACATGTCCTCAGTTGTAAAAATTCCCGACCTGTGTATAACAACCGCACAAATTCGTTTACGCATATTGTCCTGGCGAACAGAAGTCGTTTGTCGATGGCCTTGCTTGTCTTAACGCTGCCGTTCTTACAACTGCAGGTCGGAAATCTATGTCCACGCGAAGTACTTCAACACATCGGAATTGATGCCGCAATCCGAAATTAACAGGTGCTCATTATTCTTCTGATGCAAATCTCATTTGCGTTCCACCTTCCAACGTTCGGAAATTCATTCTCGGCGATTTGCGTTGTAGGTTTCTCCAGTTTATTTCAGAAAAACAACCATGACCTACCAACCGATTTCAGACAAATACGTTGTACAATGGTTCGACAATAATAACCCACGACCAACCACGTACCTTAAAACCTACGCTGCCTCATCTCAATTCGATCGTATGTAATGTTGTTGTTACATTTTAAATTTTATAATCACGTTCAAAAGGGTTTCCAAAGCTTAAACGAAAATGCTCGATTTGACGGTCCCCGGAACGCCGTAATTCTATTTTTTTTAATTTTGTTACCAAGTACAGTATATCCGATCCTCTAATCACATGTCACCAAAATAAAATCCATGTGTTTCGCATTTCGAGTTGTACCAGATGGTTTATGATAAGTGATTTGTGACAATTGTTTAAGTCGACGTGTGAAAAAGTTAAGATGAAGCGGATGGCAATATAGTGGTTAATTAGATGTTGTTTTTCATAAACCTGGCTGCTTAAAGACTTTTCACTGGAATATTATATATATGCCTGTATTTCCATTCCATCTCAAAGAAATGCTAGGTACTGACAATGCTAAGTGTGTGTAAAAATCACATAGGTTTGGTACGGCCGCATGCGGCCGTGCACATATAAATCAAAATGTCAGTTATGCGCATTAATTCAAACTGAACGAATTCAAACCGTATTAATCAAAACTGGCTGTGCATTAATTTAAACTATTTTTTGCTGTATGAAGGTTCTTTGCAGAAATACCGCCAAACAGACGTGTGGAAGTGGGCTAGGCTCAGTGTGTTGAAGCAGAACTGAAGAAATACAAAAAATAAAAATATCTTGAACTGGCTGACGGCCGTAATTCATAAAAATAAACGTGATGCGGCCGGCAACAGCAAAAAGGTTGTGAACCCCTGTTCTATGCCATTTGCTATTCAACTGACGTTTCACACAGACTTCAGTACCACTGACTAGGGGAACGCCACTAACATCAAAGGCTTTTCTTTTTAAGGTATAGAAACAAAAGATATTATCCTGACCTAAATTCAGAAAGAAGCCTTGGTTTTTTTTTATACGCAGTTGATGCCATGTAAGGCCATTGAATGTTATCGTTGAAGAGTGTGCAAACATCTGCGTGACAACAATTAAATTCCTGTGCTCATGCGCCACCCAATCATCACCCCAAAGCTACTGTGATGATTGGATGCACGAGCCCCAGCTCTTGAGGTTCAAATTCGACGCGTGCCTTTTTCTGGTTTAGGCAATAAAAATTTTGATAAGTAGCGATCATTAACAAGCCGCCTGCCACCAGGTTTCAGTGCCTTTCTTCGACGCGGACCCATCGATTTTCTGCGAATNCAGGCGATTTGCAGTCAGCGGCAGTTATTGAATTTTGACAAAGCGCACGCNGGGTGCCCCTCTTTTCCAGCGTGCGGCTTCTACGCTTGTGCAAAATGTAGGCGAAAAGGGGGCATCAGCGGTCGGTCCTGCTTGGCTGTCTTGACTACATACCTGTGCACAACGGAGGTTTGAGTTGCTGAGTAGTCCGGAGCAGATTGCATCGCATTTTCCTTCGCATGAGCTTTCATTGCATATTGGTGTCTTGTCGGATAGAACCGGTTGTAGCCGGTTTGCTCAGTTCACCGCAGTGTAACGCAAAAATAACGCAGCTATGGCACCCTGCTCGGCACGAAGTGAATGGCAGTAATTGAGTTGCGGCTTACCTCGCACTGCAGGAAACTGAACGAGCTCGAGAGCATCACTTTCCTAACCACGTACGGCATCATCGGCGTGGGAGGTGGTGATGGACCCCCCCCGGACAAGGCCGAAGATTACTTGACCGCCGGCCTGATCATTGCCTGTTGCGTCATCGTTGTCGTCATCATCATCTTCGTCATAGCGATCCTTGTCATGCGCCGAAAGTAAGTGGCCGCGTGAAATAATACGCAGGGGACTTCGAGACGTTGCTTTTGCTGAGATACAGTTGAAATAATCAGTTTAGAAAACGAGGCCAAAACGCCTACAAACCAAAGTGGAAATGTTGTCCTTACGTGTTCTTCGTCGTAGACTGTCGACAAAATCTTCAACTGCGCGCTACGATTTAAAAGGTTGGACCGAGTTCACCAGAAAATTGTCAGAATGCGCTGCTTTGACTGAATCAACAAGAGTTTGCGCATTTCTGCCAATTTTTGCCTTTGGAAGAGCAACTATATACCTACTAATGATTCTTTGTTTTGATTGCAAAAGATTGTTGCGAATTAGATTTTGTGTATGCCGATAGCTCGAGCTAAATTGGGGTAAGTTTGCTGGACTGGGCATGCCTCAAGAGTCAGGAATATGCGTGGCTTAGGCATAGTAATCCTTGAAGTGCGTCTACAAGGCAACTAAAATGAAAAACCAGATGTCCGACATTTTTTCTTTTGAGCCCGATGCACTTATGTGTTGGCGGCCTACATTACCGTGCGGCCCCGTTCACGCTGTGTCGGAAATCAAACTAGAAACCTCCCTCAACTACCGTCGCTTCTTTATGGAAAGGGATAAAATGCGTAGAATCTATAGTAGGTGCGCACTGAGCTCGAGCTCACTCAACGATGCGTTGAAACAGGCCTGGTTGTACCGGTTACGATAATAAATATGAGATTCGCCGTGTTTTTGTTGTTTTTTTGTCCTGTTTTCAAATCTTCATTATTTGAACGCAATCCTTTGCTGCGCAGATTCAATCGCGATATTTTGGTGGCCAAGGCGGGCCTGGAAGCGGCAAAAGACATTCTGGAAATGAAGACGGGCGATGGCAACTCGGGTGTTCCCACGTCCAACAAGTTCGCCGGAAAGTAAGTTTCCGTCGTCGCTTGAAATCAAAGCATGAAATTTTGCGCAGAACCTGAGCCGCCAACGTACAATACTGCAGAACCGATTTCTTAGAAAGAACGCCACTGATATGTGTAAAAAGCAAAACGTTATTGCAACGTGCTGTCGACGTTGGGCAGGCGCGAACCCACTACAACCAGTTTGGAAGTGAATGCACGCCATAGTCTAAGTCTTAGGTATTGGTTCGCAAACGCCCCGCGACACCAACCGGCGTCCCTGGTCGTGCCAGGTGGGCCGCAGCACTGGTGAGAAACATTGATGCACTTTAAGCCTTGCAATGGTGCTCCGAGCTGCTGGTTGACTTGGCAAGGGTGCCGCGAGAAAAAAAAGAGTGAGAACCACTGGTCTGAAGTATTAATCGCTGCGTGCGCCTTCAAGCAAATACATTTCTCAACCAGCGAGAATCCACTGTTCGACGAGGTGGGCGACAGCAAGATGACGTTCGATTTCATTTCGAGCGAAACGAACGACAACGACTCGATCGACGATAACGAAGTCGACAGCCCCGACAGCGCCATCAGTGTCGAGAACGAGGTATGTTCGCTTGAACGCGCGCGTGCTGTGTCAGCGGGCGAGACAACGGGCGTTTCACCACATAACAGCTTTTGCAATAATTGTTAACGATTAATCCACTTTGATGAGGGACTACTGTGGTTTGGTTTTGCGTTAATAACCAGCCAGCTTTTCACCGGCAGCGCTTTCTGGCAAATAGCGAAGCGCTTCTTACACAAGCGTCCATTTCGCTCGCAACATACCGCCAGCGTTAGTTGAAATTTTGCGATTGAAACTCGGTGCCGCTCGGTGAGTTCTACTCCAAAGGCAGCATAGTGCTAGGTTCATGTTTTTTTGGAACAGCGTGATAGCATCAGAGTAACTCGTGCCTTCGTCTTTGCGTCAGTTGAAAACTTTGCAGTGACCACCTTGTTGCCAGGAAGACGATTCCCGCAATGCAGAGTTTACTTTCAAACCGCAATCCTGTGCACTGTTGAACGCTTTCGCTTATCATCGACCGGAGTCGTCACAGCGAGCTCATCTCAAATGTGTGCCATGCAACACGATTGTTTGAAAGGGATCGCTTTTCGCAAGTTTGTTCGTTTCGTTCAAGAGCTGCTCTCTCCAGCACTGTGCCTTTGAATCAGTCAGTGTGGTTCTTATCGAAGAGACAGTGGAAGATAAAAGTTTGAACGCTGCAAACGCCACGGAACAGATCACAGGCGTAACCTGGGAGCGGCGAAGGGGCTATTTCTAGCAAGTCTTGTCCTTTTGTGCTTGAGAGGCAGTGTTCCCAACCAAATACTGTTGCTCGCTTAAAGGCAAAAATATTTGGCCCCTCACAAAAGGCTGGCTATACTTTACTGAAACAGATTTAAACGTCAAGGACAAGCGAGACTACCATTCGCAACGTCAGCCAGTCCTCCGCAAAGTTTCACGACACTGCCACAGAAAACTTGTGAGTAGGACAGCGTTGCCAGGCAACGTAAACAGAGCTTGAAAAGTCACTCAAAATGCAAACTGACAGGACACAAGCCACAGCAATGCAGGAGAAAAGCACACACTGTCTAGTCGTCAAACGGTGATAAACAGAAATGTCCCCGTGGGGTGAGCACTCCCATAAATTTATGTGCTCCGATTCAGCCCCTCTCCTAGTCGTACGTAAACAAGGTTGCTTTTGAACGTGCGCAATAGGTTTCTACTTCCCTGTAGGCAGGGGCGTGCAGAGTTGGGGACGACGGCCCCGGGCGTCCAATGCGGGGACATCCAAATAGTTAAATTAAAAAAGTTAAAATGCTGCAACTCGATGCTACTTCGCATTGTAAGGCTACTAACACATCCTTTGTGGATTTAATTTTTCGAAACATTCCTTTTTGTAAACACTAGTTTTTACATATTTCAAATTCCTGTATTTCTCACATTTCTCAATACTAGAACTTGGTAGGGGGCATAAAGACAAGCATTTACACCGGGCATCACCAGACCACCACACGCCCCTACCCGTAGGCCGCTGCCTCCCGGTCGCTTTGTTTGGACCCACCGCTTGTGTTGACTAGTGCGCTCACTAAGCGAACCTGTTGCTGCTCAGGACCAAGCGGTCATGGACGACGATCAGGACTTGGACGCCGGAGCGTTCGAGATCGACTTCGGCAACACTCAGAACGACAACGCCAAGCTGGCTGCCGCGCTCAACGCCGCCCACAAAGAGGGGGAGAACTTGACTTTCCTTTTCGATGAAGTCGATGACGCCACGATGATGTAGATGCGTGTGCGTTTGTAGCGTGCGCTAGGAAAGTGTGAACAACATTCTCGTTTTGTCTGTAAGTAACGTAATTTTTTGTATTTTCTTCTTCACAGATGCTCGTTAAAGCAAGCGCTTGCGTTTTGCGTGTGATTCATCGCTGCCTTAGCTCCAACGCTGTAGTGCTTTTGATTGCTGCTGCTGCCGCTCGATAGGTGTTGCTGCGCGCCTGTTAACAATCGATTAATTGTTGTTAATTAACACTGTTCAACGAAACTAGGTGCTTCAGTGTTAATTTACTTCGTCAGAGAAGGGTGCTTTCCTGTGTTTTTTTGACCGTGCATTCCAACCTGAACGCTGCTGTTTCTTGTTGTGGCTGTTCCGAACTGTGGATCTTTTCGTCAGTGCTGATTGTTAAGCTGTTAGTAAGCACTTTTAGTATTTAATGTGCGACTATCACGCAACAGCCCTAGATGTATAGCACTCTGAGTGGGCGGTTTAGCCAACTCACTGCTGTGTCCAAAGAAAGAAGTACTACAAATCATCTTCGCAAATAAAACAGGCTCTTAGAAAAAATACTCCTCTCTGAGTTAAAAATTTGCTCACCTTCCGCATATAAAAATTTTTTTTTTTTGAGAAAAATTGTATTTGAATTCCGATTAGACCGTTGCGCCCGTGAAGCCGCTTTGTTTCTCTCGGTACCTATGGCGCGCAAATGTGCGGTCGAAAATAAGTCGATGATCTTCTGCCATTTTCCGCTCTGCTTGCGAAAGTTCGTTCTCTTTCATAATTTCGCCGCAATCATGTCGATATGTAGAACCTGCTCGCTTCGTTTTGACCAGGTGCTCGTTACTGGATCGCCGTACTGTGAAGGATTTTTATCGGGCTCGTACTCGTTCGACAGCCGTCAATCAAAAGTGTTAATCGCGATTCTACTGTGCTGCCTGCAATTGATCTTTTTCTTTGTTTTGTATCGTGATTTGCGGCACTTGGCCTCCATCGTGTTTTTAACATGACCCTTAATTAAACCGTGTACTTCATGAAGCATCTCTTTTGTTTTTCTTCTTCCCGTCGCTGAACTTAAGTTCCAGGTCACCTGATGTCATGCGTTTAAAACTGTGGTTTAGTTTGTGCTGAGACGAGAAACTAAAATTTAGTGTTCAGTTCAGTTTATTTCTGCATCCCGACCAAGCACAGAATACTCAATCAGGAATTCAGGGACAAGAAGCGACGGCCGTAGCTGTTGTTAAGTCACTGCCCACACATTGTGCGTTCTAAATTTTAGTTGCTCGTTTTGTAGTGCGTGCCAAAAAAAAGCAAACGAATCAACCAAGTTCTTGAGAATGTTAAACTAGCTGAGAAACCAGGTGAGCGACGTAAGATTTACAGCTTTTTGCCCAGGAAGTCTTAAAACTCTCACCGCCTAAGCAAGTACACAGGTGAATGTTGAGCATGAATACGTGAAGTTCAATGAACGGCCTTCATGGCAGTGTATTTCGGGCGTTCACACTCGTGACCAGTGATGTGTTCAAGGGGAGGCGAGAGAGGCACTTGCCACGCCCCCCTCAATTCATGGGCCCCTTGAGGTGTTTCACGCGTAGATTTTCCTCAGTATTGGTAAAACACTTACTATCAACTCATAAAATATATTCCGAAGCAGATCGTACTACAGTAGACCTCGGTTAATCCGGAGTCGATTTGATCGACGATTTTTTAGGCGAAGATCCGGATCATCCGAAGATGGTTTCTAGACTGGCAACATCTACTGTAAGTATTGAGATATCGGTGACAAGCACTCAATTTTAACATATTTACGACCCAACAGCAGACTATCGCAGAAACAAAACGAATTTATTGATGTATTTACAATGGTATATTGGATTAGTAACCGCCACATCCAGGCAGTTATTAACAATCTTAAGTTCATAATTTTAGATTACTTGGCTGCGAAGAATTCTGAGATTTTGTACTGACGCAGAGATTTCTACGACCGGTCCATAAGCAGTTCCCCTACTTGGAAGGTAATGTCCTCCAGACATCTCACCGCGTACAATATACTCATGGATAATGCTCTAACACTCATCAATAGACTGAAACCGTGGTGCGGCGGCGTGTCTTGAGCGTCAGTTCGACATGTAAGTTATGCCCGTGTGTGACGTAAAAATCAGTGGCGTATGTAGAGTGTGGCAGGCACGGCACGTGCCATGGGCGCCACTTCGTCGGGGGCGCAAAAATTGCATGGAAAAAATGAAAATCTTTATTTACAGATTCTTGAACTCCTATTTGTGCTCCATACATTCATAAATTGCAAAGCTGCATCAACACAGCGCCCTTCAGAGCCGTCGCCAGCGGGGGACCAGTGGCACTTGGTCTACCGGTTGCTGCATACATCCAATATTGTATTTTAAAAATGTGTCCCCCCTTGTGATTTCTGCTCCCCCTGCTGCGAAATCCTGGCGCCCTTAGGTTATGCATTAAGTCAGTAGTGTTGCGCCAGCACCGCCATGCATTATGACAAAACTGTGGTGTTGTGACAAAACACGGCGCTTTTCGCTCAACAATACACTGACTTGAAATATGTCATTTATATTGAAATGACTGACTAACAATTCCGTCTGACAAGTCAATGTCACAAAACAACAATTTTGTATATCATGTTTAAGAAAGAAAAAACCTATCTGGCCTGGTATTATCCAACAACCAGTCAAAGCAGGCTCACGTAGAACAGGCGTGAAGACTGCAAGGCCTGGTGTAGACTACAGACCACATTAAAAGAGCTAGAGTGCTCCAGCTAGTCTAGACTACAGATCACAGTAGGCCTACACTCAGTGGTGAGTTTAAGGTTGGGGGGGCTCGAGGCAAGACTAAAAAGTGGGCTCCTCTGATGACGTCATCATACTCAGCCAACCGTGATAAGCACTTTTGATCAAGCCTAAGACATGGTAAGACACTGTAGGATACGTTCCTGAGATTACGGCACGACTGACATAGCAGAAGGAGAAAATGCAAAGGGGTGTTCATGATGCACAACTTTGAAAACACTGAGAGTTGGGAAGACACGGCTGGCAACACATGAAAGTTAGGTAGATACAAGTTGGGATCATCCCCACTTCATTATCTTAGTGCCATACTTCTTTACATTCACCATCAATAAATTACAAAGTTTACCACTTTCAATGATTCACACTTTACTCCTTCGAAAAAATGCTTGGTAGTTGGTATCCTAAATTTGTTTATATTCATGTCTTTGTGGGAATCCACGAAACCATAAACAACAACCAAGAAGATTTAAAATACTAAACTTGTTTTAAATTTCATCCTTTCAACTACAAGAACATAGCATGCAAAATCATCCATCCTGGGGCATGGTTTGGAGAGCTTTGAGGCTGGATGAGTCAAGGCTGCCCTGATTTTGCCTTGACACTGGTTGTTTGAAAAATGTGCAAAAGTAGGAAATAATCAATCATATACTTTATCACAAACATTTCTAGCAATTAGCCTACACAACTTATTAAATCTGTGCTAAGAAAAAACGGTTCAAGTTATACTGGCTAAGAGCTGGCAAAAAAACTTCAACATCGCCCATCAAGTCTACCTTAAACCAACCACTTACTAGTCAAGCTTCAAATAACCTGTAACTTCACGCATGGGCTAAATTCAAGCCACTGAAAATACCTGAAATATCTGTAGAGAAATGAGTACTCATAATACTTAAAACATGCAATTTCTTCTACCTGATAAGAAGCATGAATGTAGCCTTGCTTACTGACAGTCTTTTCAGCACAAAGCAATAATACAAAATTACTTTGTGAACTAAGAAGAAAATTTTCTATAAATTAAAAGATTTAGTGCAGGCATTACTACAACAATTGCATGTTGTCTTATTTTCTGATGGAAACGTTTACTAAGGTGCAACATCACAAGAAATGAGAAATTTGTCTAACCTCTTCAACCTCTTGGTATAACTATTTATACCTCTTGTTAGAACTGGTTGCTCTTTTTTGATAAGGGTCTTTTCAGAAAGTTTTGGAAGAAATTTTTACTCACAATGGTAATGGTTAATTGTTTCATATGACTCAGCCAACAAGCAGAAGCATCGTTTTTAGGTATAGAAGTTGGTTTGAAGGTTTTCTTTACTTGAACATTGGAGATGGTGGTGGGGCACCATCGAAAATGCAGTGGCCTACTTACAAATTACAGTTGCTGTTGGAGGTCGCTTTGAAAGCAAGGTACTTACATATTTAATGCTGATGTCTGGGCCCCTTTGAAAGCATAGTACTTGCACATTACAGTTGCTGTTGGGGCCACTTTGAAAGAAAGGTACTTACATAATACCATTGCTGTTGGGTGCCCCTTTCAGAGCAAGATACTTACACATTACAATTGCTGTTGGGGGCCCCTTTGAAAGCATATTATTTTACAGCTAAATTTTAGGATTTTGGGGTGGTTTAACCTTTTAGCTGCTTTAGGCATAACTGTATGGCTAGCTACATGGGTTCGTCAGTTATA
>JGI24158J21664_10008412_pt1 | contig 13726 bp, 8 predicted proteins | sample Ectturendosymbi3_FD_21664 | JGI IMG/M metagenome (IMG submission 21664) | reverse complement strand
GAAGTTTTCATTGGAAACTAGGCTCGAGTCCAAGTCTTTTGAGCCTTTGATTGACTTTCTAGCGTTTCTGGTTCAAAAGTTATGATCTAAAATAAACTAATTAATTAATTATCTAATTAGCTAATTAGTCAAATATTTTTACTAACTTACATCAATTTTTGAACCCGAAACCCCAGCAGATCATCCAAAGTATCATCAAAAGATGCAGATTATTTATAGCCTAGTTTCCAGTAAAAACCTAAGTGCAATACTACCACCTAACGGTTGGCGCCCAGGGCCAGGCAAAGTGGGCCAAGGTGGCCTAAAAGTCCTCTACTTATGACGTCACTCACAAAAAACCGCAACCCCCAAGCAAAAAATTTTTTTTTGAGTACAGACTAGAACACTTGCCGTGTCTTTTGACACTTCGACCAGGTCCGTAACCCGAACAGGAGCGGAGATATTCCCGTGCAAAGCCACGTGCGTTTAGGCGTTTTTTTTTCTTTTCACCCTAATCATTGCATTCGTTGCAATATTTGACTATTAATTTAACATTCAAAAGTTTACATTCATACTTATTACAATGCACCTGTAAAACAATGAACAGATTCTCAACCACAGCATCTTAATTCATAACAAAAAAAGCATTCCAAAATCATGCACAAGCAGCCCTTGACACATCAACGATAGATCAGAGTGATGACCTATTCCTAGTCAGTGCTTAATCAGTAGGTAGAACATATTAGATTTCAAATAATTTGGTTAAGCCTAGCCCTACTTGACTGTACTGGCTACTGACTCTGCACATTACGCCTGTGAAACTACTGTATTCTTTAATACAGTAATATAACATACATTTCTAAAATTTGACCAGAGTCAAAAAAACCCAGATGTAGTGAAAAAAAAAGTAGTGGCAACACTGGTATTTACTCGACTGTTAGCTGCTCTTGATTGTAAGCCACATGAAATGGTGTTCAAAAATTAATGTAAACCGCCTTTGATTGTAAGCCATACTTCAACAGCCTCTGAGATAGATTCATGTACTATTATGTTTTGTGTTTAATTGGAAATCCTGGTAATGGTAATTACACCAATGCAACTGCCTTCTGATCATCATAATCCCTTCTTTAATGGATGTGCACATGATACTGAAGAGAACAAAATGCAAGAAGAGAATTTGGTTGACAAAATATAGCCAAGGAAAGACTGAGTGCGATACCTTTCGATAGCTAAAGAAACAAAGTGTAAGCTACCCTTGGTTGTATGCTGCCCTTGATTGTAGGTCGCATGAAATGATGAAAAACATTTTATAAGCCATGGCTTACAATCAAATAAGTACTGTATATACTGTTTTTTTAGTGTAACTGTGAATGACATATTGCATGCCTTGCCTCAGTTGTTGTACCATGGTAAAACAAAGAAGCGAAAAAGTATATACAGTAATAATGGAATAAAAATTAAAGAAGTTAGATATGTGACATGTCACATGGTGAAATGTTAGCATGTTTTGGTGATACTTAGGTTAAAAATCGTCTTTTTTATTTTGCTTTTCACTTATTTATGTTTTTGAGGAGGAATTGCATACTTCCTATTTATTACATGTTTTGGGCTGACACATTGTCCATATCTAGATATCACAGACGTGAGGGAAGAACTTGAAAGATACAAAATGTTTAGTCATTATGCATTGCTGAGTATATATGCGTTAGTTGGTATGCACACAGTCACTACTGAAGAGGAAAAAGACTGAAGAAAGCATCAGCAACCAGTTAATCATAATCATTCCTAGGTCCCACAATTGTGCAATTATGGTGTCAATGTCATGATGCCAATATTAGTTGTGCGATACGTGGATATATGTCAGTAGTCATGGCATTATGAATGAAATGTTATCTTTTTTGGAAATGTGGTATATTGGTAGGCTTTATTGTTTTTTTCAAGTGAGTTAAAAAAAAAACAGGAGGTTTTGTTTGGGCCAGGTTCAGCTATATCAACCCTGATTGTGAACTACTGTATTTTAGTAATAAAGTAAATAAAATGAACAATAGCTGAGGATCCTTACTCAATAGGAGAAATATGTATTTTGTTGGAGTCAATGTGACTGATTTTTGATTTCAGAAAAGGGGCTTTTTTGAATTGATATATTGATCAGATCAATCGTTCATAGAATTTTGTGTGTAGGGACTGCAGAAGCTGATATGTCGGCTCGGACATTTCCAGCCATAACTTGCCAGCCGATAGAGCTAGTGTTATTCAAACCCTTTAAAACAGTAGAAAGTCACCTAGCTTCGATTAAAAAAATCTGGGCAATTTTGTGTTTGAACTTTTTTTGGGGTGTTGTCATGAGTGGGTGGGGTTCAAGGGACTTTTAGATGACTTCTCATCAGAGCCTGAGAAACAAATTCAAGAGGAAATTTATTTGTTTTTTTCTTTAAAAAAACTAGGTGAAAATATGTGTCTTTAGAGCCCTTGATTGGCCTTCTTGCATTAATGGTTGGCAAGTTTTGGCCAAAAAACACAAATTAATCCTCAAGGAGAACCCTAGGGGTCAAAGCATAATGATGAAACTAAGCTTTGTGCTAGTGATGCATAAATGTGGTTATGGATGATTTTTCACCTTGATGAAAAAGACCTGTGTACATTAAGAATGGTTTGCCATGGCAAAAGGAATGACCCCTCCACACAAAATATGCCTCTTCTAATAAGCAAACACTGGCTTGCAACAACAATGACAGCAAGTTGAGTAACAATTGCCTAAGATAATGTCCACAGATCATGAAATGAAAACAACTTGCATGGATGACAAGCTTCCCCATACCTACCATAAATGTAATTGTATGGCTGTGCTTTGTAAATGGTTGTGAATTACAGCAAAAGAACATGTTTGGTTAGACTTCGGGAAATACAGTACCATAACAAAAATTGATTTGACAAAAAATTAAAAAAATTCATTTGGAAATTTTCAATGCATTTTCTACTGCTGATGAATCTTTGGAAATGATTATTCTAGAAATATTGAACACACTGACTGATCAGCATTCATCACATCGAAATTGTACATCNGGATTTGATGTAAATAACTATAAATGGAAAATTAATCCATTCAGAAAATAACAAAACTACCGATCTATATATTTACCAAAAAAAAACATCTGAGCACTGATTTAAGAAATAACATTTCCTATCAATCAATAATATTTGCCCATGAAAAACACAAAAGTTTTGGCTGTCCACAAGAGAACCTTATCTCATGATCAGCTCAAAAGCCGTTAACACCTTTGGTGCCACAGCTACTTTTTGATAGAGTAACATTGTGTGCCAAATTGTTTTGGGTGAAATTGGCTTTTTTCATCTAATGCTGATCTTGTTTTTTTCATCTAATATATGCTGTTTGTTTCGTAATGTTTCTTAAGTTTCATTAGTTTTCGGTGAATGGCTGAAAGAAGATTGCCTAATCACAAATATTTCCGGCTCGAGGTTCAGTTACTCAAATTGTTCCCCATCACAAAACTAGAAGTTGGGTCAAAATTGTTTGAGAGCTACAGAATAGTGCTCAACATACTCTCGGAAGTACAACTGGCATGTAACATAGATGAAATAGTACTCTTGTAAGATGATGTTTGCTAGATTTGCTCAAACTTTTGCCAGATTCTCACAAACGTTTGGGTTGTGGCGTTCAGTAGGCCTCATTTGTCCCCACATTGTACAGTTGTGGTATGCATATATATTGGTCCTTTCCTGACATATTCATTGATGTTTGTCATTCTGTAAACCCTTATGATTTAATTGGAGAATCTTATTTACTATGACTGTGATGAGACGAAAGTCTCAGACTTACAGATGCTCGAAACACAAAGCAGGCTGTGCATTTAAAAATGACCCTGTACAATTCATTACCATTAATTTAACACTATTTTCAAAAGCAGATAACAAACAGCAACTCTAACCAACCACTGGCACACAAAAAAATGCATGTTACCCTGAGGCAAGGTGACAGAATACTAACTCAACAAACAGTGGTGACGAAACTAACCCTTTGCCAAATCACAAGAGGTTGCACATACATGCAAAAACTACAAACACTAAAACGCATCCAACACAAGGTATAGCTAATGAGTCATGCAATTAATGCGAATGGTTTAGGAAGGCCTAATATGCAGTCTATATCGCATGCATTGATTCCATATGTACTTGGCCATAAAGTGTACTAGTCTGCTGAACTCAACATGAAAAAGTCAGGAAGGCCTGAAAAAGCATCCAAATAATTTTAGTTAAATACATGGTTGAAGCTTGCATGTGCTGCTGTGAGATCGTCTTGTAGAAGTTACATTGGGATGAATTTGCTGATTCATTAAAACCTGATTGCCTCTGTGGAGCCTAGTTACTTGAGATGAGTTTTAGTGTCAACCAACAACAACCATCAGCTAGTGTGACAAATTGTGTCTTGTTCTTTTGGTGAAATAAAAACTATTTTTAATTGTGGATTGTCACAAAGTTTGTTGCTGCTAGCAGCCATCAAAACATGTTTTGCTCCTGCTGCACAGAACAGTAAGAGGAATGCATATTGCACCAATTGACACAAAGCTATGCTTTTGTGTTATTTATTATTTTTATGTAGCGATGTATACTGAGTAAATGTGAGCGTAGTAAACCAATGGAAATCTTACGCAAACTCTTTCAAGTCCTTGAAATGACTTTGTCGATGGTAGTCAGCATGTTGCGAAATTTCCATTGTGGAATGTGTGTCTGTTGCTGCTAATTAATATCTATAAACTGGTTGGTCACATTACAAAACATTTAATCTGTCACGTTGACTGGTTAATTAAGGCAAGGAGCTGTGGAAAATATGTGCATGCAAGTTTGCTTTCAAACCTTGGATCCTTGTGGTTTAGCTGCACTTCCTTGAATGATAATGACATGATTTTCAGTTGTGGGGAAGGAGAGTGCTAGCTTACTGGGAAGAGGTCAGTAGAACAGGTATTGCGACGACCAACTCCAGGCTAAGCTTTGATTGTGAAGTTCTGCTGTGCCATTCAGACTCGCGTTGACTGTTGGTCTTCTGTTCAACACAAACGATGGACTCTATTCAGTACAAAGTCATGCTTTTGCGTTTTGTGGAGCGTGGTCTGCGATTCGTACCTGTTGCTGATTTAGCGTCTAAAATCAAGTTTTATTTCGTCTGTGTGTTTGTTTGGGGTTCTCCGCGGGATTCATGCTTCGTATGGGCGTTAACTTGAGTGTTTGATCTGTCTAGAAAACGGTTCTAGAAGATGTCGCAGACATGCTTCTGCCAGAAACAACATTTTTGCCCTCGAGGCGCATTTCTACAGAAATTTCCTGACACCAGTCTGCAAACTTCATTTAGAACATATGAATCAGCGCCGCCAAAAACTGAAATGGCGTCATTTCACAGATTTCTACCAGGAACCTCTCATAACGATTATATCATACTGTCTAGTCACTTTTTATGCTTCGATTTTGGGGGAATTAACTTTTAGCAGCAGAAGCCACTGGGTTAATCAGCCGCAATGTCTTGTCCAGTTTGATCACAGAAGTGATCGACATCTAATTATTTTTTCTTTAAAAGCTGAACAAATTCTTGAGAGGTTGGAGTCGTAAAGTAGTAGTTTCTCAAGCAATCACGGAAACGCGGGAAAAAGCGTACTTTTTTCACGCCAATTTTCTTTTTCCATTCTACTGTTATCCTTAACAGAAGCTTATGTAGATTGAGTATATTTGATTGACCATTAATCATTTTAGGTAACACGGATAAGTCATGACTTACAGTGAGGATATAACTTACCATCACTGTGCTTTATTCGTGGCGGGAGAAGACAAGATCTGAATATTTTTTGAAACAGGCTATTTATTTTAATTGAGTCGTTTTGGCGATGTTCTCTGGTGCTTTTGTAGCAAGACGAGATTTATAGATGATCGCTAAGTTGCTTCTTTGGTCAATCCGCTCGCTGATAGTTGGATATCAGATGGTAGTTGTTCATGTGCGGTGTTGATTTCAGTTAGGTTACTGCGCTTTTCAAATCTGCATGCAGTTCCACTAACGTCCGTTGCAAAACTCGTGCTCTGGCTGAGGTAGGCGCTTTTTCTTTCGCTATTTGAAGTCAAGCAACTAGACTAGACGCTGTTGTATGCTACTGTCTCGTGTCCACTGAAATTTGAAAGGCATTCAGGTATGCAAGAATCATTATGACTTGACAGACGCGGCACGTGCGGTTTGTAGATTGCGCTGTTAACGTGCGCAAACCGGCATTATTTAGCTTCCAGTCATGAATGATGTCCCGTTGACACTCTGCTATTGATCGGTATAGTTGGGACTAGATTTTAATGCTGGATTTGTGAGACTGCGAACGTTTTGGTCCCAAACACAATCAGTGACGCGGAAGAAGAAAGGTGAACGCCATTTCCACAGGCAGTTTCCCGAAGCTGCCGTACACCGAAGCATCGAGTACATAACGTCACGCATGGCAGGATCTGTGAAAAGCGTGTGGTTTTGCTTTCTTTTGCCTTGTTTTGAGAGGCATTAGTCGAACCTATTCGTGAATGTGTTCATGACCTCAATTGAAAAAACAGTTTCCTCTCTGAATTTCAAAGCTCTGGTGACTTCTGACTCGTAGACTTTTTTAATTCTCCACAACTATATTTTTTAACCGTATCCGTAGTGTGTCGCACTTCTTGTTTTCATAGCCATTCGTTTAGGTTTTTCTACGTCTGGATAAAAGTGTCTGGAGTGACACGTGAACTTGTTTTATAACGCTTCTACTACTTTACTTCAGATTTTCAAATATTTATGTAATGTAAGATTACCTCCTGTTCGCGAGTATGCGCATACTGCAATGCACAAATGTTTCCTTCTCTGCGTTTTTTCGATATCAGAAACTTTGTACAGTATCAGAGAGGTACAATTCATTGCTCATGCTGCCCGTGTGCAGGGTTTACACCACCTTGATGTCGTGCAGGCTCGGTGTTTACCTCACAACCTTAAAATTAACGCCTTTTAGGAAAGCATTTGGAAGTAATTTGGCTAGTTCAAAGTCAAACGATGACATAGAGTGGTGACGACAAAAGATGCGTCCGGCACTGAACAATGTGCGGACAACGCCGTGCTCATTTTACGCGCGCGTCTGCTGGTAAGTAACTTCGTAAATGGGTTACCTAGGAGATCGAGTCTCATTGGCACGGAAATCGTTGAAGTGTGCCCGCTCTGTGTGCGCTTCGAACGTTTGTTGAAGTGTTCAACCGGCAATTAGCGACAGCTTCTCGGTGAGTCACTTGAAGGTTAACCTGGTGACACAAGGTTGTTGCGGTGACCGAAAGTTTCGTTCCTGACGCTTTCTGCGATCGTCCTTGTCATTTTATAACGTATGACGTCCTCACCGTTTTCCCGCTCGTATCATTTCTGTCTACCGTCCACAATCAATTTGTTCACAATAATAACAATATATTCTAGTTTTTCTCTGAAGACAAGAAGCACAACAGTGATGAAGGACTTGTCCAAATACCTCTGTTTACGGTTTTAGAATTAACAAGGTCTCCAGAGCTAGGCTCACACATTTACAAATCGCTAGTGGAGCTTCAGAGAGCGTCTGCAGTGGTGCAGTTGTCGAAAGTGGCACGTTGCTTTGTCGATTTTTGTTGGAGGTAGCATTCAAGCGTAGCCCTGAAACAACGTCGCAAGGCCTTCCAAATGAAAATTAGCAACTGTCAACATCTTTCAAACTTAGCGCAGTATATTGTTTTCGCGCCATTTGAAAGAAGGTAGCGTCGTATCCTACGTGGAAACCAACCTGGAAATTGGATGGAATTTACGTTTTATTTTCGGATGTATGCTCCTTTGCTACAGTGATTGAAATCGTCGACCATATTCAAGTTTGCGACCGGTGTTCTTAAAAGTATGTTCTGTTTTGGACATCCTGCACCTGGTTTGATTTTGCTTGCTGGTTAGATGAAGTGCGTTGCTCCAAACTGCGCTTGTTAATGTTATCGTTTTCGACGGTCACAGAATTGGAACATCTGGATGTCGTCGTCAACTCAAAAACCATTCGTTGGCTTGTTTTTCGCAATGCCCAGATCAGCGAACTGCGGAACCCTAACGTTTACTGTTATCGCGAAAGTGATGTTATGAAGGTGCAGCTGCTGAACAGCCCCGGACTATGCACAACTGAGAAAGAGCTTGTTAACATGGAACAGAGGCGACATTTCGTCGCGCAGCACAGCTGGCAGCAACAGCAATCCGGGTTGTTCCTGCACGAGCAGCAGCGGACATCGGCAGAGCAAACGGTTGTCGTTTTTTTTTGTCCGATAACTCCACGAAGTCGACCCCACTACGAATTGTGGTGTGCAGATGAAACCAGTTTTCTGCGGTGCTGCGTGAACCTTGCTTGAACTGGACTATGTCACAATTGAGCTCGAACGAAAGTAATCTCGGCATTCATTAGACAGCATGTTCCTACGTTAAGTCGACCCGGTCGATATGCGTGGCTGTCATTCTATGGACCTCCAAGCTCAGTTCGTCTACTGATTACACGCTGATCTTGAAGCCTGTCACTTCGTTCCAGCTACCTCAGCAAGCAAACTTTTTCTTTACTTCAGAAAGTCATGCCTGGGCTTGACTTCGTTTTAGCTAATGATATGTGAAAAAAAGTACTCAAAAGTACTGTGTTAGCAAAATTTACATACATACGAAAGAGGGAAAAAAGCTTTTAAGCCAGTGGTTAGCACTGTAACAAAGTTTGGTGGTGGATTACACTGTGTTAGTCACGAACGTCTCTAGGTTGAGATGTTTCAGTTTCACTACAACTATTTTGAAGTGCAACTCTAAACCCAGGTTTTACAGGCAAGTTTTCTCCGATCATGGTTTCGTGCGCCGCTTCAATCGATCGTGGAATATGAGGAACGGCAGCGGTGAAGTTTTTCATTCTGGCCCACAACTTTGAAGGCACGGGAATAACGCACCTGCTCAGCGCTGTGAAGAGCTCCGTTTGAGTGTGGGCGATCGTTTTCAAAAGTTGGTATGAATCAGAGCGGCATCCTGTTCAGTCGAAAGTATCCAGCGGTTTTGACCTTTTGCGTGAACGCTGCCAATGAAATTAAGTTAACTCTTCAAACGGGTGATTTCTTCTTTCTGCATGTGGGAACGTAATTCTTTCAGTCACAAAGAAACATCCAGTTCCCGGGAGGTACCAGTCAACAAAAATGCTAGAGTTTTGGCAAATCTCTTTTGGTACCGTCTTCACATCCTGTCGTGTAAATTTACAACTTGCCCTGGTCCGCGCCTGCGTAATTGCAAGGTTAGATGGGTTGCGGCGGATAGCTGTCGCCCCTTCCATATGGCGTCCATTGAGCAGTATGAATTCATTTGTTGCAGTGTCTGATTCGCGTCTTAATCTGACAATGACCTGAACGAATAGGGTTGTGGCAAGTGGAGCATAAAATTTCATGGCTATTCGCGCTCTTCAGTGTTGCTATAATTGTTGCAATTGCCCGGTTCATCTCCCAGTGAAAAGCTGTTGTGAAGTCATTTGCTTCGTTCCATTTCAGGCAAGATGAACACACATGTGCAGACTTGTCAGCTGAATGGCGCATGATCAGTGCTTTATACCTGGGAGCTTTGTCTGGAACCTATTTTTTTTCTTGTAGGAAGTTTTTGCCCGGTGGTTGCGCGTCTTGTTACTGATTAACTCGCACCCCGTTAATACTTCACGCGGCTGAAGTTGTTCCGAGCGCTGTAAAGATAATGCATTGTGCTTGAATAAACTCAGCGTGAGTTGTTGAAGTCACCCTGCTTGAATGTTCAAAGCTTTTGTTGGATTTCATGCGGATGTAACTGTGTCGCAAGTTCTGGAAAGTGTCAACATTGTAAAGCAAGGTCGTTAAGCGGTAAGATTCCCTGTGGAAAGAAGCTTATGGCTTGCTATGCATTGAGTTGACGATTACCTTTCGTAGTTGACTACTTAGCACAGGTACCTTTGTACTGCATGTTGTTGCGACTGATTTCATTAATGTGTACCATGTCCAATATCATAGGTGTTTTTGAACCAGCCACAGCGTCTGTCTGCTAACTGCTTGTGCATGTAATGCCTTACCCCAAAGATTTTCTCGATGGTTACGCGACGCAGCATGAGGCAATTCATGGATTAACTTTTCCAGCACTATGTAGTTAAAATTACTTACAAAAGCTCTAAAAGGCGAGGTCTTCACCCATGCATATATGAGAGTACGTGTAACTTGGGCGTGGTGGCGATGTCTCTGGACTGTGGTACAGCGTTAGCAGGAAATTTTTTGCACAGTGACTATTTTCATTTTCGTGTAAGTTTGGCAAATCTTCGTAGCATCTGTAAAATTATTTCGTAAGGTCTTAGAGAAAGTTTGGTTGCTTACAATTGTCTGATTATGCGTCGGGTAGGATACGTAGAGTTGTGACATGTCGGAGGTCAATTGAAGAAGTGTCGGTCACATGGAAGTGACTTAAAAGATTAACTGTGATAGTGGTGTTGTTTTGACGTTTGGTAGATTTTATGCAGTTGAGTTGCTTTGTGACAACATTATGCAGTTGACTGCTGCCCCAAGGGTAAGCTGCGTCTGTGGAGGAGCTATCGAGTGAAACGTTTTTATGAGGTACTTAATTTCATTACACTGAAAAAAGTAAGACCATTGAAAGCATACAAGCACTCAAATCGACTTCATTTATACTTGTAGCATTGCATCTACCCACAGGATCGATTTGCTTCTGTAACGCGTTCAAGCTACAATCAGTTCAATTGGTGTAAATTAATGTTTTGTCAAGTTGCAGCCTTTCTGGATCTTTTCCTTACGTGCATTTACAATTTTTAGTTACGATAGAAAACATTTGGTTCACTGCTTGCAAACGTGCGTATGAAACAGTTTTAGTTTTGTCATCAACATTGCTTAATACTTACCTTCTATTTTGTGTTGGACAGTCGGAATGCGATTGGCACAAAGGTCGTGCGTGGACATTGAAACTAAATTGTTTTGGGCAAGGGTCAGTCCATGATAGAAATCACTGAAAAGACATTTTTTCATGAAAAGGATGTCAGAAACGTCATGCAGTAGTTTACTGCTGTGCAAAAATGTCTTCGGTGGTGGCAAAAAATCTTAGTAACTCGTTTTAGAAGCTGTTTTTTTCGGTCGTAGATCAAAATGATTTTGAAATGGCCGATTAAAATTAAGTCATTTCGGTCAGAATATCTGAAAATATAGGCTAATGAATACTGTTATGGCGAGTTTTAATACAACTGTGAGACAAATGACCGAAACGTTTCAGTGACCAAAATTTCTCAGCAAAAATGACCGAAAAGTCTCAACGAATAAAAAAACAGTGTAGAAGTAGAAGAAATCCTGCCAAACTGAACCAATCGAATTCCTTTTCGAAGTATATTTGATGCGTTCTGCGACATCGTGGTTCAAAAAAACTTGGCTTGCATCGAGTTGTCGTTTACATTCGTCACATCATTTCGGACAGCGCAATCTTCCACTTACAAAAGAGCGTCTTTCGCATCCGGATTTACGAGGTTTAGGAAAGTCGTCTTGCGCGCGTTTAACAGGATGCGATTAACTTGTCCTTGTTCGGTTATTAACAACAGTAATGGTTTCCTGAACAAGCTGCGATGAACATGTTTGATGGTGCAAAATTCAGGCCCGTATTAGCAAACAAATAACGACGTTTGCCAACATCTTATTTGCAGTTTACCTTGTGAAAGCATCTGTTTACAAGTTGTCATTCATGTATTTATTTTCCACAATCAAACAAAAAGACATTTGGACTAGACATTACGCATCGACAATGCCTGGAACTATTGCTCTGTATCCTGCAGAGGCAAAGTGGCATAATGTCGATACGTTACTTATCCGTGCTTTCGTAAATTTTTATGTTGCTTACTTCTTGTTTATCTCATTTGTTTGAAAAAAAAAAACTTATTTTTTGTTCAGTGCCAGTCATTCAATATCGTACGTATCCCCAGAGACAGGTGATAATATGCCAAATTTTCATAAACGGCAATTCAAGTTCTTAGAAAGGTTGGATAACCGGTCTGATTTGCCGGATAACGCGGTGGATGGCGTCCTTTTATTGCCGGCGATTTTTTATCGTTGTGTTTATCTCGTTCGTTAATTTTTACCGTTGGCTTGCACATGTTGTGTGCGGATTTTATCCGACGCTGCCTTTGCACTTGTTACACAGACACTAATCGGTTAAAAAGTTTTATTTCATTGGATAATTTAATTACTCCCCTAACGTAAAGTTACTGCTCACTGCTGCACTGCCGCTTGCATTTATAAGGAAAGCAAAGCTCGAGCGTTTGTTTCGCTAACTAAAAGCGTGAATTTGCAAAAGTAAGTTTGGACCGCTGCTACGCGGTTACAGCACACTACAGAACAGGAGCGGATCCAACTATAGTAACGTTAGGGTGTGCGATTTCTGTAAGATTTGGTAGCCAAGTCTCATAACGGCTTCGCTACTGTAAGAGAGATGAAGTATACTTCACAACACTGCTGTGACAAAGCAATGGACGACAGACTGGCCTTATGTCGCGAACACTGAGACATTTTGAACATGGCGAATGACTTATTCGGAATTGGTTTTGATATGTTGTTTCACGATTTGTACAAATTGATGGTGAGCAAAGCTACTTTCGTAGGTTTGAGTGTGGGGGGGGATCGCCCCAATCGCTCTCCCTTGGACCCGCCACTACTACAGAACTGATTTTAGTAGGGGTGTTTGACTACGAGCGATTTTCAGGAAAACTTCGAGAGCCATCGCTTATGGATCTGCGGGGTCATAGTTTGCTCGTGACCGCTTAAGTGATAGCAATCGCTTTGTTCGTGTTAGTTTCGTTTACTCGTCTATCCAGGGTGTCAAACACGCGGCCCGAGCGTATTTTGTGCGGCGCGCGATGCTTTTTGGGGATTTCGAAATAATCAACACTAAAGTTATTTAGTTTATTCACCGGTGTTCAACAGTGCTCGGCCAGCAAGTGAACAAGTTCCTTTTAAACGAACGTAGAGACGGCTAGAAATCTTTTGGCAAGAAATAAGATGTAAAAGCTGTTTGTAGTAAGGTTCAGGTATCGCCATTGCTGCGTCAGCGTCATAATGCGGCGTTCGTGCAGTCATAATGCTTCCTTCGGGTTATTTTGTAAGTCCTCATTTGGCCCTCGGAGAAATTTGAGTTTGAGACCCATGCAGTCTTACCACTAATGAGTTTGGAAGACCTACACAGCGGTGGAGGCGCTGCTTCGTCACTCATTGCAACGCTGGCCAGCAAGCTGCTTACATCGGTGGTGGCTGAGCCGAGTTATTGTCCTATGTCGGATAGTTTGCCATCACTGGGTGATGCGGTAGTTTTGCAGCAATCGTTAGGAGCTCATTTTACGACGTTGTGTGTTAGCTCGTGCAAACGCGAAACGATAACTGGTACTGGATTCACGGTTCCCCAGCTGTAACTTCGGCGCTACCCACTTCCACTTAGCGCTTTGTGTGCTTAATGTGTGAGTGCTTGATAATTTTGTTGCTGTTTCTGCGTTGCCTCACAGTGCCTTTTTCATACTTGCCTTTTTCATACTGTGCCTTTTTCATACTGTCTGCAGTATGCAGACACTTGCAAGCCAACCCAGATCGTCGGGTTGACTTTCACAACCCTGAGGTCATTGGCAGTGACAACAATGGGCGACGGCTGCAGATTCTTGAATCTTTGTTGATTCAAGAACACAGACCA
>JGI24158J21664_10008410_pt1 | contig 13727 bp, 7 predicted proteins | sample Ectturendosymbi3_FD_21664 | JGI IMG/M metagenome (IMG submission 21664) | reverse complement strand
TTTAGTTATCAGAAATTTTTAAATATATGTGAAAATAGGAAATGTGCAATGTGACAACGTTAAACTATTTTCTTCTGGTGATTTGACCGTGCCTGTAACGCATTTTGCTTCAATGAACCACATAACCGCATATTAAACTTTATACTCAGAGCAAGACTTTAACTTAATGCTATAAACTGTTCCCTTTACACTGTAAGTAGCTTCGTGCTTGGGAGGTCTACAGTCTAAATGACCCTTGGTCCTTCGCAGCCTCCCACTCCCCCCATGCATTTTTATATGTTGGTGTACTTGGAGGTCATCGCAGCAAAACATTATAATAATCGAGATGGCGTCATTCATTCCTATGCCTTTTATGCTTGTATTTCATCGAAGTAACCATCAAGCGTATAATTTTCTTGTACCGCCACGTATATATCTTCGTGTTCATTCATGTAATTTTGTGTGCTTTGTCATTGCGATGTATGCTTAAGTCTCGCCCGCTGCGTGTGGGAGTGAAGACATTACACAATGCAGACGTTTACAAAATCATCCTGAGAAAACGCAACAAGGACGCTTTGTTGCGAAACAAGGATATTGAACTAGTTCCTTTTAAAAGAAAGACAATATTTTCCAAACCAACTGGACTGTTGAGAAACTTCACGACGCACTTACACTGGGTTTTCTTTTACACAGGTACATTTTGGCCATTTATCCTGTAATAGTATTAAAACTTGCCGAAACAGTTTTCACTCGCCTAATTTTTCACACATTATGACCGAAATGTCTCAATTTTTTTGGTCATTTCAAAATAAATTCGGTCTATAACCGAAAAATTAGCAAAAAAATAAGCCCAGCACTTACACAGACCGCTGTGGGTTCAGAAATAAAAACCTTTCAGCCCCTTCGTGTAGTTACGAGTTACACGTTTAAATTACGGATTGGCATAATACTTTTCATAATTCGTAAGCCTTCAAATGTCAATTCCCACACATTAATAGCAGCAGCCGTCGATGAACTAAAATTGCTATGAACGCGATGTTGATGACCCAGGCACCGCACGATTAGAGGTAAAGGTTTCTGACCTTACGTTCCATTACAATACTTTTGCGTACGGTACGATTTTCCACAAAAATCTGTCGAAACCCGTTTGGAAAACCAAAAATGTTGGATGTTAGGGATTTTGATATCTCTATTCTCTGGGTTTTTTCACCTCTCATGACCGAGAAAAAACCGTCTGTTGCCCAAGCTTGAAAGCGTGCAGCATCTTTCCACGCTATCTGTGAGCTGACGATTAAACGCGCTGTAAACACTTCAATAGAAGCAATTGAACCAGTCATACTATGAAAACACAAAACGCATTGCAAGAAGTGCAAGCAGACAATCGGAAGAACTATTTTAAGAAAGTGTATAAACGTTTCCGGAGGCAGTTTCACGGGTGCGCAATGGCTTCTTCTTTATAAAACGGTCTCAGTCTTGACAGTGACGTAATACTGCATACTTTCCTCTTCTTCCTTTCCGTCTTCGTTTCGATGCAGTAGCGATGAATCCGGTTGGAAGTCGTTTATTAATTCACTAAGTGGGTTGTCGACGCTCCAACATACACTGCATATACTCTGAAAAAGAAATGCGTACTTTTTTGGAACTTACACTGAAGGGTTTCAGGTTTCGGTTTTTGGTAATACAGTACACGAAGCGGCCATCCACAGTATCGCAGGAACGATCTAATGACCACCAACAAAAATACAAATCACATTCTTGTGGTTTTCTAGTATCCGTTTTTTTTATATGTTATCGTGCTGGCGAGTCCCTGCAAAACCACAACGCTTTCTCTATTCGGACATCGAAAGTGGCTTTTCGGGTGGCTCTCGCTCAAAAAACGAGCCGGAAGTACTCTGGAAAGCACTTTATACAAATTCCTTACTGAAATCCGACATGAAATGTTGGACATCATTTTGTGAAACCTAAAATTTTTCATAAAGATTTTCAGGAAGTTAAATTTCCCGGTTTGCCCTCCTTCGCTGCGGGTCTGAAGCCTAGCATCGATTTCTCGTCACGGGATTTGACGGACCGATCGCGCAGGGTTATGCACAGAAACGAACACCCCACCAATTAAAACAAAACTTAATTAAGAACAAGTAAGCAATCACAAAGCTCACAATGGTGTGCTTAATTTTACAGCAGTTCTGAAAGCAGGGTGGTCATTAAATGCACGAAAAGCCATACCTCTCCGCGGCAAGGAGTGTTGTTGTTCAAACGCAGTCTCCATAAATGCGGCTCTCTTCCGTCGATGAACATCTTGATATCGTTGTATTGAACAGGGAAGGTGAAAGTTCGGTTGAAGTCGACCGGGTTTTCCACGTAGTATTGCAACGCCGACCTGCGCACAGTCCGGATACCGTAAAACCTCTATTTGAGCGCCACCTCTAATAGAACGCCACTACAAATTAAGGGTTGAAAAGTAGAGCGCCACCCTCTAATTGAACGCCACTTTGATAATTTCTTCTATTTTGGAAATAGTTACGGCTGAAATCTCTGAAATCTCCTTTCTACCGTGTTTCTCCAAAAATAAGACCTGCCCTAAAAATAAGACCCCGCCTGAATTTCCAGAATGATTTTAATATAAGCCCTACCTTTAAAATAAGACCTAGTCGATAGCGCGAAAGTGCAATGCACGGCGAAAAGAGCTACACCAAATCCGGAAACATGCGAGCACCATCAATGGAAGTTTATTTGAAGTGGATAGTCGATGCTTGGGATCAGCTGCCGAAGGATCTGATCATCAAATCGTTCAAGGGATGCGGACTGGCCAACACTCTAGACGGCTCTGAGGATTGCAAGATCCACTGTTTCAGGTCAGACGGCCCGATTCAGACTGGACAGGAACTTCTCAAGCAAGCGTGGGGCAATGCCGACATTACCGGTAAACGTGAACTTATTCAGCAACTTGATATTGATGCGGAAAGTATTGAAAATGACGAGGACGGTTTCAACAGCGACGTTTCACTTGATTTTCACCAGTGAATCTGTGATTACTTACCAGTAATCATCCTGTATTCGTGTCTTTTGATAATTATGTAAATGTGTTGGATGTTTTTTCTTTTCGTTAATAAATTGTATCTCAAAATTCTGACCAGCTAACCGAAAAATAGAGCGCCACCCTCTAATTGAACGTCACCTCTAATAGAACACCACTATAAGGGGAGGGTTGAAAAATAGAGCGCCGTGGCGGTGAAACAAGAGGTTTTACACGGAGAACAAACGATCTGCATTGCAGGCGGGCAGTGTGGTTCAAAATTTCAAGCATTATATTTAGCGTATCAGGCACACAGCACGAAACCTTGCAACGAAAATTTGCTCATTTTGACACAAGCTACAAGTTTCCACAAAGGTGACGCAGTCTAATCAATCCAGCTTTGCCAATAATTTTCATCGCTTTCTTACCACACGCATTGTATCAAGTCCCAATCATCGCAAGTTATGAAAACAGAACCCAGTCAGCTGAGTCCTCGAAAGCTTGCAGCAAACCTAGAGCTTTTAATTGTCATTTTTAAACAAAAACATTTTTACTACTGCATTGAAATCTTGGCAGTTGTACATCGCCCGGAACTGGCCAGGTGTAGAAACAATGCAATACAGACGAGGAGTTGTTTGGAAAGAGCAAACGTTTCATCTATGGCGCTTCGCTGACTCACCTGACGACTGGTAAAACTTTGGCTCTGGGTAGGTTAAGCGATGACGAGCAGTGGACAGCCAGCTCGACCACGTGATGAAGCTTCAGAAGTCCGTCAAACCTGGATAGCAATGTTTCTTCGTCGCTTGCGCCGCTAGGTGACGCAACAAGCCGTTCGACTTGTCTCAGAGTGGATGGATGGTTGTCCAAGAAGAAGGCGAGGTAGTCTCGGCGCAGTTTTTCCACAGCAATCTCCGCAACCAGTTTTATCGGGACAGAACCAGTTAATTGGGGCACGACAGGTTTGCCCTTCAAAAAAATACAAAATGCAAATTTTCCTTCTTTTTCAGAATCGTGACAGAACGCGTTCGTTTCGTGTTCACGAACTGTAAAAATACAAATCATAAAACAACAAAATGCTGCAATCCAACATTTGTGGAAGAAACGATGACATGATGCACATTCAGTCCAAAGCATAATCTCGCCCAAACAAATGTCGCTTTATTAGATCTTTAAATAAAGTACTACAATCAGTTACACAAATGCACTCTAGCATTGTCAATAACGCACATTATTCTTTTTGCCTCATACTGTTATGCGTGTCACCACAGAACTTTAGGTTAGGCCATAACAAGTGTCTTTTTAAAAAAAAACAGAATACCATTAAAAAGACGTGTAGATTCAGCTTTCGCAAATAGACATCAGCAAGAAAATTATTACAACAAATCATATTGCCAACGGCAACAACCCACAGGTACTACTATTACTTTCAGCGAAAAAAACAAACCCAATAACTTTTCAATTGGGGTTTAAGATGAGGCACACTAACCTGGTACGACTGCCGTACAATTTGCGCCACAGTGGAGTTGCTATCATCATGAAGCCAAAACCGCGCGGTTTTCCCACTAACGATTTGTTGCATTATGTACGCCAAACCATCACGCAGAGCGGCCACACTGTTCACCACCTGGAAAAGTTCGCGTTGACAAAACCGAAGGTACCCGGTACTGTAACAGGTTTAAATGCTTGTGATACACCACATCTTATACCATGGAGGTCGTTTATTTCCATGGTGCAATGAAACAAGTGAGTGAATTTAACATGTTCAAGTTAAGCACTTGCACGTAATGCCATTAACTGAAGAAGTTTAAAACCAATAGATAATAACGGAAAAAAAAGAATTGCGTTGACGTGGATGCTCCAGATAGTGTGGAACCCAACAAAGGCAACAAACACAAACTTCTACCCAACCATGACATGGCGTTTCCCAACAAATACCCCGAACTGCTACAGGAGAAGTACCACGCAAAAATCAGCAATCTCAGACATCTGAAATTCATCCAGCGACACTTTTCACTCGATGAAAGACAACATTGGCCGTACCTTTAGCACATCCCATAACTTCTCGGTAAAATCCAGCTCTTTTCTGGACGCAATTAAATTTTCTTGGACGTTAGTTTCATCCTCACAACCTTAAACAAAAACACGCGTACTTTGACTGACAGCTACAACACTTCTTGCCGCGAAAAACGATCCCTGAATCGAAGCCCACTTGTTCACAAGGCAGAAACTTGCTTGAAATCAGAATTCTTGGTTGAAGAAGTGGAGGCAAAGAATAAAAATATTACCAAAACCAATTTTTAGACAAAATCTTACATTTTTCTTCCCATCGCACAACACCAACCGCGACAATTTAAATTCAAAAATGCATCTTACTCAAATTGCATTCACTGGAGCTTCAAAAGTTTCTCCAAAAGTAACATGAACTTAATAAACCACAACACAAGCTGCGATAATTAACACTATAAAATACATCGTTCTCAGAAAAACGCATTCACTTGAATTACGCATCATTGAGCAAGGCAACGCGTCTATTTAAAGTTTTAATATTTTTTCTGAGAACGACGTATTGTAATAGTGTTAATCATTGCAGCTTGTGTTGTGATTTGTTAAGTTCATGTTACTTTGGCAGCAAGTTTTGAAGCTCCAGTCCAGTGAATGCAATTTGAGTAAGACGCATTTTCGAGTTCTAGTTGTCGCAGTTGGTGTTGTGATTTATTCACTTCAGGCTTGAGGTTGTTTGCCTTCTCTGCTCTTATTTTAGCCTTTCAACGTTTCACCTGTTTGCATTGCTTGCAGATGTAAGGACTGACGATGCACAGTGGTACTCCACAAAGCTGTGATAAATGCTGCTGAATAGTGCGCGGACCCGCAGCGTGCAACTTTAAAATACAGCCCAAGGAAAAACATGAGAATCGCGGCACTTTACCTTGCTTTGCATCGGACATCTTGCGTATGGACGACTTTAAAAGGTTGTTGAACGAGACAAGAGTTGCCTGGAATTCGGTGACAATATCCTAATAACAAAAGTTTATGATTGAAAAGCATGTGAGACCTCGAAGCACACAACAGAAAATTGTCACGACGGACTTCCAAGCTTTGTTCCAGAGTATACTATTGGCGTTGTTTTCTGCAGCGCATTAACGCAGGGACGGGCAAAGTCTGGCCCTGTGGGTAACCTGTGGCCCCTGGGCCTGCGTATGATGCCTTGTAGATAAATGTTTGGCTATACAAAAGTTTATTCCGCAAAAAATGTTTATTAACAGCGTATGTAATGTGTACTACATTATTTTATCTTTGACCTCCATCTGATGGACTACAGTAGCATTACTACCAGTAAAGCATAGCAGGTGGATAAATGTCATTGTATTTTACATAAGCTGACGTATGGCCCATCTGCCAATGCCACCTGAAAATGTGACCTATAGAGATCGAGGTTTGTCCAGCCCTGCACTAAAGCATTCGTTGTACCAAAATTTTCCAATAATTAAGAGATAATAAAAATGACTGAAGGTTTCCTGCTGAAGTAAACACCAGGACACTTGCATTTACTACAAATATCAACCAAGAGTTACATTAACAGTTGTTTAAAGGATGATTGCAGCATTTACAGAATACCTTATTATGCATATTATCTTCCCAATCTGTCCATTTTATTTCTTTCTTCGGACCAAATGCACTTAGCAAACCTTACAAAAATAGCGAAGTCAACTGCCTGAAGCACAACATGAACCATAACCAGAAATAACACAGTCATGAAGACATAGCACATGTGAAGTATTTATTGGAACAAATGTAGAACATGGCTTGAAAGATATCAATTTCCTTTTCATCAAAGGCCTGAGAAATAATGTTTGGACAACACAGGTAGTTACACCTACGCTACAAAAATAAGAGATAAGTAAACTGCACGACCAAATCTACTAACATGTTAAAGATTATGCTGTTCTGGAATAAACAGCAGACTTCAAACTTCCTTTTTTTGACTGAGACATTTTGGTCATTTGTCCCATAACATAATATTAAAACCCACCGTAAGAGTATTCACTAGTCTATATTTTCCGGCATTATGACTGCATTGACTTTAATTTTTTCGATCATTAAAAAAATTTGTCAGTGACTGAAAAAATAAACCTAGCTTCGAACAAAACATATATATACCTTCGAGTGCAGCAATCTCCCTATACAATCCATATACATGGCTTCCCAGATGACCAGGAACAGGTTTAACGCTCAGGTGGATGCTTGCAATTGATTCAGGGCTAAATTTCATTGCAGAAGAAACCTTTAAATAATCACACACATTAAAAGAACAAGGTGAGAAAATGAACTGTTGCATACAAATTTTTTCACTGATTGCATTGAGCCCCAGCAAGGTAGACATATGTAAGCTGTTGAAACTAGATGCATAAGTCAGAAGTATGCGATAAATACCTGTGATAGCAATAATGGTCTTAAAGACTTGAACCTACAACAGTGGATCTTTTTATCACAACACTAAGTATACTGATCAGTTCCAATCAAGAGAGTTAAATAACAAAAAACAATAAATTTTGTTGCTACTGGCAACTAGCAAGCAGAAAACCTGTCGTTCAAAAGCAGTAAGTTCTTTTGGGTTTTAAAGTATGCTTCTATTTTGAAGACAATGAGTTGAGCAAAATATGTTTCAATGACCAAAATTATCGAGCAAACAGCAATAACACATACTAAATAAACTTGGTTAGAGGATGAGAAACTGACCTCGTTACAACACATAGCAATTATGCTTGATGCAATTTGATCTTCCTTTAACAAAATATTTGACATTGATGTGCTTGATCCAAAGATATTGTACTCCGCATATGATTCATACATTGTCCGGTATGTTGCCCTGCCATCATCACAGGAGCTGAACTTCTGCCTGCTAGCCATGTGGGTTTTGCTAATGTTTTCCAAAACATACTTCTCTCGGGACTGCCAAAATGTACTGGAAGAGGGTCCAACACAATTGATGGTTTCAACCACAATTTCACAATCATTACTCTTTGATTTACGCAGCATTAGAAAAAAGGTACCTTGTTTGTTGACATGACCATCACAAAATACAAGAGCTGGCAGCAACATGTTGAGCTTTTCGTTGGCATTTAGTGAGCAATAAACAAGCATGGAAAGAATTTTGTGGGCTTCCGGCAAAGGTAGAAGATGGTCAACTGAAAGTGATGCAGGTGTCCTTACTTTAACATGGGAATCATTAAGGGTCGTCATAGGTGTACTGGCAGGCAGTGGTTCATTTTCAATAAATGTTGTTTCACCATTTGAATTCCCAGCTTTTGCCATAATATACATTTTTACAAATGGTATGTCACAACCGGTAAGAACTGAATACAGTTTGACGCAACCCATGCTCTGGTCAGCATCAGTGCTCAAGCCATTTTCTCCAACAGAAACTGCTTTCTGAAGGCTTTTTGACATAATACAGTCATTCCAATCTGCTGAACCATGCTGCAAAACTGAAGCCACAGCATCTTCAAATGACTCCATTTTAAGTTTTTTTTGTGAATACTACCTAAAATAAACAAAAACACCCAGGTTATCTGTTTCATAGAAATGGTGACAAAAAAGTCTTAGCAAGACAAGAGGGACAAAAACTCAGCAGCTACTTGCAATGAACACTGCAATTTGTCACTGCAGAAGAAATCACTACCAAATGTCTTGTACTACAATAGACGTTTTGCATTACAAAGTTAAATTCACATGTAATAAATCGTGAAGCATGTAACGACAAACAACATACGCAAACATTGTGCAACACCAATAAATGGGGATCAAAACAATACACACACTAAGCCATAATAATTGATAAGAAATATAGTTTTAACAGTTCAATGACATAATCAAAAATTTTTGTATCCCAGTTTTCCTAATCTTCTTACAACAAACTCAAATGCAATTAAGGGCACGTGCTTCACATCAGTTACAAAAATTTGAATTTTTTAAAATTTTTGCAGTGAAACTAGCACCAAACAGTTTAACACAAAAAGTGTCCTAAAATGGTATGGACCAAGACATGTACAATTCACAAACTATTTCAATGACAATTACTGCTGAGTGAATCAATGGTACTTGCCAACCTTCAGGAAAGTGCGCGCGCACACACAGAAAATGTGCTGATGGAAAGAAAAACAGATGCACAAAGATTCAACACCAGCCCGAGTTCAAGAATAACAACAGACCAATTCAGTCAAATGTTAAAAAGTGTTTGTTCACAACGCATTTGCTTAGCTTGCAAACCACATTAAACCAAAAAGAACAAAAATAGGTGCGCATGACCATAGCAAATGAGGTAAGTACATGAAATAGCAGGAACTACATGCATGGCACTTGCATTATCATGTTTACTAGCTTCACTCAGGGCCTCTGCTTACTTTGAAAAGTTGAGTCAATGCAAGCTGTAATTACAGCAGGCTGGGTGCACCATTAAATTTGTTACCAGAGCAAACATCCATGCATTCATGTTACCAGAGCAAAATTGTAGTCAAACAATTATGTGAAAGAAAAATCGCCACATCTTAATCATTTTCAACATTTAACTCAACAAGGTATGATAGTAGCTTTTTCAGGCACTGATCAGAGCTTTGCGCTGGAGGTGACGATCCAAAGTGAGTATCAACTCCACCATGATATGACGATGGAACTTTTTCAATAAATATAGCTGTGTTATTGTGAAATGAGGTACTATCAGACCAACCACTCTTTGTAGGAAATGAAATATGCTCAGAATTTAAATTTGTCTCTAGAACACTTGAGTTCATGGAAACTAAAGTAAGGTCAGGTTCTTCCAAAATTCCTGCAGATAATGTGTTCTCCAATTGCTCAAATATGTCACCATCATCACGCTGAAATTCTACTGACAACTCGTCATCACTCTTGTCAGAATCATGTGGGGAGAGTGGTTCTGCTAACAGGGTTTTCCAAGTAGCTTCTTTCACAGAATTTTCCACCTGAATTTCTCCAGGCTCTGAACGAATTTCAATGCTATCGGCGTCCTCAGTGGGAGCTAGTGGCAGATATGGTAATGAAGTATCACTATGAAGAGATGACAGTGGATGCTCGGAAATATCAGCTGTTGAGCGCGATTGAGTTGTTGACATTTCTTTTATTTCAAGGTCACTAAAATGGGGTGTTAATTCGGTAAACAAAGTCGTATTGGGATTAAGCTCGTCAGCCCAACTTCCTACCATTTCTGCTGTTGACAATTGAGGTTGCAGCTCAACAAAAGTATCTTTACTGGCATTTTCAAGGTCATATACTTCTTGGAGCAGTTTGGTGTCTTCTTGAGATATATTCTCATGGCCTGTCTCAATTTTGGGACTAAGTTCAACAAACGAAAAGCTACCTTTGCTTCTGCTGCTAGAGCAGCTACCAGGCAGTTTTTCATGCACAATAGCAGCTGAACCACAGGTTAACGATGACTTATTACCACTGCTTGAGCTAAGATTGTGAACTTCAACACTTGACACTGGACTGCTAATAACCTTTGGCTCTGATGCAGGAACAGATGATGACAGCATTTGTGACAACTTTTGCACTAGACTTGGATCAAGCACCATAGGTGAGGTTGGGGTACCAACAGATGTTGACAATGATTTGTGTGATGAAAAAGAATTGATTTCTTGGACTTTCATGTCACTTACTTCTGAACTGCTATTAACAGGCTCTTTAGAATTGCCTGAAATAGAATCTGATGTTTGAGAGACATTGAAATGTTGGTTTGGACCAGATCCTAAAAACATGCTAGGAACAGAAATTGATGCAAGGCCTTGAGGATCTTTTGCAATATTGCTAGTTCCAGTAGCACATATGTCATTTGCAATGCCATATTCACCAGTTTGAGGCATTTTATCAGTTTCATATTGCAGAGGCCCACTTCCAATTCTATCTCCTAAACTACCAAACAGTTCTATTGTTGGTTTGTCTCTGCATGCAGAAGCCAGCCTAGCAATTGCTGCATGTTGTTTTTGTTGCTGAATCAAACGAACTTTATATTCCTCGAGTAATGCTTGCTGATGCTTCAGCTCTGCTTCTCGTTTATTGATGCCAGAGGCTATTTTCTCCAATCCATCTTCCAGCACCACAACCGAATCATCTGCTGAATAAGCATCCACTGTTGTGACTTTTTCATCCAATGACAGCTGAGCACAATGTGATTGGTTTGACAAACCATTAGAGATGCTAAATGCAGTTGGTTGATCAAAAGTTTGAGGTGATTCTTGCAATGAGTTATTTTCACTTGAGCTCTTACTTGTGTATGACTCAAGAATTTTTTTCTGAAATTCTTTGACATCTGGATGTTCCAGTGCTTTTTCTACTGCTTTTTCTGAAAGAAAATCCTTGGCTTGCAGAGCTGAATCTACCCAATCTGCTTTTTGGTTATTCGGATCTTTCATGAAGGAAGTTTTTTGATCAAAGTATGTTGAATCAACCCTTGTAGACATTTTTTTGTCCAAAGACTCAGTGATTTTGCCTATCTTGTCATCTGTATAATGTTGAAATGATTGATGATTACCAGACTGTTCAGCAGTTTCACTTATAATATTAGGTTCCTTGACAAGACAATCTTCAAGTTGTAACATCTCTGAGTGTGGTCCATTACTTAAATCGTCAGAAGACAAATGCTTCACAAAATTGTCAACAAAACCCAGAGCATCCTGATGTTCTTTTGTTTGAGTTTCTGACACACATACCCTTTCTTCATCTGCAGGAATGTCAAATGCAATACTTTTCTGTGGGTAATGCAAACCTGTTTTTGAAGTTTTGCATTTCAAATTGGGCTTAAGTTTCGGAGGTATTTCACTGGGCACAAATTTGGGTGAAGGCAGGAATTCACATGCAACATCCTCAGATTCACCATCAACCAAGGATGTAGATTCGTTTTCAAAAGAAAGTGACAATGGATCCAGTGGTCCAGATGTTTGTGTGATAGTTTGTTCTGAAGTGCTGTCAACAACTGAGGATGACTTTACAAGTTCTGTAGAGAAATTATCACTAAAATCAGACGAAAGTGCTTCAGTATTTTCACCTTCAGTCTGTTGGGCTTCTTTGTCTGCATCGAACCAGTTGTGTGTAATTCCCAGTGTCTCAAGCATTTGTGTTTCTGAGGGCTGAGCAAAGTTGTACGGTTTTTGATAAAGGCTGATGCTGGATTTAGTGGACAAAGCAGCCTTCCTCTGAAGCTGCTTTATATCAGCTTCCAACTTTAAGTACTCATTAGCCATTTTAGTTTTTCTTAAAGCTGCCAAATGACGAACATGTGCTCTTTCAATCTGTTCAGAAAGCTTGCAGGCCTTGTCATTTTGAGCTTCCAAGTTTCTTATTTCCTCATGCACAGCAGAAGCTTTTGCATCTTGCAATAGTTTTTCTTCCACTGGTGCACGTTCTACAACTACTGTTTGTGATTGATTGGTAACAATAGTTGATTCACTCATTATCTGCTCCGAAGGAGTTTCCAAGAGGTCTTGTTTTTTAGGTAACAACGCAATCTGCTTTGCTCGCACTCTTTCTTTTTTGGCAACAAGCTGCCTTCTTTTAGTCATGTCCATCTGATTTTGTTCTTCAATAGTTTTAAGAAAGCGAGCACGGTTTATGGCTTCACTGAAACGCTTCTTAGCAATTTTTTTCTGCTGTTCCCAGATAGCCATACATAAGGCTTGGTCACTGAAATAACTTAAGGCATCTTCATGTGCTTTTCCAAAGTCTGATAGTCCAGCAGCATACTTTTGTTTTGAAAATGCATATTTCACAGAACGATTTTCTTCAAACTCTTTAGTTAATTTTTGTGCAACAGAATGCAATTCATTATGTCTTTCTTGCTTTACTTGATCACGAATTCGTTTAGCAATCAGCTGCTCTTGTTGACGTACTTGAGTCAGACGTATTTTTCGTCGATTTTGTAACTCTTCAGCTGGACTGAGACGTCCTTGCTGAAGCACTGGAGAACAAGAACGCATCACAGTTTTAAGTGAATTGATACACTGTCTTTTTAACAATGCTAAAACCAGTCAGGCTAAAATACCTGAAAAATAAAGTCACAAAAGCTTGTTAGTTCTACACCCCGCATAGGGCATAACAGGAAAATAGATATTTTTAACATGTTAGCTGCCAGGGTACAGATGTATTGTACAGTACTTCAAAATTATGCATTGAGCCGCTATTTTCGTGCCACTTTAAAAAGTCCATAATTCACCAGTCCATTTTGCTAAAGAGCTGTTCAAGCCCTCAAAAGACTTGGCCAGTCTTCTAGTTTGCAATGAAAAAAAATTAAGTTTTGAGTTCCAGGTTTTTTGTGGGTGATATCATAAGTGGGATAGGTTTTAGGCCATTTTGGCCCAAGTTACCAAGCCTGGACTGCAAGAGGGAAGTATTTCACTGAAGTTTTTAGTGAAAACTATGCTAAAATCTGAGTCTTTTGAGCCTTTGATGCTAGGGTTTCTGGTTCAAAAGTTAGGGTAAAATGACCAAAATTTAGGTAAATGAAATTTTTTGGGTAATTTTTACCTAAATTTAGTTTTTTAGGCATAACTTTTAAAGGAGTTAACACTTTGAGAACCAGTCTACGATATATTCGTACTTAGATTTCGGCCTAAAAAACAGCAGTTTTTGGTTGCCTTACCAACGCCTTAGCTCCTCCGCCGATTGCACTAGAGAGCTGTTCAAGGGCTCAAACGGATCGGCCAGTCTAGTAGATTGCACTCGAAAAAAA
>JGI24158J21664_10008409_pt1 | contig 13727 bp, 14 predicted proteins | sample Ectturendosymbi3_FD_21664 | JGI IMG/M metagenome (IMG submission 21664) | reverse complement strand
TCAATTGTTGTGGGTTGTTGCTTGAGATAGTTAGGAGGGTGTCGTCTGCAAACATGGTTGTTCTAAATCTTGAAACTTTGGGTAAATCATTAATATAAAAGGCGAATAATGGAGGTCCAAGTGTTGAATCTTGAGGCACTCCGCGGTTTATATTTTGAACATTTAATTTATATCCTTCAACCACACTATACTGCTGACGATCGTGTAAGTAATTAGTCAACAATTTTAAGGGTATGCCTCTAATTCCATAAAAGTGTTCAAGTTTATGTAAGAGTATGCTGTGGTCAGTTGTATCAAAGGATCTTTAGAAAGATCATAAAATATAGCACAAGTAGTGTATTTTTCTTCACGATTTTTCAATAGATTTTCATGAATATCACAGGTAGCCATTGATGTAGACAGTCCACTGCGAAATCCATATTGCGAGTCAGATAACATCTTATTTTGTTCAACATAAGAGTACAAGCGGGTATATATTAGTTTTTCAAAATTTTGTTGAATGGAGACAGCAGGAATATAGGCCTATAATTTATACAGTAATTTTTTTGACCTCCTTTATGAATAGGGATTACTTGTGCACATTTTAAGCATTCAGGATAGATGCCTGATTTTACACATCTATTAAAGAGCTGTGCTAAAAATGGCGATAAAATCTGTTTACATATTTTGAGAATGTGTATAGGGATGTCATTCATTCTTACGCTTTTAGATACTAGTAGATTATCGATAATTATTTTTACCTCTTTACTGGTTGCCTCATGAAGAACAAATGATCTCTGGGGTCCATGGCATGAGACCGGGTATTGCTTATTAGCGGGTGAAATTATAGCAGCTGCCAACTGATTGCCAACAGATACAAAATGATCATTAAAGATATTTGCCATGTGGGTAGGGTCGTTGGTACGTTGTTGGTTTACGACTTTACAGGGTTTATCAGTTCATCTGGGGACGTTAAACCTTTTTCCTTGCCTTTGATAAGAGAATTTATTAGTTTCCATGTTTTTCGGGGATTACGACTGTTGGAAGATAATTGTGATTGGTAGTAGTTTCTTTTACTCATTTCCATGATATGATTAAGCTTATTTCTGTATTTCTTATAATGATTATGAGATCTTGTGTTTGAGAATCTGGTTCGAACCAGAGTTCTACGCATTTTGTTTTTATTCTTGATTGATTTGTAAAGAACAGTTGTTATCCATGGTTTTTGAGAGAGTTTCTTTTTTGATCTAGAAAGGTTCTTCAGTGGAGCCTGTTGGTTGAGGCTGTCACCCAAAACTTTTAAGGCTTGATCAAGATCCGTACTGGGGTCACCCTCAGTTTGAGGTAAATGTTGAAAGTTATGACTAATTGTCTCAAGGAACATTTCAGAATCAAAGTTAGTATAGTCACGCTTTATGATAGGTGGTGGCAGACGGGATGACCGAAGTGTCTTTTCGCCGCCTCCCGCCTTACTGTGTCTGTATTGTTAAGTGTACTCTCGTTGAGGTAAAAAAAATAAAATTGTTATTGTTGTTGTTGTTGTTGTTTCTTGTGATGTGTTTTAGCAGTATTTGTTTTGACTAGCAGAAAAATTGGTAAATGGTCTGACAAGTCATTGATAAGTATTCCAGGGATTACTTTTTCCAAATCAAAAGTAGTGCAGAAGTGATAAATGAGTGATGCACTAGTTGCTGTTACCCTAGTTGGCCTGGTTATTATTTGTTGACAATTATAACTTTTATAAGTTTCAATATATTTATGTACACTTGATGAGCTTGTGTGTTGCAGAAGATTTATGTTAATATCTCCACAAATAATATGTGGCAGCCTCTTGTCACTTAGATAGTGTAAAATAGCACTAACATCATCAGTAAAACCTTTATAGTCATATTTAGGGTGTCTATAAATAACCCCAAGAATACATTGCCTGCCAACAATATTAGTTTCAATCCACAAGCTTTCAGCATCTTTCAAATCATTACATATATCACTTCGCCTTTGAAATGATAAGTTATCTTTTATATATATTCGAACACCACCAGCTTTTTGGCCAGAATCAGCATGTACAAAATTATATCCACAGATTTTTGTTTGAAAGAAAGGGGTTTGTTTTTTGTTAATTTCTGTTTAAGAGACAGCTATTATCTCTGGGGATATTTTCATGTCAGAGATAAAGTTTACAAGTTTATCCAAGTTCTTTTTCAAGCTTCTAATATTAACATGAACTATGCAAGCTGGGGTAATTGTTTTGCTAGTCAAGAGAGAGTTGAATACATGAAGGTCATAAAATTTACATTCAGAGTCACTTGGGTCAGAAAGTAATGGCAAGGAGTTATAGGTAATATCTGATATACTATGATCACAGTCTAAGTTAACAGGCAAAGAGTCTGAAATACACATATGGCAAAAGTAAGGCATACTACTTGAAGACAATACATCAAACTGAGAATCAGTCAAGTTGGAACATTTTAAGTGCAACCATTTTTTGCATATATCACAGAAGATTGCAAGAACAGCAGAACTAAAGCGTCTACTGCATTTTCTACAAGAATCTACCAAATCCATTTTATCATGTTATAAAAGTTCAAACAGAGATAATTGCTGCACCTAGCTAATGGTTAATGATTTTATATCTCACCAAGTCACTTTCTTTTGTTATGGCAATGGTGTTGCTGTTCTCATTGCGTCGTAGATAGGTGGTTCCATTCCTTGTCCAGATGTATTTGAAGTTATTGCTTTTCCTGTACAAAAAGCATTTGTTGAAGCGCTGGTGGTTTGTCCTGGTGAGACTCTCATTAATATTGATACGCTCCTGCGGATGAGTTTTGTTGTATTCCTTTAGCCTGTGTCGATGGCTGTAGATCTCATCTCGGATTCGTCTTGAGCAAAAACTTGCGATGATAGTAGGTCGCAGATTGCTGTCAGACTTCCCAGAGAGTCGATGTGAAACACTGATATCTTTCACAGAAAGGTCTACATCTATAAGCTTTGAGACACTGGTAATGAGCTTATCAGTGTTCTCATTTTCAGACCAGGCCAGACCTTGAAATTCAAGGCACTTCCGTCGCCCATACTGCTCAAGATCATTCAAAGCTTCTTGGGTCTGACAGGAAACGTCCTCGAGTTTTTGAACACAGTTTTTCAAGTCCTGGTTTTCGGAGCGGAGAGCCTTTACCTCTTCAGTAGAAGATTGAAGTGTACGCTTCATATCTTCGTACTGTTCTGACAAAAACTACTGGCTTTTACGAAATTCTCTCATTTCCATGATGATTTCAGCAAGAGCGCTGCTACTCTTGTCAAGAGTTTCCATGACTGTGTTAAGTTTCCCCGCCAATTCATTCACATCTTGCTTCGTGGCCACAGCAGAAGATGTGCTTCGCGTTTCCACTGCCATTATCAACAGTAGAAGCGGAACTCCCCGGTTGTTGAGTCCTGCTTCAGTGTGGGATTGATCCTCCAACCTCGGGAAGGATGGATTGTGACGTCATCGATGTTAACTCCGCGCCAGATGAAGCGGCCAAAGAGAGCTCTTACTTCCATGTGCATGGAAGTCACTTATAAGTGTCGCTTGCTATGTCTTTCCCTTCTCCTTGCTTTGGCCGACTTTGCTCACATGTAGCGGTCGCGCTAGCATGACTTCTACACGGTATAAAAGATAACACACTTTATCAAATTTAAATTAGACTTATTTCAAATAGCCTACACCTTTGTTGAACTTTGTTGAACTGGATGATCAAAACGTACTGGAAAAATCTTACAATTACTTTGGACCCATTTGTAAGCAAGGTATTTACACAGTACAACTGCTGTTAGAGGGCACTTTCAAGGCAAAGCACTTATACATATTAGTTGCTGTTGGATCCCTTTGAAAGCAACGTATGTGCACATTGCAGTTACTGTTGGGCGCCCTTGTAAAGCAGAGTACCTGCACATTGCAATTGTTGTTGGCGGCTCCTTTGACAGCAGAATAGCCTATACCAGTGGGGTAGCCAGCCCAAAAATTGTGGAGGTCAAAAAATTTGAGGGTGCCGAAATTTTTAATTTTACGTGAATAACACTATCTTGTTTGGAAAAACGCCTCTTAAAGCGCAAAATGACTATATGTTCTAAACATTTGTGGGGGGGCATAGCCCTTTCGGCCCCCGTGGCTACGCCTATGTTACGTACACATTGCACCTGCTCTTGGAGGCCCCTTTGAAGGTAGAGTACTGACTTGTGCTGTGGTCCGGAAAATATTATATTGGCGGATAATGAATTTTTTACCTAATCGAGGAATATTTACGTGCTAAATACCTAGAGGGGGCCCTAAAAAGGGGGTGGGTGGAGGCAAGGGCCTCGCTTGCTTCTATTTAGAACACAATACTGCATATAGCCCAGGCAATGAACTTATATGAACATTTGGATCCGGTTGAATACGTTTTGTTTCATCCGACACACGTACTTGCTCAACACTGTTGGCTGATATAAAGTTATCTTCATATTATTGAATACATTGAAGTTGCTGATGAAATGATCACTTCAAAAAACCCCGATTTAAGGCGATTTTTCATAATTAAGCCTAGACATGCAAGTCGACCATAAAAGCAGATCTGGATGGAAAAAAACCGTCAATGGGAGCCCTGGTCACATGCAAAAAAACGCCTACTGCTGTTAACTTGAAGTGAACGTTTGAAGATTTATTGCCGTGTTATTGTTACGCAATATAGACGAAGAGTAGAACAATCCGCTATCAAGTTTGACAACCTGCCTCTGCTGGCAAAGGATCGGACATGAGCGAACTGTGCAGTTGCACTAGGCGTTTCGGAGGCCTTGCGGTCAGGACTTTGCCCTGACGGGCCTCGCGTTCATTTATCCGGCCTTGCCTACATGCCTTGTTGTATATGTCCAGAAGTCAGACTTCCACTTGATCAACGTGTTTTGTGTAGTGATTGTTTTAAAAAGAAATGTGGCCTACTAGTATGTCTAACCCAGGCAATCTTCTCTTATTTTGTACTATACTTGGAACCTCTACTTGTTTCTTGAGCATCAGTATCAACCTGTCCCTTCCTTTCTATTAACAGCGGCGATCCTTGTCTACCCATATCTTCAACTCAAGTAGGCCTACTGCCTGTGCACAAGTCACATAAATCAGCACGCGTAGATGTTATTTAATGGAAATCGACTTAAATAACATCTATGTGTGCAGATTTTTGTGCTTTGTGCGTAGGCAGTAGTTGTGTCTGTACTGCATAGAAGCAAGATAGGCTACTTTTGGTGCTTATGACCAAGGTCACACATTTGCGCAACCTGCTGTTCAGACAGCCAGATGGAGTTGATTGTGTAGTTGGAACTAGAAGAGTCAAATCAATCATTGCTAAGTTGTCCCAAAACAGAGTAGTGCAGTTAGTGGATTATGGATGTTAACCGTTGCGTCCACGTAGGCCTTATTCTATATTTGTTAAGATCTATAGCCGATTTGAGATAAAAAAGATTACACGTGCCATGATAAAAAAAAAGATAAAAAAAAAGATTACACGTCTAAACACGTGCCATGCACCACGAGATTAACAAGTCTAGACATCAGCAAGGTCATGCATGCGTATTTCGGCCAGTAATAAGCACATAGCGCTTTACAAGCATCTTCCACAAGTGGCTGGCAAACCTTTGAGCTACCATAACTTCTGAACGGATTAAGCTAGAGAGCCAGTTATCATTGGATCCGCGAGACAGCACCGCACGTTTTGAGATAGGTCGCTCAATTGTGATGTCATTGTCACGTCGTTTCAATGGAAAAAAACGTTTTTCGAGTAGGCAGTGATGTGTCCGAGTCATTTTCGTCGAGTCAGAGTCATCTAAAATTTTTTCAAGTCGAGTCAGAATCATGACTTGCTCGAGTCGAGTCAGAGTCAAGTCACAAGAACCGTCGAGTCGCTTCGAGTCGTTGGTTTGCAAGCTCGAGTCAATGTCGTGTCACACAAAGTTTCATGTTTTTTCTATGACACTTTTTTTATTTGAATTGGTGCCCACTGCCCAACATGCCATCAAATGGCACCCGATAAGTTAGAAAATGGTGCTCATAGTTGTTTGATAAATTTGATTGCAGGTTATTTGTATCTAAGTTTTCTCACTTTGCATTTTGCTTGTCTCTTTCGCTCTCAGTCGTTTCAAAAGGTCTAGCCCAACCTTGCTGCAAGTGTTGCAGCCTCTCAGTTGGTGTTGTGGTGAATGTGCGATTCACCACGAACGGGATATGCATGAAGAGTAACACCCATGTGGCGCGAACAAGCAGAAATAAGATGAGAAGCACGTGGCATCTTCATTGTTGCTTGGTGCCACAGCGTGAAGTTTTGTGCGCTCGCTGTTAGGTCTTCCCAATCGTAACAAAGTGATGCTTTGACCAGGATGTGAAGGTGGTTCCAGGTACAACCTTTACAAAAAGAACGTGCAACAGGTGGTTCATTGCAAAAAACGAGGGGATGCTGTTGCAAATCTCGGTTGGCGTTGTATTGAAAGTGTGGTTTTCGCATGCTCAATACATGAACATGACCAGAGATGAACATGCACTTGGATTTAAATCTTGCGACATTTCAGTAAATTGATGTATTTGGATGTTGTCATTTTTGCTTAAACAGATTTGGATTGGAATTGATTATTTTCTTTTAAACTTCTTCGCAACTTTCGGTTAAGTTTTGGGACTACAGATTACGGTAATTTTCGGTTCAGTTTTGGGACTGCAGGTTACTGTAGGACTGCAGGTTAACACTGGATTGCAGCCACCGACACGTTAGAAGCCATTTATTGCAGGCCCAATGCTGCGTCGCCCTGAGTCAACCAAAGAAGAAAGAGTCGAACCGCCAATCCTCAGCATAGTAGCAATTGAGATGAGACATTTGACGAAGTTCACTCTTCTATTGCTGTTACGAATTCTACATTATATGTGGCGTAATCACGTCGCCACATGGGCTCAGGATAATAACAGTGGCAGGAATTTGGATTTAAACAAGATTCTGTTTTTGTATTTGCATTACATTCAACAATATAGTTTTTGGTTTGGATTTGAAACTGAAAAAATTCAGTCACTTTACTGGTATCTGGAAAATGCTCAAGGTCACAGTATGAGGCCTACCGCCATGACCACGATATGTAAATACCACATCAAACCACGATAAGGTGTCAAAAGGGCCAATATAGCGCTCTGCTGACCCCTCAGTGAAAACGAAGTCTCAGGTCTACTTCTATGCAAGTTGAGGAAACTTGATCCTTAATATGCAGCATAGCGAAGCTAGACAGGCAAAGCAGAAAATTTCTGCCAATCTTGATCATCACTAAAGCAAAAAAATGCTATTTCTTTGCGTGCAAACGAACTTGGTTTATCCATGGGGAACTCACAGATTTTGCAAAAATGGCTCTAACTCGAGTCTCGAGTCAATGACTGTGACTCGAGTCAAGTCATTCTGTGAAAAACGTGACTCGAGTCGAGTCACCATTTTCTCAACGTGACTCGAGTCGAGTCCGAGTCACCAAAAATTGTGACACGAATCGAGTCGAATCATTGACTCGAGTCACACTAGCACTGTGAATAAGCTAGGAAAATCATATGCTTCCATTCAAACAGCCATACCGCTCAAACTAAACACGTTGGAAACAAACGTTCTGCGTAAAAAATGTTTGTGAAGAACTTACCTTTGCAGTGATGATCACAAAAGTTGAATTTTTTTGGTGGGGGTCCAAGAGGGCAAAAATCACGCATTTTGGGGGTATTTTGGGGTTCAAGCCACTTTTCTGCCAGCCAGCATCCACCAACCCCACCAAACTTGCAGAAAAGATGTATTTTGGTGTTTGACAAAACGCCACCAAATTTCAAGTCAAAATATTGACAGGAAAATTTTATTTGTGAAAAATTCAAAAAAATCCATTAGGTTGCCGAGCAGTTTTCAGGGTCTATTTTTGGCCATAACTCCCCAATCCCTTAGGCTAGCAGGTACTCAAGGTCTCTAAAGCTTCAGAAAAACTCCTAGAACATTTTAAGCCCCACACCAAGTCATTGCCCCCTGTATTTTGTTCTCTGGACCCCAAAATGTTATCTAAAAGTCATTGTTTCTAACCTTTACTTTTGGACCTCCTAATTTCCCCCCAAAAAATCCGACTCTTTTTGAAAGTATATTGTTTTTGAGTATTCCAGCTGTAGGCGAATCGAAAAAAACGGATCGGAAAAGGTAAAGGAGATGCCGGGAACGTATTTTTGAATGTTTTTGAAATTTTGTCAAAAATTTATTAGGGCAAATGCATAAAATAGATATTTATCAAAAATTTCAAATGCAAAGGTATGTTTTTGGCATTCTCATGTGATTCCTTGCTGTCTCGTGCAGCCAGTGATATTTTCAGTGACTCTCTAGCACGATCCGCTGAGGAGTTGAGGCTGATCAAATGTTTTCCAGTCAGTCTATAGTCACTAGAGTCACTCACCACACGAGTCTAGTGGCTGGCGCGAGTGTTAAAGGTGTTGTGAGCAAGTTTTGTTCACAACACGACTTGACCAAAATTCCAATAAAAAGCGACACAGAACAAAAAGCCTATAATACATATGCAGCAAATGACATAAAGGAGAACGTAGTGAGCAATTCTTATGAGACAATATGTATGTTAAGCAGCAAGGCAATGACCTTATGACAAACCGTGATGCAACGAACACCATAATGCACAAATGCTGCAAGACGAACTGAAATGCAAACAAGTCTATGCAAGGACCTGGAAAACAAGATATGAAGCAAGATTAACTGGTAAGTTTAATTAGCGAGCTGAATGAAGTCGACCAGAGAGCATCAAGAGTGAAAGCACGAAGAGCAAAGTACCGGGAAGTACAAGACTGACAGGAGATTACGAAACGGAGCCCTCAACCCAACACTAATTAAGGTTGCGATGCACACAGTGAATGACAAGACAAATTTATGAGGCACCGGCAATTGCGAAACGCGCCAGAACAGCCTAGAACCGAAGCTATCATAAGTAAACTAAGAAATTAAACTTCCCGTTAAGAACACCTTGGGATCACAGACATAAAGAATAAACTAAAAAATGATGAACTTTCCTGGTGGGAGCAATACAAGAGAGAACCCACTACCCTATAAATACACCGGGAAGAAGCCCACAGACTTCGGACTACCTCGTGGTCTCGAAGATGGATCTCAACGTTGGAACTGAAGATATGTACGCTTGGTCACCTCTGCGATGTTCTGCTCGTTCGTTCTACAAACTCTACGACGTTCTGTTCGTTCGTTCTACAAACTCTACGATGCTCTGTTAGCCTGCTCAACAAAAATGAACGTTTGTTCTGTACGTTTGATCTTCAACTGAACGTGGTTATGACCAGTACAATCAACATAAGTACGATTGTTCTTCGAACTGGTGGCTCAAGCACCCGTGTTGCTCGAACGGACCTTGTATACTAAAAAGGTACTTTATTGAGCTAAATAAGCAGTATTCTTTCGACCGCATTAATTTTATCATACTATTGTTTGTAAAATACTTAACGTTCTAAATTAAATATCATAATTACAAAAGAACTACCGGGTAGTTCTCTTGTTTTGACTACCGGGTAAAATATAGGTAGGTTTTAAACAAACATTAAGATTTGCGATAACTTACCTTGGTGTCCGTAACGAACCCATGTATTAATTACGGCATCTAAATTTGTTCTTTGACATGTCTTTCACATTCCTGACCCAACAGTGATTGGCATTAAAAGATACAATAAAGGGAAGCTCATGCTAAAGCTTTTCAATTTGCGTGAGGAACGAAAGCGCTCATCACGGCGCACTGCTTCGACCGGCCTCATGTTTGCTCTCTCGGTAACAGTGTTTTCATAACTGAATCTTTGGCTTGATTCTGATTTCATGGAAATTTGTTTTACATTTGCATTTCATTACGACATCTCTAAATAATCGCCACCAATCAAATGGCAAGGATTTTACGACACAATTTCCTGTGTCAAGCTCGTTTAAAAATTTTTAGCTGGAAACTACGAGTCGTAAGGTTGTTTGCGGGAAAATATTTGTCATTAATTTGCACAATTTGCAAATGCTGTGCACGATGTGAATTAAACATAAATTCTGAGAACGTCTAGTCCCCTGCACAAACATGAAGCACCCCAATGGAAAACTTTCTGGAGACGGTTCTGCCCAGGCCCGCAGTCAATGGGAGGGAATTCAGGGCTGCACCCCAAAATCTTTTTGTGCTCCCCCGAATTTTGCTGTGCTCAAACATTTTTTTAAACATATGATGAAAACAAAAATCATTCCCCCCTAAAGATGTATTTTTCTTCCTCAAACCTTGAAACCTGGCTACGGGCCTGGTCGTACCAATCTTTTTCTGCAATTAGGATATTTTGTTTCGAAGACCGTTCGGCCTCGAGATGTACCATAAAGTCGAAATATTTTTTTTATAAATCATTATTAGGGGGTCCCCTGTAAGCATTGTGGGGGTCAGAGTTGGGCTGCTATCATGGGCGTCGGAAGGGGGGGCAAGAGGGGGCCTTGGCCGACCCCTGGATTTTGAAAGTATTAGCAAAAAAAGGTTGTTTTTTCAATTTCGAGGGGTAAAAAACAAAATTCACCGCTTTTGTCCCCCCTGGAAAAAATTTTGGGAAAATCCCCTACTGTCCCGACCCCTGGAAAAAATCCTTCCGACGCCCCTGGCTGCTACTGCACTGCTGGTTGGTCAACAGTTTTGAAGGCTACTCCCAATCATTTATGCAGTAGGCCTTTTGTAAACAGTGTTGTGCCCGAATCATTTTTGTCGAGTCAAAGTCACAATCCTTTTGAATGAGAGTCAGCTAATCTTTTTGAGTCAGACGCAAGTAGTGATTTGGACGAGTTGAGTCAGAGAAGAGGAACAACAATTGTCGAGTCACTTCGAGTTATTGGTTTGCAAGCTCGAGTCAATGTCGAGTCAAAATAAAATCAACATTTTGCTTATGATTTCTTTTGCTACAAATTAGTGCCCAACGGACTACAAAATGGCACCTAACGTGCTAAAAAATGGCACCCAACGACCTAAAAAATGGCGTCCAAGGAGCTAAAAAATGGTGCCAACAAGCAAAAATTAGTTCCCAATGTTGTTTTGGGAATTTTTTTTCTTGATTCAAGTTTTTTGTGAAAGCAGTTTCCATTTTACTTCATTCCTTCCCTCTCGATCATTTCACAAGCCTAGCCCGACCTTGCTGCAAGAAATATACTTCCTTGTCCTTCACATATCCAAAAATGAGCAGAGATGAACATGGAGTTGAATTTGAATTTAACACTTGCTGCATTATAGTATTTTGATGGATTTGGATTTTACAACAAAATAATAATGTTTTTTTTATTGCAGACTCGTGGTCGATATCACAGACGCAGTCATAGGCCTGCAACCAGAGGTGTTCGGACTCAGTTTTTTTTGAGTCCGACTCCAGTCCTGAACCAAGATGTAGGAATCCTGATCCTGATCCGAATTATGTTTACAACACAACTACGAAATCCAAATCCTGAAAAAATCCTGTTAACATATTTGACTAATCAATGTGCATCTATCCACAATTTTTGTTTCTGAAAGGTCCGTAGTGGCTACAGGTTCGTTAGTGGACCTTCCTAATTGAAAAGTTATTCATCCGTCACCTGTAACGTGACGGTAACACACAATGAATGTGTATTACAGTGCACTAGGCTTGGTATTAATGCACTAAACCCTAAACTTAAACCAAAACTGTAAATCTGAACGCAAAAGTTTGGAAACATTTGAAGAAAGTAAAAAAGTGGTCCCTTGACGAGTGCAACCATTACACTGCTACCAGCATGAAAGACGCCAAGGTGAGAGTCGAACCGAAAATCATTCACACAGCAGATGAAGACGCATTCGCTATACTAGCACAACGATGCTGTTCAAGTGACAAAGTCAGCATTTTATTCTAACTCTCGCCATACCTATAGCCACTTTCTTTCTGAAAATCAAAGTTTTGCCAAACGCAGACTGGGAAAAATAAAACCACACATAACCAAAAATGGCACTAATACTCAGATCCAGAAAATGCAGCAACCAAGAACATTCAATGAAGCATGAAGCTGAAAGCAATATTACCAATTAAACTTTTAATCACAAAACAGCATAAGCTTGCTAGACTTGCTAGATCCACTAACAGTAACTGATGAATAAGACCTAACCGATAAGTAAATAGGCAGGAACTGATATTGGTGCACACTAAAACAGATGTTAGGCTACAGCAAAATAGGCACAGCAACGCCACATCTCTAACCTCGACAACTCAAAATTTACAAAGGTAATCTTACATGATGTTGTATTGAGCCTGATAGTGGACTGATGGGATGCTATGGTGGTGGATTGGTGCCCTGCAGTGAACGACACGTCGGTGTAACAGCGCCTTTTTAACACATTTGCAGTTGATTTGAACTACATTAAATCCTAAATCTTTACAAAAATTCTTTTTGTGATTGTGCTGGCGTCAAATCCCAAACCAATGAAATTTGAAAATCCTGATCCTGAAACTTGAATAAAACCGTAGTCCTGATCCGATCCGGTTTGTTCAAAATGTGCTGAATCCTGCCGGACTCGAGTCCTGAAATCCGGATCCTGTACACCTCTGCCTACAACCCAAGAGCACGAAATATGGATAGCTATACTGTAGCACGTTACAGAATCGGTTTTTGCACATGACGAACACTGAGGAGCAAAATACTTTAACATGATCCAACTGTAGCGTCCTTCACCCATCACAATGCACGGATCCAGTAGTGTGAGAGAAATTAAGGCATTCTAACATCAAAACTTTGAGGCAAACAGCTACAGAGAAAGAGAAAAACAGTGAAAAATAAGTCAAATGGGCGTGCACACTGGCGCTCAGAGGCATGCAAACTGTTCCGATCAAACTTTCAAATGCTTTGCAGTGCATTTGTCATGAGATCAACAGTGACCTAATTTTCCTGAATTTTGAAGCAGGTTGTGACAATTAGCATTGTACCATTTATATTTCTTACATTTGTTACGTTTGATTTGTGATTCCTTGTAGTTTCTGCTTAAACTAGATTTTGATTTGATTTGATGATATTGTTTTGTAATTCTTCGCAACTTTCGATTCAGTTTCAGTTTTGGGACTGCAGATTACTTTAATTGATTCATTCAGTGGAGTTTTACGAAACTGTCGCGATTGCATTTTGTGTTTACCGATTCTGCCGTGTAACTTTATGTTACGATTACGAACCACACATCTGCTGAAACGCAGGGCTGGAAAAAGTTGGGCTAGACCAGTGGTGCCAGAGATGCCACTTTTGATGTTATAACATCAGATTTGATGTTTTCAGATATTTTTTGATGTTTGATGTCCATGCTACGAATTTGATTTTGAAAGCTATTTTATTATTGTAAGCATCACTTTTCTTATTTTTCAAGAACTTTTGCAAGATGGTTGTTTGCAAGTTTACCGACCGCTTTGAGTTCATTTGGTCATTTAATGCAGTGCTTCTCAACCTTTTTGATGTCGCGGCCCACTTTTCGCCGAGACTTTGATTTTGGGCCCACTTCACGAAAATTTTGTTTCAGAAATCATGACTAGGCGTGATTATGGTGACGAAACAATCAATTATTTATCCCAGAAACGAAGTTGCAGCAAAACAAAAGAGCGTTAATTACATCCTACAGCCGATTGTGGATGTGCTAAATGAGGCAGAACTTTTCCGTAGATTTATCGATGACATAATTTGGATTTCTGCATCAGAAATATC
>JGI24158J21664_10008407_pt1 | contig 13728 bp, 8 predicted proteins | sample Ectturendosymbi3_FD_21664 | JGI IMG/M metagenome (IMG submission 21664) | reverse complement strand
GACTTAATACAAACCACCCAACCTCTTTTCCGCTCGAATCCCTTATTATCGGATTCCCAACCTACCTCTGCTAGTTGGATTCACTGAATCGGGTATGGTTGAAACAAAGCGCGCTCAAGCAGCTCGGTGTGACACTCACGGTCGTGCTTGAGTGATTTATGGGATTCCCAATCCAACGCGAATCCGATAACAGTGCAGTGTAAAGAGGGTAACTGATGCAAACATGCTGCGCAGCACTGACTAGTAAAGCATGTTACTGACCCGATCGAAGGTCTGTGGTAAAAGATACGGTTGTTTTCCGATGACTCAACAAACGTCAAGCTGCTCGTGTAGATCGGATGCAGGAAGTCTTCAAATTCCGGGTTGGTCATAAACGCTGTGTGTCTGTCATCAGTGCAGGTGGTGTCATCGTAGTTGACAAACGTTACCTCTGCAAAATTTTATTTATGGTGAATAGAAATTGACTGCACATCAAAACGGTGCCATGCACTTTTAGTCTATTTATCTTCATGCAACAGTTAATTTCACCCAACCTTCCACCACCATCCTCCCACCCAAGGCTGGGTATGACAAGGACCCAGCGAATGGCTTCTTTGGGGCGTTGTTCCATCCCGATATGAAAGACGGATAAGCAATCGCAGCTCTGCTTTCTTTGTTCGGCACTCTGCTGCTGGAGAGACTCGGCGCCCGAGCCTTGAGATTATTTGCCACGAAGTCGGTGCTGAGGGGGAGGGTGGCGCAGTCGCCTGCGGTTGAACAATGAGCAAACAATGAGCATCATTTGTTTTGATGTTACTCGTACAAATTACTCAGAAATTAATTAGAAGGAGATTTTCCATTGAACTCGTAAAATCCCAGATTTTTTGGAATAACGAGAAAAACTTTCATGGCTCAAGTTAATGTGTTTTCGCTACAGCGATCTCCTCGACCACACCCACAAACATCACACCACATTGTGACGCCATATTGATTTGTAATTGCACAAAGTGCAAAAACTTTGACTTGCCGGCTGAACTTCACATTTCTAACAAGCAACAGGATCAGTTTAAAGATAGTTACAAGAAATAATTGGCACCATACATTGAAAATCCATGAAATAAACAATGCGATGTTATCAATACAAAACCCTACCAAGCCTAATGTGGATATCTCATAATCAACGTATCTTTTACATAAGTCTAGTGAGACATTGCTGGGTTAGAATAATATCTCCGCAGACATAATCTGAACTATACCAACATTACCAGGTTTCGTGACGGCGACGAAAGTGGATCTTCTTATTATTGCGTACTTGCTTTCGTATTTGTGCGTGAGTGAAGCAGGCCTGCAAAGGTCAGGAGGTCAATGACACACGTCACAGACGTCAAGAACATTGATGTGCTTTAGAAAACAACTATTTGTTTTTATCATCACCGCTCTTTGCAGAACATAACTTCATTCAAACTCTTTGAAACAAAAAGAAAACAAAAAAGCAACGTATTGAAGTTTCGATTATGTGGCGTACCACCTTAACTTATTCAACCAAACAGCTTCCAACTGTTAAGCACCATAACCAACATGGTGGCGTTCCCGAAGGCCAGAGGTTTGTTGCGCATGTGGAACTTCGTCGACTGTTACGACACCAGATTGTAACAATGGGCCAGTAACAAAGTTTTGGGGCCTATACTAATTTTTTTGTTTATATGAATGCTGTAACGCCTGTAACTAAAGTAGATAATGTTTTGATGAACTTGGTGTTTAAATAAACTCATCCACAAATTAGCATGATGCAAAAATCGCCCTGATCTACGCCATATGTACAACGGACACGGGCATGGGCGTCGGAAGGATTTTTTCCAGGGGGGGCCACTAGGGGTTTTTCCAAAATTTTTCCAGGGGGAGCCAAAAGTGGTGAAATTTGTTTTTCCACTGAAATTAAAAATAAACCTTTTTTTGCTGAAATTTTCAAAATCCAGAGGGGTCTTGCACCCCCCCAGACCCCTTTCCGACGCCCATGAAAACGGGTGTTTTTTGGGGAGGGATGCTGGGACAAACTTTGCCTAAGACACTTGATGGGCCTGGCCTAGGAAGTCCCGGCAATTTTAAGATGTGCAGAGGCAATGCACGTTCACCGAACACAGTCGGTGTAGTTTGCAAATTTGCAAAAGTCGTGCCACAACTGATTGACACTGGAGCGAATATATTGGCCTCTCGTCGCAATTTTTGTGATACCTCACGAGTCACTGAAGCTACGTCAACACGTAAGACATTGTAAGCAAAGTTTTTCGACGACACATCCTTTGTTGCCTCAAAGGCGTACTGGTGACGTTGGACAGGAAAAAATACAATCTTGCTGTAACCAAAAAAACAGTGGTTTTATTCCACCTGTGGAGAGAAAAAAACACGGCAGAAAATTCGTTCTGCATAATAAATTCAACCATATCTAAAACTTTCAAAAAAATGTGGGCAAAAAAACTCAACATACTTTTGCGGGCCAGGGACAAAAGTCTATTTTATGGGGCGTTTTTATCATTTTTGGCCTTCGAAAGCCCATACCTCCAGTTCCATATAACGAAAAAATCTGAAACTCGCAGAACATGTTGACATTCACGTTTTACAAAATCCTATCAATTTTCATGTAAAATAAGGAGGAAAAAAGTCATGGCAATATAAAATATTGTCAGAATTCCACAAAAAGTTGACAAAGCTTTTATAAAAAATATTGACTTTTTAAGGATTTTTCGCCTTTTTTCGAATGGTACACTCTAAAAATGCTTTTGGCAAAAGTTTTGGCGTAAAAACTGAAAAATCATATTTTTTCAAATTCAAATTTTGAACAAAATGCATTTTTCGCCCAAATGTTGTTCCGTGCAAAACAATGAGTGACTTTTTTGGTGTTTGTGGTTAGTTGTGATCCTTGCCAGGAGTCTAAGCCAAAATAATGCTACGAAAATGGTGACAGGTAAGTGCGAAGCCGATTTTTTTTCAAATAACCGAAAATAGCCAAATATTGCTTGCGAATAAACAAATACATTGCATTTTAACTTTTTTGGGGCTTATCAAGGATCGCTCGAAAACCTTTAATACAATGTCTTGTCAATCTTGCTAACAGTAGTTCGCGAGTTATCGCAAAAACCGCGCCTATAAGTCGATATATCGGCTTAGCAGGATAACGTTTTCACACCTCTGACACTTTTCTTTTGACACTCATTTTTCGTTAATGCTGCACTTTAACTAATATTACTTCCACAATGCAGATCTTCCACTGTAATCTTACTTGCAACTGAATTACAGAATCTATGTTGGCAACAATGATCAAACACAAACACACACTTTGTGGACGCAGAAAGCTTAGCCTAGAGGTTTGTTATTGTAACGTCATAAATCGTGAAAAGGTATTGTTACCCCGTAACAGTTGCATATTGACCAGCACTTCAATGATGTGTGACTTACTAGGACTGTGCGGCTATTATACTGTATTTATGCTTTTGTGAAATGTCCGGCACACACAAAGTGTCCGCGGACCGCATGCCGATGTTTGGACCACGCTGCTCTACACAAATATGATTAACTGTTGAATGGGCAAAAACTAGTTTTGACATAGACGTCGAAAATAAATGTTAGCTTAAAAAATACACAACGTAAATTTCAAACAATATCTTCAAGCCTGGTAGTTAAACACTTTTGTGCTTGTGTCACGATTTCTGAGATTCTTGAAAGAACACCACACATGTCGTGTTCGTGAATTGATCGAGGTTTGACTTTTGCTTTCGTGTTCACCAGCGTGTAAAGTCCCACCTCACATTGATAAATAGTCGGAAAAGGCAATTTCCAATGCGAGACGAGTCAGCAAAGGATCAGAACCGTCGCTAGAAAGTTTTCAATAGAAGGGCTTTGCGTTTCTGCGGCGGGGCTTGACACTATAAAAATGGACAAAAACTCAACTGATTTATAGTGTTTCATATTTCAATTTGGGGGGTTTGGGGCTTTGTTTGGGGGGCTAAGCCCCCAAAAGGACCGCAAAGCATACCATTCGATCGATCCACATCAAAACGTGGAAAGCCACCATTGTTCAAGCTGTTCAGTTTAGCAAGAAGAAGTGTTGTTGAAGATTGAAGGCTGTTCAGTTCATCTTTGCACAGGTCATCATGCTTTCTAACTCGGCTTCGATAGGTTGAAAAATCCAAGTCTTGTTAAACACTACACCATGAAAATATGCATGGAAGCTGTTTGTCAACAACGACCAAGTGACGACATACCTCATCTTCGGGATGAGTAAAGTCATTATCACTTCCAGCAACTTTCCAATTGACCAACGTCGGAAAATTTGCATGATATCATTTCAGAACTCTCCTACTCCACAACACTAATTTCTCCCGAATATCCTGAACTTTATCACATGTATCAACAGCTCTTTCACTACATTTGTGTTTTTAGTTGATGAAAATGCAAAAAATGTCGGTGAGGTGGAGTCACGCATCAATGATCTTCTTGCTGCTAAACTGCTCGATAAGAGGGTATTTGCGTTCTGGATGAAAAATCTCCATTTGTGCGTGGAATTCAAAAGCTCTGGAAAAAACAAAGCTTCTGGAAAGGCATCTTCACTTCAGTGTGAAAAATGAGTATGGTGTGGTCTGATCCCATTTCATGACACAACATCTGAAAAGGACATGACACGAGCAAACTATCTGATATAATTTACAGACTGAGTTACTTGCAGCAGAACTATTATTAGGTATTCTGGAAAGGTCTTATTTGCCAGTGTTTGTGGATGAAGGTCACAGTGAGAGGAAACAATGTGTAGCGAACGTTTTTCACCAGCACGACAAGACCTGACTTTGTTCCGTTCATGGAGGAAGTCCGTCTGTGCGAAGTGAACGATCGTGGTTCGATGAAAGACTATTCCATCCAACTAAATCCTGTTTCTTTCCGGTTATCAACTGCGTTTGTTGTTGTTTTCAAAGTTTTGCACATTAATGCCTCTTCCTTAACTAACCAGCATGGGCGTTGGACACATAAAGCAGCAACTGTGAACAGTCGCTCACAACTGCTGACTGGTCTTAGCGGGAATAGCTCGAATTTCGCCACCACCTGATCTAAACACCCCCCTGCGACATATCACTTATGGGGCAGCGGGGTGCTGTGCTATTTGATAAGGGGCATCTTTCGAATTGTCTTTTTTAGTTCATTTCCATACATTTGTTCAACCATATCCACATCACAAGGCTTGACAAGTTCTGCGCCAATTGTATGTTGTTTCTTTTCCTCCGCTATTCACAAAGCGACTCGTAGACAGACCAGATTCCGGAGCTGATTGCCTCCTGCCAGGAACCTCGGAGTAGGATGTGTCCTGGCATCACGCAACCGAACTTAACAAGCACTGAGGTGGTCATGTGCAAAGCGGCATGAGTAAAGTGAGTTTTCAACAATGATGGTTTCATAGAAACATTCACGAGCATGTTGGAACAAAAACGCGCTGAGGTTTTTGAACACAGGCTTCTACTGCAAAGTCGAACCTAATACGAGCTCTCGTATATTGTAGTTTTAATTAATAACCGCGATATACACTCACTGATTTATATGTGAGCAAATGACAAATGCGTCAGGACCACAAATCTCGGGGAACTGGCTATCAAGCCGAACGAACATCAGAAGCTGGTTATAATTATTGTTTATGTTACTGTACTTGCTAATAAATGAACTAATATGCTTTTTCAATACTAACATCTGGTTCTACCTTTTGTTAATTGCGTTGTCACTTGTATTAAAACGTGGTGTGACGCTTTCGTATTTCAAAATTTTAGGAAAATCTGAGTTTTTAAATTTTCAAATTTGCAAAATTGTTTTTCTGCTTCATTGAATTTGACCACATTGCTTGCGGAATTCCCCTTAATGAGTAAATCTACGCCCGGCCGAGAGCTCTGTTCTATGAGATAAGATGATCGCTTTAGACAAACTCTGGAGCGAACATCCTACAGATATTCACAAGGAAAGGTGTGGTGGCCAGTACGTCGGGGTCAGGTTCAGGCCAGGAGAGACACTTTGGATGTTTATCAGCGCACTGTCAAGCACAAATTTAAAAAAGCTCTAAGTGACGTAAAAACGTTGAAAATCCATTAAGACCATCAGCAACATAAAAAAGCTTCACAAGACTAACAGCGTCGACGGAGCTGACCAGTCCATCCAACGTTTTATGTGTTTATCACCTTGAACGCTTTACGTTAAGGACTTCACTGAAACTAGGCTGGAATCTTCAAACACGATTGTTCTTGATCGTTAGATGAAAATATCTTTTCATTTATTTTTGCTAACGATTTGTAATCGAAATTTCCTCATCGTTTTTATTATAACTATCAACCAATGGTTTTAACAATTGATTTTTTTATTGTCGTTGCAACTGAGTTCAAGTTTGGCTTCTACAGAATTATTTCTTTTACCATGACAAACTTAACGAATAATCGGAAGAAATTAAACAACCACTGTGCCACAAACGTAAGTCTAGCTAGGAACTTACTGTGGAATAATTGTTATGACTCCCAGTATTGAATCAGTCACAAGAACATTATCGATTTCCACAGAGGCCCTGCCTTGGTAGTAAATACCGAAATCAAGCGCTTTGTGTACAACGAAATTGGATATCTTGGTGCAACCCGGTTGACCTGTGTGACGTAACAAAGGCATGGAGAATCGTGAGCAAAAGTTAAAAACTATCAGGACCGGTGCTCTGCTTTAGAAAGAGGTACAAGGAAAAATATTCCCCTACGAAACAACTGCTTGCAAACGATAATCGAAATATTGCCATGCTACTCTTGCTGCATGCCCAGAAAACATTCAGAAGGCAAGTGATTAGCAGTACGACCAAATGCTTTCAACAACAAAACGTTGAATGCAGCTGGCTTTGCTATGTATACCAAAATGAATTTTCTTAACCCACAGTTTTGGAACAAATACTATTCTTCTGCAGCGGTGACGTTAAACAGCTTCGCGTTTCACTACAATGCAAATATAGCAGTGTTTTTGGAGAAAAGTGTCGGCGGTTCCGTTGCTTTGATGCATCAGAGACAAAGTTAATTTCATGAAGTTCTACCAAAACTTGTGCATGAAAACCCTTAGTAGTTGGTTTTCATTACTTTGAACAGAACATTCAAAAAGATATATTGATACCCGCTGATAAGTTCCTACTTTGAGAAAACAAGGACTTTAAGTTTACTTTGTTCAATAACTAACATTAGTCTGAACAGTACATATAGCAAAAATGATAGAACTTTTCAAGCTCAACTAACGTCATACCAGAGAGCAAAGCCAGTATGTTATAGAAAAGAAAATGTTTTGCAAAGGAATTATGAAACCATTATGACGCCTTCTATTCACATTACTGAGCGCATATGAGAAGTTGAAACGGGTGTTTGTGGTCACGTTTTGTAAAAAAATAATATAATTTCACCGTCTCCTTTGTTCAGCCAGACTCCTTCCAAACAAGCCCGGGCCTCGTTCATCTCCTCACGGCGAACAGGACCAGCGTTGCTAAGCAACAAAAATATATTGAACTATGACGCAAGACAAAATATGACGATATCCCGCAGCACCAACCTATCGCACTGTTCCCCATCCACCCTGTAAGCGGCCCTTTCAGAACCGGCGACAACGTTGCCTTTCATAATCACCGACTCTGCATAGTTTGCCTGCAACACACAACAGCACTGTGTGAGATGGGTCTCCAAGACCAGCACGTTCGCTAAGATGCAATGCAAACCTCTATCCCAGCTTTCCACAGTAGAATGTCCTCTTCAAATCTTTCTTGATACACAGACTTGGTTCGGCAAAGTAAGCAAAGGTTATTGATCAGTCTGCACAAAAATATTATTTCATACTAACGACTTTGATATATGTGAAGAGCAAACCAGACCCAGTACAAATCCCACACAGACACGCCGCACACCTCAGTCTACGAAGATCACCCGGTCTAGTTTCTCTGCAGTCTGCTGTGACATGCAAAGTTTTGGGGGAATTATCGGCTTACCTGGGATGTTTGTATCAACCANAATACGATGAAGCTAACATTTCACTGAAATGGATTAGTCTGGGCATGGCTGAACGTGGATCTTGTTGGTGTTCACTGCGATNTAGAATTGCAGTTCAATCAAAGGGCAGTGCCTGTATGTTCCATAGCTCACTATACGTTCCTACCACCCAAGACATTTCATGCCGGATCCGAGTGTGCTGATGTATAAACAACCGGCGCCACAAAGCACAGCAAACATAAGCAAGATACTAGCGCTGTGCGAAACTTGTATTTCTAAATTTCTGACTACTTTGCATCAGTATTACGTCATGCTTTTAGGGGCACGTGACGGATGGTTGCCAAGCAACCTCGCGCATCCATCTTTTGCCAGAACTTCTGTTGGTGCTTTCTTCACTTATGACGTGGCGATTTGGGTGGGAGACTTGTTGCGGCAGAAAGACATTGAGCATCATTGGCTACAAACTAAGAAACAGCGTTCTCACTTTTAATGAAACTGACCCACACACTAGTGAATCGGATAAACTCAGGGAAATCCCCACCTGCTTTTGATCAACGTTGTATGTGTTTCTCAACCTTTCGCCAAATGTATTAAAACATTGCTTAGCAAGGTATTTCAAACGATGTTTCGGTTGAGTCTTGAAACAAACTTGTTCGTGAGGTCAAGATCCGTTGACGTGCAACGAATTATTGATTAAAGATAGTTAAAAGGTTTAGTTTCATGTTCGACCAATCTTTGCAATGCTATTCATTTTCGAAATTTACTTCCGAGCAAGCAAAGCAAGGCCAAACTTACTTGTGGTCTTCCCCTTCGACCTTGATGCTGGGCCCAACAGTGTGGTGGATCACGTTGTTGCTTATTTCGATCCCTTTCGCCCCAAACACCCCCACAGCTGTGTTGAAGCCATCATGGAACGAACAACCCTTCACGTATGACTGGCTCGCATCGCTCACGGTCCCTGTAACAAACGTGGGTTTAGAATGAATCCTCGCAAACCTCGGCCTGGAGCAGAAAGGTCCAAACCTGTTCGAAGGAAAGCCACGGAGAACCTCGGGTCGTGATCATCAATGAAGCCTTCCTGGCCAGTATGTTGGAACTCGACATTCTCAATGCGAGCTTGACCTCTGCACATAAAGAAAATCTTGACTCAAACCCTGCGGACTATCAAACCATATGCAGCTCTACAATGGGTGGAAAAACCGCGTGAGAATTAATACTTGACTGTACAAAAAATCACAAATTGCTGTTTATGTTACAGATATTTAAAACTAGAACACAGGCTTCGCTTTCACGCCTGGCTGCGTCGTTAAAACACCAACTCCGAAAAGTCAACCTTTCTACCGGAAAAACGCTCCTGTTAGATTGAAGAAGCTCCCAACTAAGAGTCTGGCTCCGAAGGATTCCTCATGCATCTTGTCGTAATATTTTCCGATTATTTTGATATTCCGTGTCAGCAATCCGACCTCGGCGCGAAGCGAGTATGACGTAGATCCACTGTGTGACGTGAAGTTCAGTGTATGTGCTGTATAAAGTAATGGTTAATGCTTGATCATGATTTAAGCTATGAAGATATATTGATAAAAGGTTTCGGAACAAAGAAAAGAGTATCAGAGGAGTGAAGACTTGCTTGTACTTCAGTTGGACCCCACTTGTCAGGTCGACAGAAATTTTGCCTAAAAACTGCAATTATCGGCACGGAAAAATCATTTGACAAACCATTATACGTCAATCCTTCAATGAAACGGCGTTAAAACCTGCCCTTGTTTAAATAAATATATGACAAGTCTCTGCTACATCAGACAACATAACATGTAACAACCACTGACGGATGTCGGGGAAATCTTTACTGACGCCGATCACCACAGTAATGATCACTGACCTAAATGATCAGAAGCAAGGCTGCTGTTCAGCGTTAGGACAGTGTTAGTCGAGTCAATGGCAGTGATGGAGAATATCTCTGTGTCCCATGGGTCGAAGCTCGTGGTGGAGATCACAATTTCGTCTCCTGTCAAAAAAGATCGCGATCCAAACCAGGGCAGTGACAGCAGTTGAATAATAATAAAATGGATGGCCGTACAAGCAATATGTTAAAACGCATTGTAATTTTTAAAAGTCANTTCGCCAATAAGTAGACAAATATGAGTATCTAACATTTGCATAAACATAAGTTTTTGTCAANTGTTCGTTTGATTTGTGGAGTGAGGAGATTANAAGTGAAGNTCTTGTAACGTCCACTCAGCAGGTGGTTGCAGAAAAACATATGTGATGAGCGAGTTGTCTGTTCCATCATATTGACTCAGCAACTGCTGTCATGATTATGGTGTTTCTGTTGTGAATTGGCGTCTGTCCAAGTAACTCAACAAATTCCGAGATAAGTCAATTCGGAAGGTTGGCAAATAGAGAAAGAGCCGGATATCCGTACACAGCCAATCGAACAACGCGCTTGGTAATATAAAAATTTACTGCATTACAGTTACAGTAACAATTTTGACAGCGTATTCGGAAGAATGGATCAAGGCAAAGATTATTATTAAAGAACATGTCAAAGTGCACCCTGCTCCAGGGGTACATCGACACCCGTGAAATACTCGGGCAGTGACGTCACTTGCCATGACGGCATCGCTGAAGGTTTGTTTTCATTTCACACAAAATTCGTAAAAATGTGTGAAACAGCGACAGGCATGGATACAATTTGAATATGAATATGATTCATAAAACTAGTTTTACAAGTACAAATGCAGGCGCGTGCGGTTAACACAGCTTTAAACAGTCTTGTTACAGGAGTTGGGATCACCGGCACCCGCAAAACATTCCTTAACATGTGTTATATTAAACCGTTGTGTTGTAAGTGTATGTTGCGTAAAGCGATTTCGGTTGTACTAGACATACGCAATAAATCGTGCATATAAGAGTCAACCATTAACGCGGCTGCTTTCTGCCAAGGAGCCAAGTAATCCATCACTATCAATGCAGCTCGACTCACCAACGCTCCAGCCAACTTGTTCCTTCAACCGAACCGATTGCTGGCCGGCGCGGGCAGTCTCAGCCAACCTGCACCAAACATGAGACTTGACCGAACCGTGCAAGTCCAGAGCTCCAAACACACCTGCGAACAAATGATGGGTGTACAGGAAAGGTCTGTGCTTGCTTTCAACGAATATACGACCAGAACTGACCGATAGCTTTAGCACCAAGGTTGAGATCGGGCGAAGGACGATAATCTTTGGTGTAGATGTCTCCTTTCAAATAGATGTTCACAGAACCTGGGAAAGGTTTCCCCTCCCATCCAACAATGAACCGGCCCTGATTATTGCGTAACAATCACAAGCAAAGATCATGAAAGTTTTCGTACATTTCCTATCTTTCATATTTATCCAACGAAAAATATTATTTTTTCACAACCACCCTACCGTGATTATAATGTGCGTCGCTTCGATGTTGAACTCTTTGTAACTTCCATCATCTTTCGGTGAATCATCTAATTCCAACACTCCTTCCACCCACAGTTCAGTCATTTTAGGAAATTCAATGTCAGCCACCATCCAAACACCTGGACCAATAACGTATCAAACAGGGAAGAAAATTATACCAACAAATGAAAAACCTCCCACTGACCTGAGGGGACCTTTACTTTGCTGCCATCCTGCGGCAGAGAGCCGCCTCCTCCTCCCCATCCTTCTTCAGCGCCCTCCCACGATGAAGCAGCCGACCAATAAACCGCATCAGCAGGTCTTGCTTGTGGCAAGGGTGCCGGGGTCGCGTCAGGGGGAGGGCGGCAGTCCTGTCAGGATAACACGATGTCAGATTCAAAGGCGGTGGTGCGGAGGATTAACGACTTATTCGCTTTTCCAAAGTGACCTCACAAACGCACTGGCAGCAACGCAACCTTGATCTTCATTTTTCAGACCTTACCTTAAAAAAGCATTTGTATGTTCGGAAACGGACGGGTCTGTCCACAGAAGCTCCTTCTCCATCAACAGATAAGAGGGAACGTGTTTGTATTGTTCCTTGGTTTCCTGAGACTAAAAGGACAATCATATCATAACTCCCGTTGCCATCTGTTGTTAAATGTAATTAAAAAAAGCACTTACCCACATACTGCAGCTCGTTAGTGTTTGGATCGAGATAATAATCTCCATTCAAGCGATCGTGGCACGTCACAATCCGATCGCTCACATTCCGACCTCCGTCAGGAATTATTTGGACAAAATCTGGTTTTTGAGTAAAGTTGTGGACAATGATCACGCACTCATTTTGCTGAAAAAAAAAGTGGAATCTAAAAAAAGTTCATCACTACAACATGTTTTGTTGACAATAAAAAGCTCTAGAAGGTTCTCTCCAGGCTTTAGAGGCATCAGCCGACTGGGCTCTGCTTTCATCTTTTTGCGATGTTTCAAACTTGCGCATATCTGTATTCGAGTAACTTCACTCCACAAGTGAAAGAAGCAAGGAATCAATCACAAATTTTTAACAGGACATGTTTTGTTATTTGAAACGTTCTGCATAGACCAAGCAATGAAGCAACCATTAACTACAAAGATCTCAAAAGTATTTCAATCAACGACACAGAAGTTTTTAAACCTGAATCACCGAAACACGACAGCGACCCACTTAATCACTGCGTTATTTATATAACTGACACTTTGAAATGAAGCGGGCACAAGATGAAAAGTTTTTAATTATCCTTTCCACGTTACATTCAAACTTGCAGCCCGTAGCATCACATCAAGTCTCTGTTCAACTCCCACCGACCACCACGTCCTGCACCTCCATTCACGATGCAGAGTCGCTCAGTTTTGGTTAGAGACTTACTTTTAATGCTTAAGCTCTGCTACATTCACACAACGACGTCTCTGAACGAGGAAACTCAAATCTGATTATTCGTCACGTTCNGACGGTTTGACGTCACAGAGTAACTGGAAAGGACAGATGATGTATCAGCGCAGGATGACGTCATGGTGACGTGCTGGAGCAGTTGTGTGTTAAGTATGCGATTGATGCATGCAATTACAAGAAAATTTATGCATTCCACACTACCGCCCTCTTCGGGCAAAGCCACCGTTTTTCTTTGCGCATGCTGTGCATAGTTGGTTTACATCCTCCGGCAAACAGCTGCTTGTTTGCCATCGCGTATTTCTACAGGTCCTTCTCAGAACAAATCCAGCAAATCTGTCAAAGATGGGAGTGATACTAGCAAGACTGGTTTCTTAGGAAATAGTGACAACCCACGATGACGCAGTGCTACTGTCCCACTCTTATGGTTACTGGTCGCTTAGTATCGTGTGCTCCATTCCCGACTTCCATTCGTGGTGACTGCCGCACATTTCGGTCCCATCAGATTTGAGACGTTGAACGAGTTGCAGCAAGGCAGTTGGTCACTGTGGAATTTCAATATCACGATAGCAGCACCAGTCGCAGCCAAAGATCTTGGAAATGCTTAGTGTCATTTCAGTCGCTCTGCCACAGGAAACCACCCGCGGCGAAAGGTAGGTCGGCACTGTCTGCACCACTACTGGTGTAGGATGCTTGACTCAGACACAACGGACTGACAACAGTTATGACCCATTCCTGCTTGCTTCCCTGCACACACACGTTGCAGGCGTGCATTGTGGATTGACGCATTACCGTTGCTCAGTGGACTTCGCTGATCATGGAAACGTCGTTAACTGCCCCTTGTGTGACTTCACAATGCAAGCGAATTTCAAATATGACTAGTATTCAAACAATG
>JGI24158J21664_10008406_pt1 | contig 13728 bp, 10 predicted proteins | sample Ectturendosymbi3_FD_21664 | JGI IMG/M metagenome (IMG submission 21664) | reverse complement strand
TCAAACGGATCTGTCATTACGTGCACGGGAAATTTTTCCCAAATTACAGCCTACAAAAATATGATGGCCCAAACAACGAATTTTTCCCAGCAAATATTGAATGGCAATTTCACAAAAATCCTGAACTTCAGCAAATCTGGTCAAGACAAAGGTGGGTTTTCGGAAAAACGGTGAGAAACAGCTATTTTGAACTTACAAAATAAGAGTTGCTCTCTTGTAAACCAGAAAGTTGGTTAGGTTAGTCCTTACTCAAGAAAAAAAACATTAATGCTTTGAAAGTTTTTGATTTTCAATCAGTACATTGAATTGTAATGTGCCAGAGAATATGCGTCCTAGCAGATTGGTTGATACCGCGACGAATTGTCATTGCTTCCGTGTTACGTAGGCTTTAATTTAGCAGACAAGGCTTAAAGTACCCATGTTTCGACGGATCCTCAAATATAATTTAAATCTTTTCGGAACGATAGACAACAACAGAGCTTGAAAAAGCAAGATTTAATTGCCTTTTAAGCCTGCCTTGGCATTAAGCACAAACTTCAGGATAAGTACAAGGAGTACCGTTCGTTAATGAAGCTATCAGTAATGTTGACAACCAGTTTTGCTTGCTAAAATATCACCTCCGTTGCTCTCTGGCGTGTTAGATGCGCATGCACATAAATTCAACAAATTAGGTTTGGCTCGACATGCCGGCAGCACATTGTTTCGCGCAACAACAATAGACACAAGCAAATCAACTTGCGTATGTATGGGCAAATACAGAATGCAGAAAATCGAGATTTGTCTATGTATTCACCATGGCAAAATCTATGAAAGTTACTGGAAAAAATTATGTACCGGCATACAAAAAAGCGCAGATTATGAATACCGTCGCAGCCTCCTCAAAGGCATACGGAAGGGCCATCGATCCAAGTTTAAAGAAAGCATCCCCTTTGCTCTCAATTGTTGGAGCGCTTTTGACCGGCACCTCTGCTCAACAGGATTACGTGGTCGACCACTACATTTCTTTCTATGGCTACCCAGTCAAAGTCAGCCATTCGGCATTATCTTGCTTGCAGAAGCTGCCTACCTTCAAGAACTGGACTGCACTTTCACCCGAGAAGTGATACTTGCAATCAGTGATATCAAAAGAAAAAGTCCCCAGGAGAAAACAACATTCCCCGAGATTTCGAAAAACCGTGGCAAGCTTTGATACTAGCTCTCTTCTACTAGTTCTCAAGCTTTGCTACTAGCTCACATTCACGAATCAGGGTTGCGGAGACGGAGTCGGAGGTTTTGGGTGGAGTCGGATTCCTAACAACACTTTTTTGTCCGACTCCGACTATGGATGTCCAATTGGATCATTTTTTACATCACACTCCTAAGCTGGGAATTCCTGTTGAAATGGTACAATTTATTTTGAAACTTTTGTTGAAACAGATATTTCTTTATGTGCACCACCATTTCCATTGATTTTAACAGCCAATATTCACTCCCTTAATGTCAAGGAGTGGTAGTCGGAGTCGAAATTTTGGAACGGTCGGAGTTGGAGGCGGATATCTTACCTCCGACTCCGCAACCCTGCTGGATATATCATTGTCTTCCGGAAATTTTAAGAGAAGCCAACATCATTACCCTCTACAAAAACAACGGTAATCGCAGAAACTGCAACAACTATTGTGGCATTTTCGCTTCTGTAAATACGCGGTAAGGTTTTTGCTCTTCTTCTCTTTCCCAGAGTTTGGAAGATCGCTGATGGAATGTTCCCCAGAGACAGTGGGGTTTTTGTCCATCGAGAAGCACAACTGACGTGATGTGCTCACTCAGATAACTCCATGAGAGGAGCGTCAAGCAATTATTTCCGTTGTGCGTGATTTTCACAGACCTGACCAAAATCTTTGATACGGTGACCCTCTCGAGATTATACAACGTAGTCAAACTGCTAGAATGCCCCGAAAATCTACTTTCCATCCTGTAGCCTTCTACGAGACCATGAAGGCGGCAGTCCAGTTCGATGGGCACAAGTATGCAACTTTCCCAATTTGCAAGAGGGAACAGGGTTGCGTCAGGGAGCCACTCCGTTCGGCATCATCTTGTCAGCTCACTTCACTCATGCTTTCCCAGTGGAGGACGCAGTCATGCTCCACACTTGCAGCTGCAATGGCCTCTTCAAGATTTCCTGTCTACGTGCAAAAACTAAAAGACCAAACATATACTCATTCACAAACTGCTTTACGCTGATGGTGCTTCTCTAGTTGCTCACTGTGAGACGAACTTGCAACATCTGTGCGACTGCTTTGCTCAGGCCTGCACATACTTTGGCACAACCATCAGCTTACGAAAAGCCGTCGCAATGCCACTTGGAGTACCCCAACCACCAAGCAGTTTCATCAATGGCTCACCAATTGAAGTCGTCGACAAGTTCTCTTACCTGGAATCTGTTGTCAACTCTTCTAATCATGTGCACGAGAAAATCAGTCAACAGATTAGGCAAGCATCAACCAATTTCGTTCACTCTTGCTCTAGGGTTTGGAAGAGCCACTGCCTTACTATCAAACTCAAGGTCAGGGTCTACTACACATGCGCCCTGTTATGCAGTAGTGAGATATGGTGTACATGCAGCCTCATATCACACTTGGCTCCGCTCCATTCTTGCGTCTTCAGGAGGGATCGTGGCACTAACTCTAACATCTTGCTTGTTACTGGGTCCCATGACCTCATCATCATTGTGATCCAGCGACGTCTGCGTTGCGTTGGAGACGTAGGTCAAATGGAAGGTGACTACTGGCCTCAGGACATCACAAACAGCGAATTCCACAATGTGCCACGTAGAACTAGCATACCCAAGCTATGTACGCTGCAAGGGCATTATCAAGCGTAACATCATTTGTTCCCGCATCTCCTCGCAGTCTTAGTAAACGTTTGCGACTGATCGTAACAGACGGCGTGCTATCCTAAATGACGGAATTGCAATTTCAATCATAAGCTACGTATAAAAATGGAGAAGCGCCCAACTCATCATCGTCAACGACGGAATGGGCCATAGTAGCAGTATACGTAAATTAGTAAACGGCAGTGGAAGAAAGGTATGTTCTCAAATACCGCGGCATGTTACGTTGGTGAAGCCCAATTGAATATGCGTTTCTCTGTTTGTCTCACTGGTAACTAAGGCCTACCCGTATTGTCAAGATGCCGAGTTTTGAACAGCATCATTTTAATTCAGTTTGTGTTTTTGATCACGACGCAAAATTGTTCTACAGTTTACGAACACTTATGCCAGAAAGTGGGCTGTAAATATCTTAACTTTGTTTTTACTTAAGAAAGCTTCTGAAGTACAGAAGCTAGGCTATGTGATCGTGATTGGTGGACTGTGAGCATAATCAAGTTTATTGGTCTTTAGTCTGCTTAATCTACGCATTCCTATGAAAAAAAAACGTAGATCAAAAACAACGCTATGCTACAGTTTTTCTTCAGTTAAAGAAATCAGCACTGATTCGACGATAATAGTCTGAGAATCAAATAAAATCTTTTCTAAGGCAGTCAAGGTAAAATGCTGTAAAAAACATTGTGAAGCTGGTACGTAACCCTAAATTTTGCTTGGACTCTGCATTAAAACATTCGCTATTTCGAACTTCTTTGCCATGTAGTTTTATGGGCATTGTCCTAGTGTTGGCGCACCAAACAAAAGTTTTAGATACGCTCCGAAGCGAGGCGTTTTGAAAAGAAACATTTGTAGGCATGCATGTCCAATCGAGGTTATGTAATAGTGACAAAGAAAAATACGAACTGTTTTCTTGTCTTTACGGCAGCGTCTTCATTACTACAGACTACAGAACTGGCACTGTACGTTTGTTGTTGGTCTTGCACTAACGTTTGGTTTAAATCAAGGAAAACATTAGCAGAATTCCATTGTAATGCAACAATGTCAGTGGTGTAACGGGATGAACGCCGCAACCCCCTTAGGACCTTACTCTACTGTCTGATACGGCACGCAAATGTTGGAGCTTATGAAGTCATTATTTTGAAATTCTCAAATAGTATGTCCGTAGCTAGACAATGGTTTTATTTTAACAGTGTCTTCTCACATTTCATTATGTGACACTGCAGCATTAAGTTGCGCTGCAAGCAGTTCAAGACTCTCCAGTTTATGATGTGTTATTACTAAAGCAAAACACAAAAACTATCTCAAAGTTAACTTCCTGATCAAATTTAGCATGCCACACACATGTATCANATGCGTATTTTTTAGAAAACAAAAAAGATCGAAATCCGTGGTTGTCCGATGTTACGTGCAAAGTGGTTTTGGATGTTCGTAACCTCCAGGCGTCAAAAGGTCCCGACCAAGTCTCGACCGCCGACAACATTGGGTACACGCTCTTAGGAACACTCCCAAACTTCACGGTAAGTGCAGTGAAAAAAATAAAAGAAACTGTCATCTAACATTATTTAAGAGCTCAAGAGTTTATTTTCCACTTTCACGAGGTTTGATGCAAATTTTAAATTTAATACCAACTCGCGGAAATCTTTCAAAGCTCTCATTAAAATATTATTTACTATCAAAGGCTTACGGGTGGATTGAATTAGTTCAGTGGTAGAATATCCGCCTTTCAATCGAAAGGTTCGGTGATCCATCTGGGACCACTGAGTGAATCGCCGCAGCGCTTCTTACGCAAGAACGTTGTAGTCTCGAAACGCCCCGGTAAAAGGGGTATTTAAAGCTTCGACCTGCTGTCAAACAAATCATAAGAAAAATTAAAAAACACAAAAGCATAAGAAACAGTGGATGCAAGACAACAAGTCTATTTAACGCTATACGTTCATAACTAATTTACAAATAGCTACTTTTTACAGTACATGCGGAAGAAGAGTCAAGTGCTTTTTCTTGGGCATATCGCTGTGTATGCGAATAAAGAAGACTTGCCTTTATTCTCCAATGCCCGGATTAATTAAGAACTTTTTCTGCCCAAACAGTGGACTTTTGAAAATAATTTCAAATGGTTAGTCTGAATTCAGCCTGACATGAGACATGCGTGAAATGCACACATTTATCTACTGAACCACTACACTTACAAATGTTTCGCACGCACACGATATGAGAATTCTTCAAAAAAACTTTTCAAATCAAAGTTTTATAACTAACAGCAAACTCTATGATTAATCTCTGCATTGCAAAAATAAATGCCCTTCAAGCTTGTTACGAAATCTTTGAGAAACTTTAATGAAACAGTAAACCAAATTTTAGTTTGCTGTTTTTCCTGAAACAAGCTGTTTTGCTCTGATTAGATCTGCGCCCCGGGACGACAAAAACATTGTTCGGATAACTACTTCTCTCCAGGTGCGTGTTATAAAGGTTCCTTACCAGGAGACATGAAATGGATTGACTGGCAAGAACAAGGTAAAATTGTACATTATACTGTAACATGTTCCCGCAACCAGGGAGTGGCTGTCACAATGATTCTGCCACACAAAATTTGTTGATAATGGTTTTTGTCACTGAAAAACTCGCAGGAAGAAACAAAAACGTTGAAGCAACTGACTCCTGAAGACAAGCTAGTATGAAGATAGCATATATATGAAACACTGAATGTATAATGCAACGGAAGTACATTGAAAACAAAAGACAAATTATAGTCGTGTCAGTGAGATCAAAATGTCCATGCTTATGTATACTTACATGAAAAGGTTGGGAAAAATGCATCAAAAAGCGTGAAAAAACACTAAATGCCAAACGTAAATTTTTAAGCAAAAATATAGTAAATAAAGAACTACACCATGTGTAATTAACTTCGTTCAGACAAGAGACAATTTAGATGATGTCTGTGAAGTGAAAATAGAGAAAACATTTTTATTCTCTAGGATTAGATATGGTAGGGTGTGTTGCTGTAAAAAGCCGTTATTTCTAGGTAAGTGATATTTTTGAGGTTTTACACATCTTGTGTTGTGAGTTAAATTCAGCTTAAGTATTTGTTGATTTGATGAAGAAGGTGGCAAAATACCACACGTGTATGAATTTAGCAGCAGATAATGCAAATAGATTTTAAACATTCAAACTTGATATATGGCGTAGTGGTAACTTGTTTGATGTTTATGTTTAACTTGCACGTTTTACATCTTCATTTTGAAGTCTGTATGTAACGACCAATGTGACGTTGGCTCTACCCTTGCTGAGAATTGAGTGACAAAGATGGGACTGAAAACAATAAAAGTTAACAAACCTTAGGACAAATACACTACACCATGTGTAAGGAAAAAAGATTTACGAAAAGTACTGTAGTATTTCGCAACAGGTTTTGTCTTTAAAAGGAGCCATGGGTCCATCCTTTGTTTATACGGATTTCTTCCTACTGTGTCTGCTCCTCACTTTATCGCTTCATCCAGAGAAAGAATTGTGTCGAGCCCATATGCAGCGCACATACATTATCTTTCCTCTTGCTCCTCCACGCGCTTATCTCTGTTGGGTAGATACTGTATCAAAGCTGCCACGTTTGGTATCTCTGGTCAAAAACGTTGTCCGGATTTATTAATGGAAGGTAACAGATAAAAATTAACATGTTAGGATTTAAAAATCTCTACTGCATCGAGTGATAGTGTCGTAATCGCATTTAAACTCTCGTTGAGTTTTCAAGCATTGACCTGGGCAACACTACAGCTTATTACTTGAGTGGAGTGGTTTGAAAAGTACAATTCTAAATAAGATCAAGGGTAAATAATGAGTAAATTATTCAACTTCCAAGACCAGAGAAGTAAACTTTTTGCCATGTAGGATTTTCTTGAGGTGTGTCCTGACTATTGGTTGGTCACAGGGTTGGAAGTTCTCATCAGTGTAAGTGCTAATGCCTTAGTTATTGCTGTAAAATTATTTTTAACGTGTGTTTCAAAGACACTTTTGAATCTTTTAAAATCGAATGGTAAAACGTTGTGCATTATTTATTATATTGTTTGTGGAATAATTCATTCAGTCTTGAATTGTTGACATTGTTCACTAACCATTTTGTTACTGAGGCATAATTGATTCAGAAAGACTTTCAATATTTCACAGGTTGCTTCCTCAACTACTTGGATGTAGTGTTTGTAGTTGATAGTTCCAATTCTATCTCCCCTGCTGACTTTGAAAAAATGCGGACCGTGATGCTGGATGCTGTTGGGTCTTTTAGTGGAATCGGTGAAACCATGCAGATCGCGATCCTGCAATACGGTGATGCAAGTATACGTAGGTACGTTTTACGCAAAAATTATTCTAGGACATACGTTAGAGCGCACTATAGAAGACGTCGTTATTTGTAGGTTTAAGTACATTTTATGGGCATGTGGGGATTTCGCGAAGCCAAGAAATAGACACAAGTGGAAGGAATGTTAATAACTAAAAATATTATAGCGCTGCTGATGACTGGATCAAAATTTGTCTCTGTTCATAATGTTTGAAATGTAGAGATCAGCTACTTTGCCATCTATTGAAAAAATATTCTACACGTTATCGCTTGAAAAGATATGATGTAGCAATTTATTAGCAAATACTTGAAACCACATGAACATTTTCAGTTACGGACATGCGTTTAAAATTTGACAACTGTCATTTATCACAAAAAACAAACAAATGAGATATGTTCAGTAGGCTCACGTCAAAAACTAAGTATACTTTAAATTAAAACACGTCTGTCAACGCACTTTATGACGAAGAAAGCAATTATATTACTTTCTGGAAAAACTTGACACTCCTCATTTGCTTTATATCCAAGGAGATCAATGTTGTTGTCATCAGCCCAATCCTTCTCTACATATTTTTTAAAAGTTAAAGACCTAACCCAGTGGTTCCCAACGTGTGGGGCGTTGGCGTACGCCATACACGAGGGCAATTTTATCTTTAAAGGAGCATTGAGGTCTGAGTCCAAATTTTCGAGTTTTAATTTTTATTTCATTCTCTTTCGTGGAAGCTATAGTCTTTGGAAGGTTGTTTAATGTTTAAACCAAGAAATGTGTGTTTAAGGCTTCTTAGCTGAAACTGAGTTCCAATTTTAAATCATAAGATTTTTATATCAAGACATGGAGGCAATCAGAATTTAGAGCTGTTTTAGGTGGTCATGAGCAAAAGAAGTTTGGGACCACAGACTAAACCTAATTTACCAGCAATCGTTTGCGTTTTCAGTTAGGAAATAACTGTGGTCACACAAGCGTTCAGACAGTCAGCAGCAGTTATATTAAGAACGTTGTGGCATGTGTAATGAAAATTCTTGTTTGAAAACCATCGAAAGTGGATATTTCTCGTCGATTAGTTTTGCGTTGATTACTTTCATGCTATATGCTAGTGGTTGCCATTTCAGTTAGAGTCGTTTTTTGTTGCAGAAGTACCCGGAATACGTGTCTTTTCGTTGGTTTTGTTCGTTACCTTAGTTTGAGATTTAAGTTCATTAAATGCTTTGAAGATGGAGGTTTACTATTCTCTACAAGTTACTAAATTTAAATCTCAAACAAACCAACTTAAATCTCATATTACCAAAGATTAAACCAAAACAACAGCTGTCGTTAGTCAAGCATACATTTCCAAACTCACTGCGGTAATTAATGTTTCACAAAATAATTTAAGACAATCTTTCAATGACGAAGTATCGGATTCAATTTTTGGTCAAATCTATTGTTAATCTTGTATGACAGTAAACGAAAAAAGCCTACGACAAACAAAAGTTTCCAAACAGATGAACGTATTACTTGGGGCAGCTTTTCTTTTGAAGCATAGTGTAGCTTGCGCTTTCGCAAAAAAAATGGGTTTAAATCTCCTGCAGCCACCAGTGTATCGTCCTGTTTCTTAACAACGTGTACATAGCAAACACATATCCTCGTGATTATGTAACAAGATGCTAGAAGTTATGATCACAATCAATAAAATGGATACATAATTCTTTACGTGAACCAGGACTAATTACAAGTTATTTCATATCGGAGCAGTAAAAAAGGGAAAGGAAAACAGATACGGCAATGAGGAATTTATGTCGAAGATGGCATCGACTAAAATGTTTTATGTCATCAAATTTTCGAATTTCTTATTTGTCTTGTACTAGTACCATGCTTGATAACCGTTATTTTGTCCACTCTACCTTTGAAGGTCATACTAGTAGAATTGTCCGTTTGATTACGGTCTGGACTACATAGGTAATAAAATTTCGGTTTTGATTGAAATAAAAACCGGCCTTCCCAAATTTAGCTGGTGGAGTCCACAATGGACACGTCGATAGAAAAAACATATTTATGGTCAACAGATAATCTCGGTGAAAAATAATCTGAAACACTTTGTCTTGAATTCCGACTTAAAAATAGATACATAATTGTATATATTCTGATCTAGGATTATTGCTTTGAATATCTAGAATAGCCTTGCAAACAGCTGGAGGAAAAAATCTGTTTACAGAGTGAATGGTTACAAAACCAATCACATTCCGAGGAATATAAGGTCAGGGAGCCAATGCCTGATCGAGTTGCATTGTCAGATATTCAGTATGCATAAATATACATGGGTATATTTTTGAAAAGAAACTAAACTGGCATAAGCATATTTGCGGTAGGGTATTCGCTGGTTTGTTCAATCCAATACGAGCTTTTTAGCTGATAAAATCCTGCAGTTGAATGTATGTATGCACAAATTCTGATCTCCAATAAAATGCAAACAATCCAAGACTTCAGTTGGAAACTGCATTTTCTAAAAAAAATACCTGCTACAAAAAGTTTTGCTTTTCAGACCAGACTACAAATCGGCAAATCGACGGCATTACAAGCAGCCTCTAAAGCTTGGCGAGTGCAAAACAATGTCATGTGTGAAAACTCGGATCACAACCAGGATGACACACATGAGGTCGGCAAATACGTACACCGCCCTAGCAATCAAACGAGCAGTTATGGTGAGCGCACTGGGCTGGCTATAGAAGATAAGGGCATTTTTGTTTTCAAACGAAGCGGTCTGAACTCGAAGTAACATTTAATCTGTTTGTTTTTAGCTCGATTTTGCCAATTCCGTGAACAAAGATATAGCGAAGAAAATACTTGTTCTTATAACGGATGGAGCAGCTACCGATTATCGTAACCTTAGACAAAGGTATTCCAAATAGTTCTGCACAGAAAAGTATATACTGCATATACGAAAACTCTCCCTTTTAAATTGATATTATAGGTTTTCTTCTAAAGTGCATTTACAAATGTTCGTAATTGAAAGGGTGTGGAACGTTCATAGAGGAACATCTCCACATTGTTTTGGTGTGAAATAACGAATTACGTATTATATGTTGATCATAACTGCGCTTATAAATTCTTCATATTGGTGAAAAAATAAATATTGCTAATGCAATATTTCACCAACAAAACATGTGTCCTCCGTACAATATTTCCAAATTTTTGCATGCTTTTTGCTACCTAACTGGGCGCATTTTTGTCATACTTCTCATTTATTCAATCCTGCAAGTATACCTTTTACAAACACAACCTTGAATGAACAAAATTAAAAAAATCTAGATGACTTTTGATTGAGATATTCCCTTATACAACTAGTTACTATCATGCGAAGACGTTTTCAGTTCTTTAGCACGTCCATGCTATTGACCGAAGCAAATTGCTTCCTGGTGTTTCACAAAACTTAGTTTTCTGATATTTACAGGTCGATATCCAAATTGCGATATCTTACTATGTTAAATTTGGTTGTAGAAAGTCTACGAAGTCCAACGCTTTGCGAAAGTTTTTCAATTGTTTGATGCTAAAACAGTATACCGCAACAAGAACGTAAAATTCCTTTTTCTGAAATGGTAAAATTGTTTGAATTACGAAGCAATATCTTCGGAATAGCTATCTTTGGAGCAAACTACGGAGATTCTGGGCACTTGCACTTTTTCGACAGCTACGATTTCACCCAAGCCCACAACATCACAGTTTACGCTATCGGCGTGGGTCCCAACCAGCAAAGCTCTCACTTGAAAATGAGTGCCAATGGCGGAACCAGTAATAAAAACGCACTTACAACTGCAAGTTACGAAAATCTTAAGGGAACCTTGACAAAGCTGACGCAAGCGATATCACTGACCTCGAGTGAAGGTGAGCATTTTATCACGCGTAAACAGAATTAATAAAAGCAGTGGAAAGTAATGCCGAAGTTCATAATGGTGTTAGCTGCAGTGTAAAAATAACCCGATTGCGATGTGCTGTGTACATTATGCAGGTAAGGTACCACCTGCAATTTTTATTCTCGACCAAGCTGGTACCTGTAGCTAATGTTCTGCACTCACGCTTTCTGATTTTAGAGAAGGAAAGAGCAGAACACTATATCCATGTGCTGAAATCATGAAAAAGGGTATCAAATCCTTTTCCCTCTTCGTTCACCTGCATAGGGTGGTCACAGAAGGCTGATCAACCACGTATCCAAATCATGTTTCAGAAATGTTTTCAAAATGACGCGATGACTCAGTGGGAAGTTACTGGTGCTTAGCTATGTGCATTTTTATTTTTCAAATTTGGTTTTTAAAAAATCGAAATTTAGTCAGAAGCGGTTTTCACCGCAAGAAACGCTTCATATTACATTTCATCCGATGATTGGTTTGTCAATGTCTTGTTTCGGTTTGATTACTCTGACGACCCTCGCTTTGAGTAAAACACGTTGAGGTGCAGAAATATATACCAGGTTGTATTTTTCTTGCAATGACACAATCTCTAGGATAAAAATAAATTATATCTCACCTAAACAGTAGTTTTATGCTAAATCCGAAGTTAACGTGGAGTTTGGGTGCATTTTTAAGTCCTCAGCTGACGACTGACGTAGTGGTCAACCACAACCTTCAGAAATAAAAGAACACTGGTGGATTTTTAGTTCTAGGTTGTCAAAGCTAGGCGTACCGCATTAAATATTCTGAGAGGCACGCAAAGTTTTCGACAACTCAAGAAAACCAACGGCAAAGTTAGTCCACCATTCCTTTGATCTTGACAGCAAGATTATGCTACTGTAGCAATGTGCAACGTCCATATATCTGCAACGGTTTGATATTTCTAGCTATCTGCAGTGGTTTGATACGCTGTGTACCGAGGTTCTAGCTGTCCGCAACGGTTTTAACATATAGCTTACTGGTGTTGTTTAGTGTGTTATCGCTCTGCCGCTCCCTCCAACGTCTTTTAATTGCTCAAAATAAAGTGTCTGAGCAGCAATGGTAACTGAAGAGGTGGATATTTTTCGGATATATCATAGATCTAGGGGTGTAGTGCTACAAACGTAGATGTGGGAAAGGCGACTGCACCACAAAGTTCGAATAAAGTGAGCATCCGCCCACAAGAATTTCCACATTGGATCTTCTTGTTTCACTGTATTGCTACGATGCTATACAGAAGATAACTTGTCATTTATTCGTTTATGCTGCTCCAGGCTCTACACGTAGGAATTGAATTGAAAAATCAAAATCGTCAAGTAACGTTACTAGTGCAAAAAGGTGTGGGAACGCGGTTCCCACCCAACTGCACCGCTTCATATGACATAGAAGATACGCGTAGACGAAACAGCTACGCGGCGTCCGCACATAGTTCGACTGAGTTTCGTTACAATGTGCTGTCTCCGGTATCTCTCTGCTACTCTGGATCCAAGAGGAATACAAAGTAATAGTTTTAAAATTGTTGAATGTGAAAACATCTTTAGAAAATGCTTTAAGAACAAAGCCAGTGTGAAGCAATGATTAACTATTAAGTTGGGTCTCACCAAGTTTCAATTAAAAACGTTTGAAAGACGTCTAATGTATATTTTTCCAAGATATTACCAGAATCATAAGAGTTACTGAAAACACGTATTTGTATCCGATAGTTACACTGATACAGAACAGTACATAAAACAAGGAATTGGTGTGGTGCTCCTGCAATCGCTCATTAAAGTCACAATTTAGGCATTTTGGTGTATTTTTACGAAGTACCTATATGTGCCACGAAAATTAAAGCCATCTTATTATTTTCTCCTGGATGGGGTTTTGTTATGAAACACATGGCATACGTAGTAGTTTTGCCAGGTGCTCAGCACAAAAAATGCAATCTGGAGTTTTTATACTTTCAGCCGTTTGACTAGTGCGCTTTGACTAGGGTTGCCATACGTCCGAAATTTGCCAGACATGTCCGGAATTTCGGTGTTGAAATTTGTGCCCGAAAATAATTTATAAAAAATGCTCTAATGTCCGGAATTTTGACAAGTTGGAGAATCGTGTCATTAGATCCTCTGAAACATATGGATATAGTCAGAACTGGGAGAGACAAAGCACGTCTTGTTTTGTATTTTATCGCTTGTAGCCTATTGTGTAACAATTCTGTGACAGTGATGTTGTTTTGCGGTGGATTGATAGTTGTAGGAACACAAAGAAAAATGCCATGTAGCGCTTCTTTGTTGTCACGAAAAGCAGCCACTGAGACTGTCAGGAATGCTGCTTCTTTCGATATGGTAACCCTAGCTTACACCCACTTGAATTTGGTCCATCTGGTTTACTGCCTTGCCCTGAAGAAACACTTGTTTTGCCCAACATAAACTTGCATCCGCAAGCAATGGGTTCATTGTTGCGTGAGTGCTTACCAGAGATGGCCATGGATCCAGGATGCTGGGTTTTTCTGTCGGACCCGAATTTGGACCCGGAGTCAAAAATTTTTGAAAAAACGGACCCGGATCCGGAGCCATTTTTCAATTTTGGCAGTAGCAGGAGTCTGCGTGGTCATTTCTTAAGTGTAAAGATGGGAAAATTTCGGTTGGATCGATGATACTAGCCG
>JGI24158J21664_10008405_pt1 | contig 13729 bp, 11 predicted proteins | sample Ectturendosymbi3_FD_21664 | JGI IMG/M metagenome (IMG submission 21664) | reverse complement strand
AGTTCCAACGCTTCACCAGATCGCTGTGGGCAGGAACCTTGAATCTTGGTGGCGTTATGAGGGAGGGCCGATGTTGTGACCGCGGGAACTTTCCTAGAACACATCTTTCCGGCAGTCGGCTGTCCTGGCCGAAACTCGCGAGGGCCAAGTCTGGGTTGGTGCTGGCGTTCCAACGGCGAGAGAAGAAACTGGCTGTTTCCTTTGGGTTGTACTGTACAACAGTCCAAGGTTGTTGGATGTTGCCCAGGAGTCCAGGCTCTCACCGACCGGGGATGTTGTAAACCTAGTTGAGATGCTGGCAGTCGAAGACGCCAACATACAGACTGGGGTGTGGGAACGTTGGGATGGTCGTTGGGGTGATTCGAGAGCGTGGAGGTTTGCAGACAATGATGATCTTGCATCCTGCGACGTTTACGCACAACCACTCAGTCTCTGATTGTTCTGGAGACTGATCGACCAGTGACCATTCCTACCGCTCGTGGACAAACGTGGAAAGGCCGTGATTGCGGCTCAGGATTGACCCAGCTAGGGAGAAGTTGGGAATCACTAGCTTCTCTGCAGTTGTGCAATGGGTCGCCTGTATGACGATGATGAAAGCCTTGTTCTTATAGGCTAGCTGCTCAATGATGGGGACCTTGTTTTCAGTGAGCCCCTCGGTGTTCAGCTGGAGTATGTTGGGTCGTGGGTTGTCTTCGGCAGCATTTCAGCTGCCGCGCCCTGAGAAGGGGGTTGCTTGACTCATCCCACGCTGAACACATCCAGCGCGAGTAGCAGTGGTTGCTCTCTTGATGACAGATTTGGTAAGCATTTCAGGAAATGCTGCAACAGGGAGGGCCACGTGAAGGCATCTGTCCCCCTCCCCGGTAGGGGTGTTGAGCAAAGGGGTGCTGGTAAAGGACATGGCAACTGTAGATGGATACCTCCAGACTTGGAACCTAAAGCTCAGCACTACGAAAACGGTGTCGGCAGCCTTCCACCTCAACAACAATGAAGCTAAACGTGAGTTGAAAGTCAACCCCAACAACAAAAACCTGCCCTTCTGCTCCGAACCCAAATACCTCGGAGTAACGTTTGAAAGGTCGCTCACGTATCGCCGACACCCTGAGTCACTTGCAAAAAGCTGACATCACGCATCACACTCCTAAGGCGGCTTGCTGGCTCTGGTTGGGGTGCTGGAGCATCAACGCTGTGAATAGCCACCCTTGCCCTGGTCCATTGAACTGCATAGTACTGCGCTCCTCTCTGGTGTTCTCATACCCGCCCTATTGACCCTGCCATCAACGACGCTTTGCCATTTGTGACTGGATGCCTGCGTCCTACTCCAACGGACAACCTTCCTGTTCTTNCAGACATCCAACCTGATGAGCTTCGTCGCAGAGGAGCTNCACGGCCTCTATCACGACGTGCCATGGAACCTGGACACCTGCTGGACTCACCGCTCGCCTGACCACCGAGTGGGAATGCACGGCGTTGCAAATCGAGACACCCGTTTGTACCCGCCGCACAACAGCTCATCAGTTCATCTGACAACAACAACATACGTGCGGTGGATCACCAATGTAATGCGGAGTTTTTGGACAACTTTGCGAGTTTCCCTACTTTCATCCACGACACTGGTACACACATTCCTGGAATGACCGCCCAAGAAGAGCCTGGGTCCGGCTCAACCGCCTCCGCACTGGTGTCGGGCGTTTCCGCTCCTGCTTGTAAAAATGGGGCATGGCCTCCTCTGCGGCCTGTGAGTGTGGCGCTGAAGAACAAATCGTCGACCATGTTGTCCTCCAATGTCCAATCCACCGAACCACTGCACGGCCTGACGGTTCTGGACAATGAGACATTCGAATGGCTGCTCAACACCTGCCCCGAAATTTTGTGCAGGGAAGCAATGTTTTGAACAACTGGCCCAAGCGACGAAGGTCACGCGACACACCTAGGAAAAGATATAAAGTAAATACAATCCACTTCCAAATATATTGAGAGCAAGAGAATGCAGTATAACGGCAATAGTTTTATTCCCAGCAAGTGCAACAAACGTGAAGATATTTCGCATTATTAGCAACACGAGAAAAGAGTTATTGAAAGCGACGTTGTTGGACTAGTCAGTCATGCCTTTATTAATTTTTAAGTAAACATTTCAGCCCAGCAGGTTCTCAGGCTCAGTAACACTGCGAGGTCTCGAAATACCTCACGTATTACCGCAGCCCTGATAGCTCTGCTGGCTTCACACCAATGTATGACCAAGCTTGGTTGGAGATCAAATTATACAAAGGTGTCCCTGAATTGTAACGACTTGCCGAGTCTCAGTGATACTGAAAACTTAATAGCTGAAACATTACATGTACCTACGTTGTCTAATTAAACTTGAATCCATTGCAGATTGCGTGTGACAGATAATAATTCAAAAGTGATATGAATACCAATCAAATCTGAGCATTTCGGGGTCAAAGCAATTACTGTGCACTTCATTTTTTAATTTGAGGCCTGAACTGTAGCTATTATATAAAATATACATAAATGAGCTTTTGCTGTCATAACCTCTTCACGTTGTAACAATACCAATTTTCTACATAATTCTCTACTCATGTATTATGTTGAAATGATCGTAAAAACAAGCTGGAATTGATTCAGATAAAATTTGTAGCGTAACGCACGTCATAAACACTAAATGATTTTTAATTGTAGCTTGTTTCAAACGTTTCACAGATTTGGACAAAAGCCTCGCAGTCATCAATCAGAAAGTTCCTTCTGAAAAGGGCGCTGGCGTCAAAGATGGAAAGTTTGAAGAATGGCGTTGTGACAAAAGACACATTATGGGACACATTTGTTTTTAGGTAAATTCTCATGGTGTGCCCTGCGTGTTAGCAAACAAATGTGGGGACGATAATGGGTTTACGGAACCCATCGTAAGATTAAAGCAATGCATATATAGTAGGTAGCAATACAATTGTGCGCATGGTGCAAATTTACAGTACCTGCGGCTACGAGTTCTGGCTAAACCTTATGTTTTTCCAAAGTGATGAGGGTAGTACAGCAGTGCTTGGCTCTGTTTTTGGTCACCAAAGAGACTGAAAAACGATTCAAAAAAAGACAAATAGGCGATTGACATTAGCTTAAAAGGAAATTAAACAATGGAGATTCCTGAAAATAGCAAAAATTTTTAAGCTTCTCAATTTACGATCATGAAGGTCAACACACGAACGATTTTTAGAAATTGCCATGATGTNGTTTGCAAAGCAGCAGATGAGTAGAGGTTCACACAAATTTCTTTAAAATCTCAGTTGGGAATAAATTGAAACATTGTTTCAACNATTAACCCTTATACTGGTAATACAGTGGTTCGAGCACATGCCACTTACGGTTGGTTCGATTCCTCGTCGAATCATACCCAAGATGGTACTTGGGGCCTGTGCATTCTCGTGTTCGGCCCTAATGGGGAGTGCAAGTAAATACGCGGTCCTGGCATTGGTTAGCCACCATCGTGGCATTCACTGCAAAAATAACCGCATGGACCTTGGCGCAATTAAAGTACAGATGAGCTCCGCAGATCACTCGTGACACCTCAAAGGGAATGCTGAAACGAGTATAATGAACCTGAATCAAAAACCTTTTTTGACAAATGACGGTCGTTGGTCAGACATCAAGCAAGCTGACATGGCAAATCTTCGCATTGTTTCACTTTCGTTTCTATTTTATTGCTTGCTGACAATTATAATATTTTTGCAGAAAAATTCAGAACCGATTTGGAGGCCGTTTGCGAATATGCGTCACTGGTGCCGCCCCGTTATCTCCAGAAGTTCTCAACTTCATGAGATGTGCACTGGGAATTCCGTTTACGGAAGGTGTACAACTGTTTTTTGTGATCTCAAAAGGTTTTATTTAACTAGGGAAACTACGGCAAACATTTCCCTTAATTCAACCTTTCAATTGACTTGAAAACCTGACAAGGATAAAGTTTCAAAGTATAAAACAATCCCACTTTAAAACTTTACTCTGTCAACCTGCATGCACCTTCGATTAGGCGTTGAACTCCATTTGACAGCATCGCTTTTCATCGAATCATGACCAAAGTTCTTGGAATTATCGCTCTGCACATATTTTGCCCAATTCCTATAATCAAACATTGGCATCGATGTTTTTTCTTTTGTAATGAAGAATATGTTTAAATATTAAATAGATTTCCATCAAAGTTCCACGTATATTTGTGCTACTTTATTTTAGGCACAGCATTGCACGATGTTGTCTCTAACGAAACTCCGTCAGTTTTTGACAAACTTTGAAACACGCTTTTGATACTTATGCAGGTTATGGTCAGACGGAAGCAACCGCAGCTATCAGTGTGACAATACCAGGAGACTATTTCAGCGGATGTGTTGGATCTCCATGTCTTAGCGTCAAAATAAAACTTGTAGATGTTCCTGAAAAGAATTACTACGCAAAAGAAAACAGGGGAGAGGTGTGCGTAAAAGGCACAAGCGTTTCTAAAGGTACTTGCATGTTAAATTTCTATGAAATTCTTAATGGTTCACGAACTGAGTCTTGGTTGATAATTGTACAACCACGCGAGTTTCTTCATCACCATCTTTGAATTTCATGACCTATTTAGAAATTCCACTCAGAAAATCAAGCACCACAACTCTCTTGTTAAGACAATCTTAACTTGGCATTTAGTAGAAATGTAAGTCCACCTTTCTACAGTTAGTGTCGGTCACTATTGTGTGTTTGATTTTGTTTTTACGAAACACGTGTAGAAAATGCAACTGAAAAAACAAATGATTTTGAACTCTCCAACCACGTTGTTGTTTTTGCCCACAAGAATAACCTGTTGTGGCACTATGGGAAACATATAAGGTTTTGTTGTTATTTTGCAAATGCATTTCATAGCAATACTAATGCAACATGTTTGAAGCATTTACGCAGTTTACACAAGGAGAAGGCAGCATATAGTCAGATGTAAGCGTGGCATAACATAAGTGTGATTTGCAAGCTTGAAAACAATGCGAAAAGTGTGAAGCTTTCGATACATAAACAGAATAAAATATTCACGAAACATCTGAGGTCGCAGTGGTAAGAATTTAAGAAAAACATGTTACTAACAGATTGTCAAACAAATGCACCAGTTTCGTATTAACCTTAGCTATTGTTTAGTAATTTTGTTTTTATATTTTTGACCTGCACCTGAACTTCTATTTCTTTTTGATCTAATTGCATGAAACAACAATACAAGTACACATTTCACTGCTGCAGCGGTCCCCGCTAAGGGTTCCAATCTGCCCTGCAAGCTTTCTTTGGAATTTTTAGGATTTTAACAATTTTGTGGAAATACAGTAAATTAATGTGAGATAAAATTACAGAAAAAGCAAAAAGCATTTGCAGTACATGAGAAAGTTATCCCGATTGGCTTTAGAAACCAAGACAATTAAGCTTTCGGGTTTGATCAAATGTTTAACTACAAACGTTTTGCAGTTATTTGCAATGTGGGAAATAAAAGTGATTTACATAGGACCTAGGCCATCCGTTTGTGATGTTATACTTTGCGAACAACACAGAGAGGTTAAAGTGAAAACAAATTCCAAAGGAAAACCGCCAGAGTTTTCTAATGTTCAGTGGATCTCAAAACTTGCTTTCGTGGTGTATATAACAGACAAATTAAACTGTCTTAATGCGCCATCAGGCCCCGTAACCAGATTGCAAGGTTTTGGGGGGGAAAATAAATTTTCAGGGCGGAAAGATTTTTGTTTTTATCATCTGTTTGAAACAAATCTTTCTTGGCACAACAAACTTTCAGGTGGCATAAATCTCTGAATGCCTCTCCGTGGCTGAAGACCTGTGTGTCATTGCAAATAAGGAAAATATCATTTATAATAACTTTGGCATTTGAAACAAAGCTAAAGGTTTGGCATAGGCAACTAGTATGCAACAAAATAAGCAGTTTCATAAGTCACACTGCCTTCATATTATCAAGAAAAAAATATATAAACGTGACTAATGTTTTGCAAGTTGCTTTTTTTCTTCAATACAGAAAATATTCCGGCCCGCGGCCTCTGATAAGTTCGAGACTTCCGTTCAGCACCCAAATATTTATGAGACCTCTGCATTGCTGCATCAATCGCACTGTATGCCTCCACAACGAGTATTTAAACGTTTTACTATAACCTTTTCAATTTCGTGTATATCAAAACGTGATAATTGGCTTTGCCGATGTATTGCAGTGTTATCAACTGCAACTGGTAAAAACAAAATATTCACAAGCTGAAAGCCTCGGATCAACAATTAAAAGCTCTGGGTTTACTGTAACCATTCGAAAAATCAGCCGACTTGTCTTTGTTTTCATCTCTTTGCGATGACGCAAAATTGCAAATATTTATATTCAAGTACATACTATCCACAAGGGGGATAAGCAAGGACCGACCAACAAATGAAACAAATTTCTGAGCGATTCTCTTCCTACTCCCCTTGTGGAGAGTATGAGCCTCTGATCAAATTATGAAAGCAAAAAAGGGTCTTCTGAGACTTCAGTGAGCAGAATATTTGGTGGCGTTGTGTTGGTAAAAATTACGCATTTAAGAAATTTTTGTGTGATATGAAGTGTTTGAAACCAGTAGGAAATGTTTGGGGACAAGAATAAATAACATCAGTTTATCAGCTCGCACTATCAAGGCAGCTTTCAAATATTTGACTGTAATTTTTCAAAAGGCGGCATCTAGTAATAGTCATTTTATTGCTTTTTCTTCTTGATCACAATTTATTGACTTCATCACGCAAATTTAACCTTGCGTTTTCGTTGTGCAATTTTAACCCGAAAAGTTTTAAACCTTTTTCTGTTTGTTTGCGGTACTGGTAGCGTTTAATATAAGCATTTAATCTTGCTACTGCTCTTTGGTGTTGATATGAACGTGTATTTCTAAACGTGATTCTTCTAAGGGTGATTGGCCAGTAGATGAGTAAAGAGACGATTTGTGGGAAATCTAACTACTTCATGAGTACCCAAAAAGCGATATCTTCCGTGTAAAACACGTTTATTTGACGTGAATCCGTTTTAAGGATACTACAAAGACGAAGAGAAAACCAGAGAAGCGATTGATGAGGATGGTTGGTTGCATACTGGTGACATAGGAATGTGGCTTCCGGTGAGGAATTGTCCTTTAAGTGTTGTGAAGAAAGCACGGCAAATTAAATGACCAAGTGAATTTTGCGTGACGCACATATCGAGGATGTATCATTTCTTTGTTTTGATTATCTTATGCTGTCTAACAACATCAATTATTTAACGTAAGACCACCAAAAATACAAATCATATCTCTCTGTTTTTCTGGTATCGGTTTTATATATGTCCTAATAACATAAAAATGCGGTTGCTTAGCAACAACATGTTCCATTGATGAAACAATGGTCCAATGTGGGTGCACAGTTGCGTGATAACGCTAACTGACGTTTTTTATTCTTTCTCTTGTTGCTTCGGTTAGACAACTGTTCAAATGGTGACACTGCCGCAATTTTTATCGTTGCTCTGATGGGTATATATCAACAGGCCCGTGGCCTGGTTTTAGGGTTTGGGTGGACAAATTACCTTTTAGGGGGGAAAGATTTTGTTTTTATTAGAAGTTTACAACCAACTATAACATGACAAACGCCAGTTCCCTGGTACAATTTATTTTGCAACTATGAGGTCAGCGTTTTATGTGATGAGCGGGTAGTGTTGTGAGTTGGCGTAAAAGAAAAATTTCTGAGCAAAACAAAATCTGTGTAGGCATTGCCCCTGGAATGCCCCCCATGTTGCGGGCGCTTGCACCAAGTTTCCAGTGGAAAGACAAAGCGGCCAACGTAGCCAACATGCCAACGTAGCAGGATAAAACGTTATACACAAGAAATAAAAAAATGATGTAATAACTTCGTTTTGTATTAGCAAAATCAGGGAATGGGAGATGCGGATTTATATGCCAGATTTGCTGGTTAATAGAGACCAGAATTAAAAAGCGGTGCTGGCCCATGTATTGGAACTTTGATAAACATTGCGGCTATGCGATACCGTATGGTGCGGCTGAATGCAGCTTGATGTCGGAGCTACTTGCGTTTATAAGGTCAGTTGTAGTTGAACTGCTCAAAACGTCCGCAGTGTCTTTCTTTAGGCTCCGTGGCAAAAGAATTATCAACACAAAACCTGGATTACATCACTTTGTGTAAGCAGAAAAGTAAGAACGATGTTATGTATGCGGCAAAACCCTTCACAAAATTCTACGATTATAATGATAGGCAGCCTGAAAATAGGTATTTAGCTTATCACACACAGAAGCGTTTGTTTTTACGTTTGTTCAGTCCCTTATGCTTGTTCTCATTGAATATACGAACTTTTATAAACTTGCTGACTATGATTTTAGTAAAGTGTTTACATTGCAAATGATTTTCGTAAGGTGTTAATTTTGATGCTGGTTTGGACCATTGTTCCAAAAATGGAACAAAAAGTTTAACCTCAAATAAGTTCTTTCAGATCGCACTAAAGACTTGCAAAATACATCTTTGCATTTGGTAGTGTTTCTACTTTCGATAAATGCAGCATTTACCATGAAGTTATTTTTTACTGAGTCAGCATTACTAAACAAATGGAGGTCAATCAAATGTGAAAAAATTTGACATTTTTAAGCAGCTGGTAGGAAAAAAGAAAACGTTTTTTGAAAGGCATGCTTGCATTAACGTGAATTAACGTGAAGTATCATACAAATCAAAACAGAGATGATACAATGAAGTGGAAACGAACTGTGACCATGTGAGGGTCATGTTCCAAAAATGGACCACTGGTCATTATTGATGCTGCCAGAAAGAAAAAATTTGGATGCTGCGCAAACGACTAACTAAACAAAGGAATGTAAGCATATGTTACTTCGTTTACCATAACGATTTTATTTACAACCAACACCCAAAATCATTCAAACAATAAACTTCGTTTCTGTAATTTAAAGCCGCGACAATGTAAGGTTCATGTACATTTGTTCCAATTGTGTTTTTATGTTTACTTGGTTCAAAATTTTTAAGAAAAAAAGTGGAATAGAGAACTGCAAAAAATTCCAGTATCGTTCACAAAACAGATCTTTGTGGATTGTTGTTTTTCCCTCTTTAATAATAATTTGCCAATCAATAATCAAACTTCCTCTGCAAACATTTCACATAAAATCATAGGCTTGTGAAAGAGTGTGGCAGAACATCCTGTTGCAAATAGTGAAAAGTGCGTGTTCCTGATAGACGTTGCACGCACATTAACTGTCTTTTTGTTTTTATTTTTTAAACTTTATTTTGTTGAATTTTTGTACTTGCAAACATAAAGGCACTTGCATGAAGAAGAACATTTTTGGAAATGGCGCTAACTGTTGGTTTTTACAACAAAATTTCTACACTCGTTTACAGTTTTGCCAAGCGCAGCGGGAAAGTCTAAATTGCTTTTTTTCTGACCGACCCGAACTCCTCTCACTCTATTTTGTTTCAGAATGGAACACTGAAGATCATCGACCGCAAGAAGCACATATTCAAGCTCGCGCAAGGAGAATACATCGCCCCTGAAAAAGTGGAGCAGGCTATGACCCAGTCTCTTCCTGTTGCTCAGGTGAAGCGTCACAAAGCGAGAACCCAACCTGATTGAACAAAGATAATCAATTAGTTTAAGACGATACCGATGGTTCTCATGTAATTATGCAGGGGCACCGTACACTCCTGCTAAATTACATGAGTTTTGACAGGTTGTGCTAGGTGTGCGGCGCGCACCCTGTCAATACAGATCGTGGTGCGACCTTTCCAGGTCGTACGATCATGGGAAAAATAAAAAAAAGGTTTGAAAGATAATGGTGGATGTCTCTTTCTGTCCCAACTTTCGAAACTTTCCCATTTCAATTTGCTTAATTTAACCGACATTTCTATGACTACTTTCCTGTTTCGTTTNTTTTTGTGTGGCAACCTTGGGTGTGCGCTGATACAGCCGCACACCTGTGCTTGCAATATGTGCATCATTTCGAGATTCGTCATTAATTGGCAGTNCAGACGGATTGATCACAACGGCTCAAACAAGCCCGTATCTGTTCTGTTCACCCACTGGTTGTACATTTAAGGCCACATAACAACAAAACGAAAGTTTTCTTGTGTACTTTGTAATACGCATTCTCAATCCTTGTGTAGCTTAGCAAGTTTCGGCCTAACAACCCTGGGTGTGCGGCATTCCGGGCGCACACCTACTGCGCTCGACTGCTCGTATTCGATGAGACATTCGCGCAGCGTGTTTTTGCAGTTGTGAGATGCGATGTCGTGGCGCTGGGTGCGTTCCACTCCCCTGTTGTGAACTGTTCTGCGCAGTTGTGACGTGCAGTTGTCGTCAGGAACGCCGGAATAGCGGCAGGGCATTGGACAGCGGTCGTGCCAGCAGCGCACCTGGTAACACTGATCACCATACGCAACCATAATTTACCACTACTTACACAAGCAAAATAAATGCATGGGCATTAAATATTCCTAATCGTTTTATTCATTGGTAACAGATGTTTACAAAACATTATTGTATTCTTCAGAAAGTATTGCATGTACTACACTTCAAATTTCAGAGCCATGTGTGAAAGTTTATGTGCATTCCACCCAAAGATTTTTTCAAAAACATTGTACTAAGAATGCAAGATTCACAGCGTAGCTATATCTGTAAATACCTTTGTATGTTCTTCTGCAGGCAGGAAGGAAAGCATACTGTGGCATGTCTATTGCTGTGCTTTATTTTGGAGGTTAACCAACAACTCAAAATCCATTGGTTTAAACTAGTTCGTTTGAATGATTGGTTAATATGTTGTTTCATATTAGATATTTCAAAACCTCTGAATTTCGCTTTGTTCCAAAATAAGTCTTGGTTTTGTATTATTGGGAGTTTTCGTTTAATTTGTTTTTTTAGAACTTCAACGTTCTTGTTCATTTGTTCAGCAATTTTCTATTGCTCACTTTTTCGGCTTTATTCGTTCGAACACAATTATCAAGGAATTGTATCACACCTTTTCGGACAGGTTTTCATTCATGGCAACAGTCTGAAGTCTTCAGTAGTCGGCATTGTTGTTCCCGATCCGGACGCGGTTGTGTCGTGGTGCGCTGCCAGAGGTGTCCGGGGAAGCTACAAATCAATTTGTGCAAGTCGTGAAGCAAACCAACTAATTCTTAAAGACATGCAGAATGTTGGAAGAAAAGGAGGGCTGAAGACATTCGAGATGGTGGGCAAAATCATAGGTTTTTACAAACTCAGAAGATTGTTCTGTGAAGATCTAGTTTAAAATATGCAATGTCCGTCGCAGATATGCCTTTCCAATTGACGTTGCTTTTGCACTAGATTGCAATCATGTTGCAGAACCAGCCAAACGGACAACAATAAAAAAGGTCTTTGCTCAACTGTTCTACATTAAATAAAAAACGACACCAAAATTTCAGCCAACTAACAGCAGGCTTTCACCAGGGCGAATGCGAATGGCAACGAACACAGGGAGCAATAACGTTCAACGAATGCGCGTGATTGCATGATGTAGTGATAGCAATGATAACAACATTGAAAAAGCAAGGGAGACAAGGGAGAGTAGGTTGTGAAATAGAACAACGTTAAAAACAAACTGCACGGAGAACCAAACGAATCAAAATTATGCAATATAATATTCAGTCAAGTATGGCGAAACATCGCTTTGTATTTTTGGGGAAAAAGGTCTGAACGTTGTTTTCTTTCGTGACCTTGGATGTGAAATTAATGAAAAACGATTCAGTAAATCGTCTTTTTCTAAAATCATTCTGCAATATTAGCCTATCTAGCAAAGATTACTTGATCAGCTAGCAACCAACACAAAAATCAAAAACTTATTGTTTCGTATAAAATTTCAGTACAGCTTAACAAGAATTTGTTTCAAATATCAAATCAAAGAAATGAAAACAATCCAGAAAATACCTGTTTTTGTCGAGTTTTGTTGGTTTGAATGATGGGGTTTCACTAAAGTACGTGATATGTTTTTTTTTCAGCCCAAAAAGATACACCTTTCTCCTGAAACGTTCACTGTGGAAAACAATCTTTTGACCCCGACTTTCAAGTCGAAGCGGCCTCAGCTTCAAGAAAGATATCAAAAAGAAATCGACGAAATGTATGAAGATTTGGATTAGCTTGCAAGGATCCAGCTTTGTTACCATGACTACAACATTTCGACGTAATCTTTTCTGTTGTGTAAAACTGCAGTGAAAAATATTCTGAAGACGTTAGAGGTTGCCATCAGAATTTGTGCTTGAGTTTGCTTATGGCATTTTTGATTTTCCATCTCAGTGTAGTTAGTTTATAAAAATGCTGGCAGGTTTCTAATTCATGTTATTAGATCAGAACATCTTAGGACCAGTTTATTGGTATTGGCTCAACATGTACGTAATGGAAAAGGTTTATCGATGAGTTAACTGGTAGAATACAGAAGTTGCGAGATCCTCCCAAGACGAAAGGACTATGCGCCAAAAACATATTTTGAAAAGAAGTATAAATAACCTTCCCGCAATAATATCGAAAAAGGCGAAGCAGTGGAATTGATCAGAGAATTGTTTAAAAAAACATTATGAGAGTAAATATATCATTGACAAAGTTGTCCTAAACATCTGATTGTTTCACAAAGGGACCTACTGCTCCCCGTGGCATATTCTTGCCATAATTTGTTTAACAAGGCATATTCTACTGTATAGAAGGAGTATTTTTGTATATAATTTAGCGATGATTACATCCGATATTGACTGGCTTTATAACCTTTTTATCGATTTTTTGTTTGGCGTTTTTATTTCTATGCACCACGTTTTTTTAGTTTCGTTGCCAATTGTACCTCCAGTGATGTTTTGATCTACAAAAGGTAGGCTTATAGGTGCTCGATTTGCAAGTCAATAATAATATAGTACAGTGGAGGCTTCAAAGGTTTATATATAAACCATGCTTCTCTGGCAAAATTGTGTATTACTTTCAGTCAGTTTCAGGCAGTTTCAGCGCAGTAAGCTTCAGCTGCTGTTTAGAGAAGTTCGCTCTCACGAAAAGCAAATTCCAAGCCATGTATGATGGCTTGGATTTCAAAATCAACTACACGCATATCAATGAAACAAGTGCAATTCACGACATATCTTTATCACAAACCTCAGTAATCCCAACTATTATACAACTATGGAACTGATTTACTCTAGTTTATTGTTGTCTATTCATCTGAAAACTTGATGTGATAATTACTGGTGTCTGGCTCACCCTAGCTAGAATGCTGTGTTAGCTTCATCTGATTTACACCAGATGCCGTACATGTTAACGGAAACAGGGTACTGAGTCTAATATGAGCTCATCCATGTACCTTAAAGTGTACCACTGACAACCGAACACCATAAGTAACGTCAGGCCAATGATTTAATCCTGACTGAGCCCAAGGAACGTTTAGTACGACGCAACTTAAGCACATGAAAAAATCCACAAAATACAGTAGTACCTTTACAGGAAGGATATGTATTGACATCATCGCACTCATATCCGGCATGAATCAATAAAGAATGGACGAAATTAACATCATGATGCGCAAAACATGAACATCATGATGCGCAAAACATGAACTGCGTTCAAACTGAAACGAAAAATGTTAATTAATACTGTTATGTTATTCGAGGACGTGAGGGCAATTTCCGCTTTACTACACGGCAAGAACACGCTTAAAACGTAAATGGTGGATGTCCTCAAACGCTT
>JGI24158J21664_10008404_pt1 | contig 13732 bp, 9 predicted proteins | sample Ectturendosymbi3_FD_21664 | JGI IMG/M metagenome (IMG submission 21664) | reverse complement strand
CACATTCCAAAACAAACTGTACGATTTTTCTAGTACGTTTTGACCACTAGCCTGCGCTGATGCGTGGGAACACACAGGTAAACCTGATTCTCATTGGTAAAAGAGTAGGAAGTGTAGCTCCTTACTGTTACGCAATAAACAGTGCAACGAGTCTCGCAGCTGTAATAGATAACGTGGTCGGCCTCGTGGGGAAAGTGCAGTTGTTTAGCTGTGGTTTTAACGTTTTGCTGTGCGCATCACCTGACAGAAGTCACAGCGTTTCGAAACTTCGCGTTAGTGTGCTCGACTGTGTTCTCAGCAACGAACAGAGCTTCATTCGATGCAAGGACATTTGTGATCGACGAGTCTAGTTCGGAGAAGCAGGCGAGGCGCGAAGTTCAAATATATAAAGTACTGTAGTAAACGTCGGGACGATCGCCCGGGCAAATCTACACAAACAATTTTGAATGTAAGCCTTTGCTGGCTTCGTTATGCAAAGCATTTGCTATTTTCAGTAAGTTGAATTGCAGAAAACTTCAACATACCTTTACTGTAAATGTTGTTCCCGGAGGCACAGACTCTGTTGTCATCTGTGGCTGGGTCTGTTTAGAAAGTTTGTATTAGTAAAATGTGATGGATAAGTGTTGAAAAATTGAATACGTTTTGCTCCATGGCTTTAATTTACTAGATTTTAATATTTCGATCACTTGATTGGAATACACATTTCCTACACACGTGTGCATATCCTTTAAACTTATTCACAATGAAGCCATAAATCACGTACTTAACACGCTACGAAATATGCCGCATGCCACGGTTCGTATTTTGTTGTTTGTGCGCTAATTTGCAGTGAAGGCCTTCCAAAATTGTTTACTGGATACAATTACCAATCAGTTGTCCTGTCAGCTTTGAGATACCCATCAGCAAAGTTTCCGAAAACCGAAGGAAATCGCAGAAATAATGTTTGCCTGCCACTGTTACGGTAAAGGTGGCACCGTTGCTTCAGCGCGCGCCATCAATGCTGATAGGCTGGGTTCGATTCCTGGTCGGGTCATATCGAAGACTTCAAAACAAGCACTTGCGGGCTGTCCAGCCTCGAGCGTGGCGTTAAATGCGCAACGAGTTCGCGCACTGTGCTGGCAATATCTCGCCACTACGGAAGCAGTCACTGCGACACCGGTCGCGTGGCCCGCAAAGCAAGCGAGCAAGCAGACGCAGTTGATCACTCGTGACGTTCAGTAAAGATTACAAAACCCGAGTATAAACGAAACCGAACTATTATGATAAATTTTTCAAGATTACGTTACTTATCTTCACAAAGCCTCGTGAATTTTAGAAACGTACGTCCCTGAGTGGCGATTTTCAGCACTACAGTTCATCCTAATGTTCGCGATTCTCCTGATATTGTTGTATATGAAACAAATCAGCTGATCACCTTGGCTTCACTGCCTCGGGTCGTGGTTTCGGAATTAGGCAACTTTCAGTCACCAGTAGGTTAAAATCGACTAGACCGCTTTATTTTATATTGATGTCAATAATTTAAAGTTTTACCTAACACTTGAAAAACCTGATTGTGACCAGCCGTATACGCACTTTGATACGGCCGTGAAATCGAGAAAAGGTGCAAATTTCTCCGGAAACATAGCAGCCGTCCATAAGGTATGAAAAGTGCAGCGCAGAGGAACAGACCGTTGACCATGTTATCCTTCACTGTCCAATACATCAAACTCCCTGTGTAGCGCATGGCCTGACGGTTCAGGATGACGAAACAACCGACTGGCTGCTCAACACTGCACCGAGATCAAGTGCGGCCAAGCAGTGGTTTAAACAACTTGCTCAAACGACGAAGAAGGTATGAGAAGCAGTTGTTCTTGTTGGACAAATGGAGAGAACAGTAGAGGGAAATTTATATACAGTTGATGCGTTATGTTGGTAGAACAAATTACCTTTTCTAGTTGCACCACCTGCGTACGCAAAGAGTATTTAGCTTCTATGACAGCTTAACCCATTTTAACGTTCTGACACAATGGCAACATGTTTTACCAGGAAGGTGATGTTCGACACCGTTAGGCCAGCAACTTGTTTTTCGAGCTTGCTGAAATCTCCTTTGGGTTGGAATTGCAGCGAAGAAGGATCGCATTCTTTCGTTCGCACAATGGGGGGGTGCACTAGAAATTCCAACAATAACATTTTGTAATTCTGCAAAAAGTGGAAGGCAATTCAGACAATTCCACGCCAAAAAGCCAAACCGGCAAAACGTTTGCAGAGGCAAACAATGTAAAGTTCACTTTTAATATTTTTTGTTTTTGTCTACGTTTTTCCGTTGAAACATATAAACATCATCAACTTAGAAGTTTTTTTTCTCTGAACTTGTTACAAGGTCAGTAGCCGTTCGTGAAGATCCTTCTCAACATCGCGGATTTCAAGATGTGCATTATTTTAGTCATTTTTAGGAGTGTTTCTAAGAAAAGATCGATCTTTTGTGATTATTTTGTACCTTCAAAAGTTTGACTGCTTTTTTGTGGCAGCAGTGAAACAAAAGGTTCAAAAAATGTATAAGCTCTTGGAATGTGATCAATAAACTCAACCCCTGGCTAAAACAAGAAACAGCTCATGGTTAAATATCCGTCAAATATCTTTGGTTTTCCTTTGTTTCAATCAATTCTCTTATCTGAAGTTTGTGTTCTGTAAGCTGTAAAATTAATTGAAAAACCAACGTTTTTCAACTGAAATCCTATCAAAAAACAGGTTCCTATTCGCTGGAAGGCCGAACTACACCTTGTAGCTTGCTTGTAAAAGGTGGCTTTCTGTTGGATTTAGTACAAACAGGTAGAAAAACAAATTCTGAAAAAAATGCTTTGTTTACCAAGTGTATACGCAGTTGATTTTGCAAGTTGATGTATATTTAGTGAAAAAAAGCTCAATATTTTGCAATCACTTTTTGTGGAATTAAAACGATTTGAGTGTAAAATGAAAATACAAAGATTTTTAAACCGTATGAAATTTGCGAGATCAGCAGATGAAGTCTATAAAGAAAATGTAGGCAGGTGCAAAACTTGCTTCTAAAAGTTATATGAACTGGCTGGTGCTTAGTACTCTATATTTTAATGAAAATATAAACACATCATCATAAACAGCTCATGTTTCACGTAACAAAAAGCAATTATCTTACGGAGTACTTGGCAGATGTAGTTCAGCAGCGTATCAGTGCAGCTTCTATCGACCAACTCCCACCCGATCCCGTAGTGCAACGCTTTTTGCAGACACGCGTTCCCGCCGCGGTTGACGAAATTAGCAATCGCTCCGTCGCCCCACAACCAGTGTTTCGTCACTGCCGGGTCAAACCGCGCCCCAACGAAGACAGCGGAATCTGCAAAGAGAGTTGCATTGATTGAACGGTGAGCACTTCGATTGCTATTGGTTGTTTCGTGTCATCAGTGAGTTTTGAATGAAAACAATCTTGCTTGCAATCAATAGGGAATTATTAGCAACAATGAAGTGGTCAACATTTATGAAAAAACGAAATTAACAAACTTTTGCAGGTCAGAATCATTTATACAAATTTGCGGTTCAGTAAATTTACCCCAAGGGATGAATTTACCACAGGTTAAGAACCACTGGTTTACGAAATTTTTGCACGCCTAAAAGATTAAAAGCATCAAGTCACTATAGTAGAACATCGGAATCGCACAAATGTGGAAAATTACTTTGTTTCACGACGAACGATAAAGAGTCACCAAAGTTGCATATGAAGCCAGGTGAGCAGTTGGACAACCTTCGCTTGGGGTTCTAAAGAACGTTTGGTGCATCGTAACAAAAGTATCTTATAGGATCAATAAGCCATCCATGCTCCCAACCTAATGTAGTACATCTTGCTTAAATTCCTTTAAGACCCGCGTGCGCCACTTTTCTTGCTGAACATTGCAACACCATAACTCGCCAGCCTATTGAGCTAGGGAGATGTACAAACCCTCTAAAGATGTTGGAGGTCTTCTAGTTTAGATTTCAAAAATATTGGAAAGTTTTAGATTCTGGGTTTTGTCGATGACGTCATAATTTGGGTAGGTTTACCCCAATTAGATTTGGGACAAAACCGCTGGCCAACATTGGTGTTGATTGAAAAATTCTTCCTTCACGTGAGGTCAGTGTGAGTGGTATGAAGTCATAAATACTACAGGTCCTGTCCGGATAGACGTGATTACGCACCAGCTGAGCATTTTGAGATTTGAATTTTTTGTGGTGCTTGCGCTATATATAATACCTACGGGCCAGCTCTAGTAATCATTTGATCTTGCTTCGCGGGCCATTCATTTTCTACAGGCCAGCGTTTGACACCTATAAATTAATGCATAAATATTTTGTCATGCCTTCGACGAATCAGCCGACTGCGCTCTGCTTTTTTTCTGTCATTTTGTCATGTATTTCGATGAATTTTATTTCAACTTTCAAAGATTTAGTTACCTAGCAAACTTCCAGTTACCAGAAAATCTTAATTAATGCATTTATTATGAATTGATTGAAGACAGAGAAGAACACGCATATTTTTCTACAGCACCTTAGTTTTGGTACGTCGTTGCTATTTTGATCCTCTTCGGGGTAATCCCCGCTAACAGCCAGGTTTTACACACTGCCCTGGATTAACATTACAACTTACCGGGCAAATAAAGAGGGTCTTGTCTTACAATGAACCCATCTTTCGGGGCGTCGACGTCGCTCAGCCTGCTCGCGTAGGTACCCCCGTTGATGATTTGCCGATAGTGGTATACAGGCTTGAAGCCTTTGAAGGGAGTGGTTTTTGCTTGTAACTTGAAATCCCTGGTCCATGCTGCAAGGAACAACACGAGATATTCTCGGTAAAATCTTTGCGTATTGACGAAGCGCATGACATCCGTAGCACAAACCCAAAGCTCAGGATAAAATGATTTTTAACAAGTGCGTTGGATATAACTCTGTAAGTCGAACATGCGCAGTAGGTCACTCTGCTTCAGCGGACTGCAATTTCCCTCAAGTGAAGCTGAAAGAAGAGAAACCACAATCAAAAGCGTCTATGCCAGGGGCCGGAACCTACGGCCCGCCAAGCAAAATCATCGGGTCCGCAACCCCTTTAGCAAATTGTAGTAACTGTATGGCCCGCTTAGTGGTATTATATTTTATGAATTTGCCTCCTTGCAACTTCTTGCATTGAATACTTTCGAGGAACTACTTATTAGAAACCGCAATGTGCTATAAATGTACTGCGTGTCGCATTTTGGGATTTCGTTATGAAAGGTGAAAATCAGGAGCTAATCTGATTAAACTTCCATAAATTCCCACGTTTTAACGACGTCATAAACAGCAAAGGGAACCCAAGTGTTGATTATATATAAGTACGGCCCACCAGACCTTGCAGAGTTTGTTTTTGGCCCACGGCTCGGGAAAGCTTGATCTGCATGCGTGGATTGCACAAATCTGGTTTTCTAATCTAAAGTGTTTCACGACAAAGGCACTCCCAACTAAGCTATCAGGTTAAAACACGAAACAGTTCATTCTTACCATTTATGTTGCAGAGACACATTCAGTGTTAGATTACCTCAAAATTACAAAATCAGTGGAAAACATCCATAATTTCTCTATCGATTGTTTGAATTTTTCTACGGTTCCGAATAGTTTTTATCCCAACCCACCTGTCTATAGACAGGCCATTCTAAAAAAAAGTATTCGACAAAATCGGAGTGACGTCATACACGCGGAATAGTGCTCTAAAACTGGAAGCATCCACTTGTATCGGACTCGTTGTTATTCGACGCCCATCGCAAGACCGCTTTACCTCCTTCACCGTCGACGCATCCGTTCACGGAAATGTACCACCTTCGATAGAAGTTCGTGCAAAAGTGTATCTCCTCCAGGCCTGCTCGCGACGTTGTACTGGAGTGAAAAAAAGCGCTTGAGTTAGCATTTTTCAAATCGAAACATCTCTCAGTTATCGTGCCGTACTTTGCATTGCTAGACAAAACTTCGAGGACAATGGTGCTGGAGGAGTAGGGCTTACATTTAACATTCCAAAACTCATGTGGTATTAGTAAGATATTGTTCATGTGTGTACCACTGCTGCCACAAGCTTCTCTGCAAATATCACTAGATTCTTAAAAACATTCACTAGATCTGAAAAAAAATCACTAAATTTAAAATTTTTGCGTCGGAATTCGCAGTTTTGCTTGAAATGATTTAGTTATTTACTTTATTGCCCAACAACCTTTACATCATTTGCAAGTTTGTTAAACTCGATCATGCTGAAGCCTTTAAAATCCCATACTAACAATCTTCAGACTTTCTTAAGAGCTGAAAACGACACTACTAACGGAGCATTTTAGAGCAATCAATCTAAAAATTAGTTATTTCTACAGCAGTGTTCCTGCAGAGGAATGAAAACACCGTCATAGCCAATAATACAGTAATAAACAGCGCGAAAGTGAAAACAATGAGAAACTCAAATTAGAAACATTTGTTCGTTCTGTTGGTGAAAATCTTCAAACTAAAAGTCACGTAATCAATTGTTTATGGATTTGAAACGGCTGAAAATCATCAAAAAAAGCTGAAAAGTTATAAAAAAGACAACTCATCTTTTTTAAACACAATTCGCATAAATCATTATTTTTCAGTAAGAAAATCAATAGGTCAGTCTAAACGTCAGTAGATCTAGTGAAAGTTTACTAGACATGGCCCAGTGAACGTAACGCGGTTTGCAGCAAATAATATATTAAAATCAATTTAAACTTTAGTTTGTGGTGTCTATATCGCTAAGAAGTATGTTATGGCGTGTTGTTTCAGATTTGATAAACATTTCGCCTAATGAATGAAACTTTGCGATGATACAGGCTTGCGTTTCAAATAAAATCCATATTGTAACACTTGCATATAACGGCGCTGAGAGTGTTATCACCACGTATGCACTTGCAAAGGTTAACATTTCACTGTGATGCATGCAGTGGCGGCAGCCAGAGTTCACCGTTGCCCGTTGCCTGAATACCTCGAAGGCCTCCGCGCAGAAGGAGCTGCAGAAAAAGGTTGATAACTACCGCCGATTGTTATTGAACCAAATCAAGCGTAACGTTCCCTGACGTAGAACTCAGACAACTTGACAAGAGAGCGCAACGTGCCCAGCGTATCTTGCACATGTCATAAATGAACGTAACTGCAGGGTACGGGATGGTTAAGGAGGAACCAAGCGATGCCAGCACCTATTTGTGATAGTGTTCAGTGAACTACTTTCCCATACACTGCTCAGCGAGATGACTTGATTTCGTGGAAAGCCACTCAGGTCGTAAACTGGCCTGCACTAAGGGGCGTACCAAAGGGAACAAAGGGGGATACAATGCCCCGGGTGCCGAATTACTGGGGGGGGGGCGAAACGTGCCAGCAATGTCGGAAGTACTTTGCTCAATACAGTGCGTTTGCTCCTCCCCCGGAAAACCTTAGGTGCAAACATGGGAACACCAAACTTTTTTCTTGCCCCGGGCGCCATCTTAACCTCGTTACGCCCATGCCTGCACTTCAGCCTACTTGAAATAGTTCTTATTGCCAGGCTGGCCCCTGCAAGGGCGCACCTGCACTGGGTGCGTTATTATTCTAATCCCACGCACAGGCCACATCTGGAGCAAAAACGCAATGGCCACATAGGCATTGACTCGTAAGAGCTTTCGTCATAAAAACGTTTTGTGACGCGTGAACCGAAAAGATTCCTTTAATAGTTTTTTTACGGCTCTGTGTTAGATCGAACAATATTATCAGCGGTTGCCTGCTTGCAGATTTCCTTTGCAAGGCTTGTTTCTCTTTCTTACCATTTTAGCCCTGTACCATCTGCGCCAGCATCAGCGATGCCGTTGTTTAATAAGGAAGGTTGTTTTGTCCTACAGAACAGGCCACGCGAAAGAGGGCAAAGGTTACCAGCCCTGCCATTACGGGGGTCGGAAAAATGGGCAGGGAAGGTATTGGCCTCCCCTGAATTAAAAAAATGACAGTTTCCTATGAAAATTGTAGCAAAAAAGGTTGTTTTCGTAGTTTCCAGTGGGTAAAATGAAATTTCACCACTTCTGCCCCCCTGGAACAATCGATTTGTCTACCCCTGAAAAAATCTGTTAATGCCCCCAGGAAATAATTCCTCCGACGTCCATGCCTGCCATCAAGCTATGTGACACTACGTGACGGAACCAGGATATATCGACTTTTGCACTGATATTTGTGCTACGCAACCACAATCGCGTTTCACACAGTATATTTTCTGTAGCTTGTGTGTTTCGCATAATTGTAACCTGCTTTTTTCGATAAAAAGTGAATAAAAGCAAACGCGGTGAATAACTTGTTTGATAAGGTCACATCCTGTGCCTACCTGTTGTAAAGGTCGATATAACGCAGTTCGCCGAGAGGCGGCCTCGCACTGAGCCACGTGTATCCGGTGAGTCGGGGACCTCGCTCGGACAGCGAGTAAGCATAGTTGCGCGGGTCGTCCTTGCGGTAAAATATCCAGACTCGTACCAGACCTGTTCGACAAAACTGACAGGTGACGTCTAAAATACACTCCGGAAACGCCATGAAAGGGGGAAGACAGATGGCTGCAATCGGTGTTCCCTCGAAGAAAATTTTACACTGTGTAAATGTTTGATTTAGTGAGCGTGAATTTTTTAAGACTGAGTTAGCAAAGTTCTAAATGAATTACAAACTTAGTGAACAAGTAAAAAGTATTATCAAATTACCAACAAACTACACATTGAATTCAAATAACCTCCTGTTTTCGTGCTTTTCCAGCTGCTGATAAACTTTGTCCAGCTGTATTGCTGGGTCCTGATCAGCAGCTAGAATGTTCGAAGTGCGCGGGAGTGAGATCTCGCAGCGCAATTCTCTGGTAGTGCTGCGTACTTGTGCACCTTAGAGGAAACATTGGCTACCGTGCTGCCGCAACTTCAAAGATCGACGTTAACGCCTGGGCCGTCAGATTGTGGCAAACACGAGTATATGAAGTAAATTAGACTCAGGGAATGGAGGCCACACGTTTTTGGTAAAAGATTCGCAAAAAAGTTTTACCTGCATGAGACCCTCTGGAGGAGTCTGTGGATTTAGATAATATGTTTGAGTGTGCAGTTACTATTTACAGTTGGTCGCGTTGTGTCCATAACCAAGTCAAAATGACACGTAAAATAACTTGTGCAAAAACGATTTAATTTGGTTTCAGGCAATTAAGATAGTATAACTCTTACATAACATATTGAGACGTGATCGTATTTCATGAAGGGTTTACAAGGTCAGAATCCGACTAACCCGTTATTTATTTTTAAAAATTAGGCGACACTCAGGAAAATTTCTGAAAGGTTGCTGTGTCCGAAACAACCTGAATTGTTATAGAATGATTATATCTTTTGCTGATGATCAGATTGCGCTCTTGCAATGCAACCAGGTAGGCTTGATAAAGTAGCATCAATGCACAAATGTCATAAACTTCCATTGTGACCAGTTCGCACGTAACAATTGCGGCAACCAACCTGCTCTATATTTGGCGTTAAGGACGGAACTTAGACTATCGTCGATTTGTTGACCAATCAACTTTGCCAGGCTTCCTCCAAGGTGAGAACAGTTTTGTTGCGCAAGATTCGCGGTTGCTGGCTGATCGTGAAGTGTCAACACGCTATCTTGAAATCGGGTCAGTTGGGGTCTGCAACCTGTCGCAATGACAACATGACAGCGGTGACAGTGACAACATGACAGTGATAACAACCTGTCGCAATGACAACATGACACCGGGTGGAAATACATGGGCAACAAGGCCAGTGGAGTTAAAGCAGTAATCTCTAAATCATTGGCAATTTTCGACTTAATTTAAATGCTATTTAACAGTTCAAAATTTTTTCTGAAGAAACTTTATATGTGAGGAATTCTGTTGCTTTGTGCTCTTATAACCTTGTTTGCAAAAGTACAGAAATTAAACGTTTGTGAACATCATAAACAGTTCATTACTTTTATGATTACTTCAGACATGTTTTCGGCAACCTTCGTCGTACTTGAATTCGTCTCAATATCATCACTGACACAATAATTATTGTGCATGCGTCGGACGTTAGTGACACAAACCCATAAATGCTTTGTGAGTAATTTTTGGCAGGAATGAAAGAATCGCAAACTTACATTAGACTTTATTATTGAAAAAAAACATGGATACAACATAAATTATTTATAGAGCGACCAACGCTTTCAAGTGAAAGAAAACGAACAACTGACAGTTTCACAAAAAAAACAGTATAAACGGAATCTCACTTGACAATGACGGCAAAGCTTGATGGAGTACAATGCACAGCAGCGTGATAAGGATATTCATTGTTATGTTCGGATCTGAAAGCGATTTATTGGGCAATTCAAAATCAGTGAGTTCAGTGCCTTACGTTTCTATGCTCACGCCAAACAGTTACTTTTTCCTAAACAGTTTGTTCGTTATTTTATCAATCTGCTTACTTCTTGCACAACCAATCAGACAGAAGCAAAGCATAGCTTTAACCAGTGTTTCACTGATCAAAGCTGAAGAAGACGCTAATTGTCAAGAGAATTGGATTCGCTTCAGCTGAACACGAATCTGCAATTCTTACAACATAATAGCATCAAGACATCACAAGGATGACGCAGCCGAATCTGATCGCAAATTGCTTTGCTAGGAAATCGATTTCCCGTCAGCGACGCATCTTCAGCCCAGAAAATTTGTAGTAAGCACAAATTTACAAGTAAAATGACGAAAAAGACTAAAGCAAGATCATAGAAAGTGCGCAGACTACAGTAACAAATCCATGAAGCTGCTATCACTAGAGCCAAAAACCAACAAACTCCAAGGCCAAAGCGGCTGACGGCCAGCAGCCCAGTGAATGAGTCTCCCAGCCTCCCAAGCATTACAGTAAGGAACTCCTGCCAGCGCTCTAATGGCGGCCGTCAATTACCAAGAAAATGTTAACTGCGTTTTTTTCTTTTTGTCTTTGCGTTTCCACGTTTTTGTTGTCTTTGTTTATATTATTTTTGAAGGTAGACATTTTCACTTCAAACATATCGTAACTACTTTATATTGCCCATTATGTCTGGTTTGGCGAAAAACTCTGTATTCACGTCCTAGAGCTACATATTTTTCCGGTAGGTCGTGGAGCAAGCTACCTTGGTTAAGGCGACAATTGCCAGGTTTTCGTAAACTACTGTTCTTATCGACCAAAAAGCTCATTGACCTCAGAGATCCAAGGTGTTAAGAAACTTCAATTCTGAAGCTGAAGTTCACCAGATTAAAACTCGGATTTCCATAACAGCTCAGCATTCGGCTCCATAACAACTCAGCAATTTGAAAGCGTCAGATTTTAATCACGATCCATAAGACTGATACGTTGCAAAAATAGCGATAAAATTAAAAAAAAAGAATTGGTGCTAAAGATGTCTTTACACGAGGTGAAAAAAGCAAAAGTCCTACTAAGGAAGGTCGTGGCACCTCTGTTCCACAACAACCAGCTCACTCGTTCTCTTGAGTAACAATGGGACAGTAGGGAATAAAACAAGATCATACCGGTAAACTCTGGTTTTCCTTATTTATACACGGGTATAGTTTTCAAGTACTAGTGACAACATGACCAGTTTCGCAAAATCTTCCAACATAGTGAAAGTATCTTAAGCACTGATGTTGAGCTGGTGTCTTAGTATTCTGCTTTACCTGATGGAACTACAGTCACCACTGCCAAGAAATAGGTCTAAAATCCTTTAATACGGTTGGATAAACAGCGAATTCCCTGAACGTCACCTCCTTTGCTGCGCAGTTTCATTTTTAACTAGCATTTGCATACGGCTGCTGTTCTCATCAATAATCAAAACTTTGAATCTTGCTTGGAAGCATGCTTTATGTCTGCTGCTATTTTACTCGGAGAACGTTTTTGGAAGCAAATTTCTTTAAGTGAACTTGAAGTACATGCTTGTAACTTCGATGAGGCGTAAGAGAGAAACATGCTGCTTGCGAATTTGCGTGGACAAAGCTGGTAAGCTTTTCGCTCACGTACGTCAGTTACTAATTGGTAAAATTTTCTGTAGCTTCTAAAATTCAAGCACGCAGTGCATGGACTGCACCACAGGGGAAAAAGCTGCATTAGAACTTGTTATCTGCATGAAGTAATTATGTGATTCTGAAAGCTATTTTCCTAAACCGCTACAATGCAAAATACTGTATGTGTATAAAACTGCTTTCATAAGCTGATGTCTGTAACATCCCAGTATAACAAGTCTCCCTTTTCCAGGGTGGTTTGTAGTTTTTGCAAACGCTCAACATTAATCACAGTGACGCATCTCTGCCACAACGAAAATGCGCGCTAAAAACTTCACCCGGATTTTCGTAGTTGCTTCATCGCTCATCGGAAGAAGACATAACGCACTTTAACGCAGCTCAGACGCAAACCCATGATCACAAAGCGAAATGTTGTGCTTGCTGTTGGGCCGAGCCCCTATTAGTCATATCCGGTAGGGGGGGAATGGGACGTGACGTCGAAATATGACACAGTTTGTTGACGCATGCAATGCAACAATGGGATGACTGTCATGAAAGGTGTAAAATAAAAATAAAAAACTCATAAAAGGTAATGTAAATGCTGCATGCAAAGGTTCACCGACGGATACGCAAGCCTATAATTTCTGGATTGCATTTCTACTCAGAGAACAAGTAAAATTATTTTGGAGTGCGGGATAACTCCGTGAATATTTTATGTGTTTCAGGGGAACAGTTGTCGTGTCTGATATTCCTGGTTCATCAATTAAACGCCAAAATTTAAATTTATGCAATTGTCTTAATTAGGTGAAGCAGGTATCAAAACATTATTTGACCAGGGACGGATCCAGCCAGTAAGGTAACAGGGAGCCGATTTCCGTAATATTTGGCAGTCAAGTTTCATTACGGCTTCTTCGCCACTGTAAGAGAGATAAAGTGTACTTCACAACACTGCTGTGAAAAAACAATTGACGGAAAAATGGCCTTACATCGCGAATGATGCTTTCAGAATTGTGCAAAATCAAGGTGAATAAAATTACTTTTGTAGGTTTTCGGGGGGCGATGGGCGATCGCCCCCCCCTGGATCCGCCTCTGTCGTTGACAGAATGCACTGCTTCGCGTTAACCAAGCAATGCTGCTTGGAGGTCTGGGGGTGTTGGTTTGCTTTTCCCGAATGTTGGTTAGCAGTCACTGTCGTTTGATAACCTTGCGACCACGCCATTTAGCGTTGCAGGGCAGTGGCCACTTATACAGTATAAGAGACAAGCCTATCTGGGAAACGTTTCGTATCTCACTACGATTCTACCACATCGTCTATTTCACGCATTTTATTTACACGGTCACTGAGTTACTTTGAACTGAAGTTTGTTGGTATAATGTATATCAAAATATTTTTACGGCCAAGAAATGCGCGACGCTGAAACCCCATTAACCCCAAGTCATCCAGTAGCAGCCCCTTCAACAATTACATAGTCTTGTCTGAAAACTTTGGTTTGGATAGCCCCTTTTTAATAGTTTGCGTAAGAGCAGTTTTGACCTACACACGAAAGTTAGTTGGATGCTTCGCACAGTAACGCTGGAACTGTTGATGCGTGCCGTTAGCCTCCTATTGGTCCGGAAAGACATGGGCGTGACGGTGAAAATGTAAATCCAGGTTGTACACAACCCTGCCCAGTAGAACTTGTGATTTCACACTAGGGGCGGAGCTAGGGGGGGGGCACTTCCCTCCCAAATTTT
>JGI24158J21664_10008403_pt1 | contig 13732 bp, 10 predicted proteins | sample Ectturendosymbi3_FD_21664 | JGI IMG/M metagenome (IMG submission 21664) | reverse complement strand
TTGTACTTGTGACTTTATTACCGACCGGTCGATCGCGAGTTAGCAAGAAATTTTCTAGTCGATCCTAATCAAAGACAAGTTGGCCACCCCTGGTATAATGGATCTCCTCGAACGGTTCGGCCGCCTTGGTGTTGTATTTTCTTGTCGAAGGATAATGCCCAATCAGGAAGACGACACGGGCAAGACATTCAGCAAGTTTTTAGATTTTTCGATACTGACATTTAATACGTTGACAACTGCAAAATGCAGGTATGTTGTCAGGCTGCGCGCAAAGGCTTCTGCTTTGCGGTAGAAAAAAGCCACCAAAGATGTCACTGCTTAAGCAGCTAGGACTAGGATTGGGCGTTGTCAAAAACAAGACGGGCAGGAAGTTCTGGTAAACTTGAGACAGCAATCTGGACTGTGACGTCGCTTCAAGGAACGCCGTCAGCTGAGCTAGGCGAAGTCAACAAGCGCATCGCTGACATCAGTTGAAAAGTGTCGCACGGCGAAAGGCAACAACAATCCATGTGGAAGTTAATCTTTTTTCGGGAGGCAGAAGGACTCGATGGTCCCACAAGAAGAGGCGCGGCCTCCTCTTCAAGCAAGTACAGCTCGCGATGTCGAACACGACGACGTGTTTTGACTTTTATACGGTCTCTTCTCAAAGAACCGCGTCAGAGTCGTAAACACGATCGACCGCGGCTCGCAAGCACGCCTGAAGCGCCATGACATGTTACGGGAGACGATAAAGCAACAGCCAGCAGCCAGCAGCAGCTCACTTTCACAGGCTTCCCGTTGGCCGTTTTCAGCAGCGACTTCTCTTCCGTGTCAACGCCGAATGCGATGTAAGGTCCTGTCACCATGTCTCCCCAATAACCGCGGCAAGGGACGCGCTCTCCGTCGCGCTGAACAAAACAAAAAGCAATAAGCAAATTGCCACATAAGATGGCAGGGTCAACGAGGTTTTCATAATATCGACGGCTTCATAATCGCGCGCGAACCGCTTTGTCGCACTTCGGGCAAATGATCAGCGCGGCGCTGGGAGAGATCAGCTTCGCTTTGTCGTTGCCGTCACGATTCGTCAAGTGCTGGTCGTTTTTGCGCGTTTATGAAAGTCGCAATATGTGGTGGCCACGTTGTTAAGCCGCACCGGGCGATCTAAACGCGAGGACGGCTGTTCGAACATCGCATTTCAACTCCGAACAAGTGATCTCGTCGCCAAGGGAAAACGCGCACTGTCTGCTGCTTTCACAAAAGAACTCCTTGGTCAGGGCCGTAACCAGCTGAAAGTTTAGGGGAGGGGGCAAATGAAAATTATTCGCCCTTTAAAAATGTTTGAGAATTTCGGGAGGGGGCAATTGTCAAGCCAAAATCAAGGGGGCAATTTTCCGCCCCCTGATTGCGAGCCTACCCTGAGTCGGTGACGCAGCGGAATTAAGTGGTGGATGCCAGGACACGCCGAAAACACTTATTACAAGCTTTGCACATACGTAAGTAGCTGAATAAACACAACCTCAAAGCGACAGATGTTGCAGGACACGCAACTAACCAATCATCGAGCTTCTATTTCACCGACGTGGCGCAATCACATTCTCACGCAGATGACTTCATTCAGCTTCTCAGCAATTTTTCCGCACAGAGCTAACACCACGAAGTCCACATTTCTTCGATTTCTCGTTTTGGAGTAAAAAGCACGCTTTGCTTTCTTTCATAAATAAACTGGTAAGCTTTGATTGCCTAGATTATATTTTACAAATTTGAAAAACAGTGGATCTGCTTTTTCGCTGCCGAAAAATTGTAAAAGCAATGTATTTGCAGTTAAATTACAAAAACCACAAAAGGTCACACAGATAAGATGGATTGCCTCCATACCGGAAAAGAGAAGGCACAGCGAAAAAAGCTTGTCACGATTTGCGTTGCTTTGAGTCTGTTTACGACAAAAATATTTGCAGGGTCATTTTCGAATTTAGAGCAATGCAGCAACACTCTNCTTCATTTTATACAACATTTGTCCAATTTTGAGAAAGTCGAATGCATTAACTGCGACACCATTCCACCATATTTTTGTTTCTCTCANGGTTTGTTGTAAAAAAACGACCCAAAAAAACACCCAGGTGTTTTTTAAAAAGTCCACTTAAAAAAATCAATAAAACCCACTCTTTACTTTTCCTTTGAAAAATGGACTAAGAAGTACAAAATAAAATAGGCAGGACACTTGTATAGTTAACTACAAATTTTTTAAAAATCAAACAAAACGAACAGTATCGAAATTTGGACTTGAAAAAAAGAGAATAACTCGAACAGTTTTAGTAAATTCTAATGGTTATCTTCTTCAGCTCTCCACAATCGGTAAATTTTAACCAATTTTTCGGCCTTCTCTGCATCGAAACTTTTCCTGATTTTGGACCATACTAAATCATATGTTGAAAAAATACACTCTATAGATGCTGAACTAGCAGGGCATGCACATAAAGTTGACATGAAACTGCAGAGTTTGTGTGGGAATGGTTTTTCTCCGTTTGCTGTGCGCATGCTTGCCAAGCCTTACCACTTAGGAGTGAACTGACCAACAGCACTTTGCGAAAAAGATGGGGTAAATTTTTTTATCCTCAATTTTGAATGCCATAATAGGTATAACAAGTTATTATTGCGTAATTCTGAAAATGGTGATATTGGATGATGCAATAAAAATAGTTCAGAATGGGGTTTTTCCGTTTTCCTTAAAAAAAGAACAAATTCTTGTTTCTTTCAAAAAAAAACAAAAAAAACGGACTTTTTCAAAAAAAGCAAAAAAACAGGTGGGTTGTTTGTTTTTTAAAAAAAAACAGGTTTTTCTCAACCCTGGTTTCGTTGACCAGTTTTGCCAAGCATGCTAGAGAAAAAAAGGAATAAATACAATTGGAACTTTCGAACATTGGTTTTGTGCCCTCGAGTATCAGTGTTTCACAACGTTGGCATTTTCGAATTTAATCGCTAGAGACCAAGGCCGAAACCAGAACTACAATCACGGACTATCAGGTCACTTCGTGTTTCCACACTTCCTTTTGTCTCGGTTCTCCACTTAAATGAAAATGTATTGCGTGTTGCACAATGTATATATTTTTGTGGATGTGCTCAGCAGATCTAAGGATGGAACAATTGAATTTGAAACACACAGTGATCGATAGAAATATTTTTGACAAGTCAACACACGGACCAGCGTCTTTTTCTGCTAGAGCTGATTACAAGAGTTATTTTCGCGTTAAAACGTCACTGCAAACATTGAATCTGCCAGTCACTTTATTTTCACGTTGTAAGAAGGGTTGCAGAGTCGGAGGTTTTTGGTGTTTTTGGGTAGAGTCGGAGGTTTTGGGGTGGTGTCGGAGTCGGATTTTTATCGCATTTTTTATCGGACTCCGACAGTCCATTTGAATTATTTTTTACAACGCATTCCTAAGTTAGGAATCCTAACTCGTGCCTGTTCAAACGGTACAGTTTCTTTTGNAATTTTATTGAAACAGAATTCTTGCTGTGTCCNACGAATCACGATGTCCACTGATTGCCAGTTGCTACAAAANTGTTGACAGCCAAACTTCATGCACGTTTTGTGAAGGAGTCGGAGCCGAAAAATTTTGGAAGGTAGNAGTCGGAGTTTACCTCCGACTCCGCAACCCTGGTTGAAACGTTGCTGAAAATGTTTTATCCAGATAGCATGCATTATTTAAATTAAAATCGTGACCAAAAAGATGAGATACACGATTGGTCATTTTTGCGTTCCGCAAGCACTCCTTAAAAATGTGAAAAACAATCAATGAAGCTCCTTTGATATGCAAAGCAAGTGGAAGTTTTTTCTCGTTTTACCCCAAACCTTGCTGTTACGGATACATTTCTTGTTGATCTCATGACAGAAGTATGCTAACTCTTTGCAAAAAAGTTCGATGGAAAAACGAATTAACTTTGACAAATAGTTTAAGTGTTTTAACATGTCATCAAGAATTATTTTCTCACGGAAGCTTTCATGTCTGGTGAGTCTTGCCTCACTTGCTGGCCATGCACTACAATGCATTCAAATAGCAACAAGTTTGCTGCGAAGTGATCCGGTGAAGAAGACACATCGCATATTCCTAAAAGCTATCAGTAGTTCCTACTCTTTTCTTTCACATTTCACTTCCTCGAAAGCGCAGCGCAACCGTCACTCGACAGACGAGATTCTGTAACGACAGACACAAGCCAAGCGAATCCTGACTGGTCATCGGTAAATACAACGTGATTTATCTCCTGTCATCTCAGGTTAGAGGGAAACGGTTCCGTGTTTGACGAAACGCCAAAGAGTGCGCATGTTGGGCATAGAGTTTCGAGAAATGCAGAAAGCTGGATGAAGCCAAATGCAACTCACCATATATTGCGATTAAAATATTCAAATAAACTATTTGCTGCATCTTCACCAACGTATAAACACAAGCTAACGTGCGCGTGCTCAGTAACGTCATTCAAATCTTTGATCATCTTGGAAAGCATGCTGCATCAAAAAACTAAATGAAATCACACAAACTGTTTAAGATTAGTGAAGCACTGGAGATACAAGATGCCGGGTGTTTACAGGAGTCGCTTTCTGACCTTTCCATCTCCAGTGCTCCACTGCTTGAAAACAACTATAAGGACAACCCGCCGCACTGTTGATGGTAGCAGAGTTTACCGAAACGTCTACGCTGTGTCTTTTACTTTGTTTAGTTTGGCCGTTATTTTATCGCCACGCTGTTCAACACTTCTGTTTGCGTGCATGAAAATATAGTGGTTGAACAAAAATGTCCGCAAATTGCTGCAAAGCAATCGATTTAGCGGGTTCAGAAGACGTATTAAAGACAAGAGTTTCTTACAATCAGCCGTGCTTTTCTAACCATTGCACGTTTTGCTCTTGGTGGACAAACACGATAACAACCAGCACGTCAACGACAAGCGAATTCATGCAGATGTCTTCACGCGTCTTCAATGTGCCAGACGCAAATAGCTCACGGCGTTTCCTTTGTGGTGGCCCAAGCAGTATCCATTATTCACGACAATCCATACTCGGCGATCAAAGGGTCAAGCGACAGTTTCGACTGGACATGTCAGTGTCCCACCGTCACGCATTTCATCCGTATCAGTAAAAATTAAATCTTTTGCGCCAGCAAACTGAAACTCGGCGTGCGCTTTCGCGATCAGAAGTGCCAAGGCGTCATGCGAAGGGAGAGATGCGCAATCGGACCCTGATGATTAATCGCGTACGTCTGCGAAGCGACACTGGCGCAGCACACTCACCGCCGCTACGGATCGATGCGCGCGAAGCCCCACGCGAAAAGCACATAAAGTCCATTACGCACAGCAATGCGGAAAAGGGACGTTTTCCACCTGGACAAATGACAACGTACCCGCTTTAAAACGATCCCGCAGGCCATCGACTTGTTCGGACGGTCGTATATGCCTTCGCGGACTTCGAACGCAACTCCGTTTTCCCTCCATCGGAAATATTCGTGTTTAGTTATGACGTTCGCCTGAAAAAATAACAACGTTGGTTGAAAAGCCTCACAGACACCTTCAAATGATTTTAAGGCGGTCAAAAGGAATCAATTTACACTCCACAATGATATATGCCCCGCAGCCAGCACATAAGAGCTAGCTATGGAGTCTGTAAGTGAGTTGGTTCATAATGCATTTTAATCAGTCCATTGATGTGAGAGCGTCAGAGGTACGCAGACACAAAACAGAAAGAGACAATAGCGATACAATCAGTTGAATAAATGCTACATCAATCCATTTTTTATATTCTATGCTATATGCTTCACGCATGAGTATCTTTGCCAGCAGTTCCAATACGTCATACTGGATAGAGTATAAGAGCCAATTCAGAAAAACAATTAGAATTTTTAGACTGGGCGACATTGATTTAACCCCAAAACGATCTTACATATCATGCCTTGTGAAAATACATTTTTGTTAGCTTGTGGAGCAGAGGTGGCCAACCAGTCAGAAACCAGGAGACACATTTCTTACTGTTACCTCAAAGAACCGCATCATACACACGGGCACACATGAACATCACCCATTTCTTGCTCACTCACACACATACCTTTGCTTGGCTAGATTTACTGTAAACATTACACATTAACATAATGACATTGACAGAAATTAACAAACCATTTATTGTTATGCAGGTTATTTAGTGGTACTTCTGGTAATTACGTAAGACCCGCATGAAACCGGGCAAAGAGCCGTATGCGACTCCCGAGCCGCGAATTGGCCACCTCTGTGTGGGGTTTTAATCAAATATCCTTAGCTGCAATATATTTTGGAAGCATCATTCTATTTGCGTGCCGTTTCAAGAACGCAAGGCTGCGGTCTGTCACACCGTCATAAAATTTCAATGTCGTGTGCAAAAGATCTAAGATGTTACATAAAATTTTGAATGCATTGTACATGGATAAAAAGCTTGAACTAGGTCACAATTCACACCAATAGCAGACAACGCAACAACTTTACCATTCAATTGCAGAGCGTTTCATTCAGTACCTTCCACAACAGCTGAGCGACCTTACATAACTCTTGTTCAACACTGCAACTCTCAAAAGTTAACGTAATTTAATAAATCGCCCATTGTCGTCAAACTCAACCCCATGCACTGAACCCAACAAACCAAATCTTGCGAAACGGATTAGTAACAACTTTCTTTCCTAGCAAAATTTGTTCGCAGCGATTGTTCAGCAAGGGTTTAGTCAGTTCTTCAGAAAACCTTATGCGGCACGGGTCAAGCTGCACAAGCTCGCCTGCACAACGTCAAGAGCACGTTTAACTCGGTTTTATTATTCACCCGCGTTGCAAAAATGCTAGCGATGAAAATAAATTTTCTGGAAACGACAAATACTTCAATTAGCTATAACCACATTGCTTGCCATGCGACCACCAAACTGAACGCTTGCAGTGGCTTCACACGCATCGGTGAAAGACAGAATCGGACGATATTCACAGTGAGTAAGAACCGGTCAGATCTCCCTCAATCGGATTGATCACGCACTACTTCTTGTAAATTTGGCGGCCATTTCCAGGTTTTCTATTTTCTCCGAAGTCGCGCGCGTAAGACGAAAACCCGAAGTTGCGCGATTCCATCCGCGTCACGTGCAAGCGACATGGTAAACAACTTCAACAAACATGCACGGACTCAATGACATTCTCTTTAACGTGAAGTAGACACCTTTTCGCTCACAACAACGCCGCGATGACATGCGCAATATGCCAGCGGGAGAACAGACCAGGTCAACATGACGGCGCAAACAACCGGGAAAACATCGAAAATTTGCCGGTGCGTACTGGTGACAAGGTTCGCATATCGGTGCTCACGTGCAGCCGATTGTGAAAGTCGACACAGCGGCGCAGCGCGCGGCACAGTAATCTTCGATAATTAAATAGACGTGATGTTTGACAATACCGCGAAGCAGGGTGATGTAGACCAGGAGTCGGCAACTTTTTTTTAACGAAAGAGCCATTCTGCTTCATTTTCCAGTCGCTATGACCGGCGAGGAGCCACTAAGCGTTGATACCGTTTTATTTTTCATGCGACTTCATATGGACATGAGCTAAATTGTACTCACCTTAATTCTAATAGTAATCATAATCAAGTGCAAATTTAAATTCCAAGTTTTGTCAAATCCAGAGAGAGCCACTTCAGAGCAGCTAAAGAGCCGCAGGTTTCCGCCCCGTGATGTAGACGATCAACTGTTACGACACTTACATGGAGCTCATGCAGCTTCATTGATAAATCCCAGTCGAAAGCGCCTTTTCGCGAATCATATCTCGCAGCCAGATATTGCCGCAAACGTCCGTCCCACATCGAAGTAATATTAAAGTATTTCGGGTCCGGTTCCTTCCAGAACTTGAAGATGCCTTCCAAATAATCGCGTTCTTTGTACTGTACAGAAGAGAAGAAACTTTCAGACTGGAAGAGATCAATTGGGCTACTCCCAGGCGGACACAAATCAACACCGAGCTAGCTGGACACCACAGCCCGCGCTTTGTAAACTATTTGCAGTGCTTGCCCGATGACGGCGTAGTTTAATCATCATTACCTGCGAAAGACGTCCCATAAAAAGGGGGCCAGGTTCACAGGGGCTAAAATGGGCAAAAGCAGGAGTAACTGAAACTGGCAGGATTAGTGAGGAGGACCCACTATGACTTACTGACTAATCGAGACATTCAACAAAGAACGCGCCCAACCGTAAACAAGCGTCTCAAAGTAACGTGCGCACGAGCATACCTTGAGCTGCGACATGTCAATTGTGGGCATGCGCTCGTCGGAGTAGTCAAGATCCGTGATCATTTCAATAAAGAGATTGGCTTTGTCCTGTAGGTACTGCAACGTCGGCTGTCGGATGAGAGTATTCCCGAATAACTCAAGATAGAGTTCGGCTTTTTCTGCGTACATATGGATGTGGTAACGCACCTAAAACGATTTGCGGCCATTGGAAGGCATTCGTCAGGAAGTGATGAATGTTTAACCTACGAAACAAATTATTACCATACGCACAGCAGTCAATGCAACTCACCTTGTAATCCCATTCTCTGCGGTGGTTCCAGAGCCAGAGTAAGAAGTAGAAGATGCTTTCCCAAGAGCTCCAGGTTGTTCTCAACAACATAAATCTTCGCAATAAAAGTTCAAGTCCTTGAGAGCCGAGGTAAGCTCAGGAAAAAACTCACAAAAATGCAACAGGTGTTAATAAAATCCTTGCCAGTGCGAAAAGTCTCTGGTTCACAGTGTTAACATAAGACATGTATGCTTTGGGCGCAATACTAAACAGTAACCTTAAATAGGGCAACTTTTCAGAAGTTCTGCAGCTTTGGGGAAGTTGGAATGCCATTTAGCCATCAGTAAGTCCCAGATCTCCTGTGACCCACAGAGGTGTCACCTGACAAGGTTCTTTAAAGGCAGGCTGAGTTCTTCAGCTAAGCAAGGTACTGCATTCCGTCTAGAAATGGGGAACCAACACAAAAGTTTGAACTATTTCTCAACTCTGGCAACTGCTGCAGCTGAACCTTCCACAACAAATTATCCATGTGCACCTTTCTTGGGTAGTGTGTGATGTACGGATGACTGGGCAACTCAGTGACTCTAACCCTTGCCTTGCTTTGGAGTTTTTCTAAGCAGTTATCTTTTTCACACAGGCTCTGCCACACACATACACAATTGGGCTCAATTATAACTTGTCTAAACCACGGGTCTCCAAACTACGGCCTGCAGGCCAAATCTGGCCTGTGAAACCATTTCATCCAGCCTGAAAAGCTTTTTCTCAATAATAAAAGAATTATTTTATTTACCAAAAATTTGTTGATTTGGTAGAATCGCAGAAAGTAACACATTCCAAAACAGTCACATTATGTAAGGTGTCCATACCTTAAACTGTTCTGTAATAGCTTATGTGGCCCTCGGCCAAAAGAGGTTGGAGACCCTGGTCTGGAGAATATAGGTGACATCACCATACATATACCAAACATGCACATACACTCATGCAATAGAAAGTGTATTTCTAACAAACCAATTTCTTTGATACAACATGTAAAAAAAGCAAGGAAATGATTCTCACGTGTATTTTTCTGGGCTTGTGACGCCTCCGACATGCCATTGTGCGCAAGATATGGCGACAATCGCCAGCTCCAAGCATTAAAATATTTAAAACTTCCAGTGCTTCACCACCAGCAATGCTCTCTTCTGCTCTTGTCAGGCCTTTATATGAACAAAGATCTGCAACAAAATGATCAACAAATGCCTACTATATGTTTTTGTACATATCAAATGAACACTTACAATTTGTTTCCTTTCAACACAGACACTTGTGATTGGAAAAATGCACTTTCACGAATCATCCAAATATTTACTAATTTACACTATAGTAGCTTTGCACAGGAAGAAGCGAGTGCTAGTATTTTATTAAAAAAATGCAATGCACATTATCAGGTCATCTTCTTTGCAATAACAATTTAGTCATTTCTGCTCTAAAATTTGTCAGTACATGCTTTGTTTTTGACCAATGTGGACATGTTCACTAACATTGAGTAAATTTTTCCAGCAATTCGTGAACTCTACAAGCTTAAATGAAACCAAGTGTCTGTTCAACTGAATGATGCCAACCAGCATAGTCAAGAGTTCTTTTTTAAGCCTCAGCACGTTTGTGCATGCATGGTGAGTTAAACCATATATGGAAAAAAGATTCAAAGACATGATTTGCATATATCTGCATAAGAAAACATGCAAACCCGAGTAAAACAGTTACTGATATTGTGAAGTCCTGGTTAAAGTGCTAGACAAACAAGAGACAATGGTTGTTCAGTTTTTGTCACAATTTTATATTTCCATGCATCAGTGAAAAATATCTTGCTTTCTTAGAGATACCATTTTATTAAAATGCATTGCCATCAGGATAGCTTGATTTGAGTAAGCTTGAGGTATGTCAACTCAGGAGATTAATGGAATGCTGTATACCATGCTTATTTTTCCCAGTGTTTAAAAAATGTTGCCATAATAAGTCCATAGTGTTAACAAAAGAGCATCCTCTGCAGAGCACCAGCATATTTAGAAGCAGGGTTGTGGTAATTATTAGATTATGTGCCTGGGCTAAGCTTGTTACTTCAAAAATGGAAATGACCCAGCCTTGAAAACATATCTACAGTTGCATGGTACAGATGGGTGTCAAGTTTTATGATTTTTATCGTTAATTAAATGACTATATTTTGAAGATTTTACTAGCTAGTTCAGTAATTCCACTGCCTCACTCAAGTAAACTGATTTCAAAATGCCACACTTGTCAAAATTTGGGCAGTATGTAATAAAAAAAACAAAGTTGATGTTCCTGCACACACATCTGGTCTGATTGTCTGTGACACACATACATATGCACATGCCAGACTTTGTGTACAAATGGCAGAATGTATTTTTAGTATACCTTGACAGTGACTTACAGCAAAAATTTACAACTTCAATGCTTTCATTCATCAACACAAAGGGATTAAGTTCTTATAGAAATAAGACACTTCATACATGCAAGGAATGGTTTTATTCTAATGCAATTATCAAACTTGCATCCAAAAGACCAAAACCAAGAAAACTTATTCAATTTAGGTTTGTACTGTTAGTTTACCATGTTCAAATTTGTGGTTTTGAAGGTATATGCAAAACGTGATGATTCTGTAGGCATGAAATAAGTGGTTGTACTTGTAAACAAACACTTGACCACAAAGCAACACATACCATGACATTTTCAATAGTTTTGCAAGTATGTGCCTCATTACCAATTTCTGCAACTCTTGCCAGTTTGCTGCATCATGCATACATATAGAGTGGTCATAATATTGAATACGTGCTGCATGAATTTCCCAACAAACAAAACTAGTTAATTATTTTTTTGCCATTAATGATATATACATCAAGTCATTTTCATAAACAACTATCTATACGTTGTATGTACAAGACAAATTCATATATTTAAATGTATGATTATATAAATGAATATTAATAGTTTGGTTCCAAATCAAAACTATTTTCTGACATGAAATCCCATCATCCATTTCAAACATTATGAACACCACCAATTGTAGGGAATAACAAAAAAAGGGAAATAATCAAGTGTTTCTCAAAAACAAAGTTTATTTCCGCCCTTTTTATTCAACTGGCCTGTTTTAAAGAGCACAAACTCCCTTCAAGCAAGAGCCAAGTGTTCAGTGCCTACGGAAAAGTATATCCATTTTTAATCACAGCTGAAAATGTGATAAAAGCCTCCCTGTTTTAGGGTCAACACTAGAAGGAAAAAAGCCAAAGACTGCAAATTAACACTATACTTATCAAATACAGATATCTTAAAGCGTATCCGGACTGCCATATCTGGAAATATCTAAACATGAAACATGTATCCCCAACAAAAAAATCAGTGACAGAAACAACTGTCATCCATCTTCCTTACCAAGAAAAGATTTTTATGAAGTTTGTCCCTAAATGCAAAGACTGACAGGCCATTATTGGTCAAGACTTGATAACCAAATGAAAGAACATAATATACCAATGCTCTAAAGCAGTGTGGTCCAACTACAGGCCCATGGGCCAGATGTGGCCTGCCATAGTGTTTTCAGTGACACACAAAAGCATTCAGGAAAAATCTTCAAATCTGAAATTTGTTGAAAAACATGTGAGGTTACATTTGTCTCACTGATTTGCTTGCGCTAGATAAAGTGCATTTGTGCAAGAACAATGAATAATACTGTGTAACATTACGCTTCATTAATTTTGCGATCACATTAGAAGGTATGGCCTGTCGCTGACCCTCTGCTAGGCCACCTGCCTGGATAACCTGTGTTTTTCAGTGCCCCAGTGTTAGTTGCCTTGAGGAGTACATCTGGTACAATGAACTCAGCACTGCCAAATAAATCTGTCCTCTACCTGCCAAACACAACTTTTTCAAATATGGCTCTCAAGCCAAGTCAGTGGCCCATCCCTGTAATAGGTAATTTTAATTAGAACATGCACAATATCTTTTAATAAAAATAAACAATACTAATGGTGTTAGAGACTGCACAGAGCTTGTGGAAATTAGTCAGAAAAGATAGATTTCTCAAACTGAAAGATTTCGCACTAAAAATGCACTCCATGTTTAGAAGCACATATGTGCATTGAAGTACATTTTCTATGATGAAGCAAGTCAAATCTATAAACAGAAATCCAATGGCAGATGAAACACTGGATGACAGTCTCAGACTTGCACCACTAACACTGGTATTGATAAAGGAACAATAGTGTCACAGAAGCCTTGACACAGGCATCCCATTGATAAGATTTGTAACAAATTGCTATTTGCTATTGTGTAATAATTTCAATGACACACACACTTATCTTCTCTTTTCTAGTTTTAAATGATGTGAATCTGTTGTTTTACACATCATTTTATTGGAGGTGGCCTTCAAGTTATCATGTTTTTGTAAAATGGCCTGAAGGTCAAAAGTAGTTGGACCATGCTGCCCTGAAGTGTGTAGAGTAGACATTTCTTGCCAATCCCATGCACTAATTCAATTTTAACCAACCAGAAATACTGGAAAACAGTGTTAGTAACAAGAACTTCTCTAACTTGAGTCACTCTGTCTCTAACACCATTAGTATTGTGCAGTCTCTAAAACCATTAGTATTGTTCATTTTTATCAAAAGATATTGTGCATGTTCTAATTAAAATTACCTACAGGAACATCAACTTAATGGGCATGATTCATTTTTTTGCTACTGATATTTGAAACACACCTTCACAGCCGGTATGATTTCAGCCTAAAACAAGCAGTTTGTGCATGTCTTAGTGACAACATAACTCCTCTGCTGATTGCACTAGAGAGGCTGTTCAAACCCTAAAAAAACTCAACAAGTCTTTGAGTCTACAATGAAGAAATAAATTATTGGCTTGAGGTTTCAGATTTTGTTGTGAGTGACATCCATAGTGGAGTAGTTTTAGGCCTTTTTGGTCCACTTCATTCAACCCTGGGCCCAAACTGCTAGATGGTAGCATTTCGCTCAAGTTTTTATTGGAAACTAGGCTAAAATCTAAGTATTTTCATACTTTGGATGACTTGCTGGGGTACCGGGTTCAAAACTTATGACCTAAAATCAAACAAATCAGTAATTATTCCACTAATTAGATAACTAAAAAGGTTTTTCTAAGGTTTAGGGCCCCGGTTCCAGTCTCTAGAATTGAAAATCAGGTCCTTAGAATCAGAGAAA
>JGI24158J21664_10008400_pt1 | contig 13734 bp, 9 predicted proteins | sample Ectturendosymbi3_FD_21664 | JGI IMG/M metagenome (IMG submission 21664) | reverse complement strand
AACATTACACAAGGGGGCATGCTTGTTAAGCACTACTAAAAAGGTACGTAAGATGTCTCGCAAACAGCTAAAACAAATAAGCACTAGTCCTTTTTGTTGAAAGGTACTACCACGAAAAAACTGTACAAGCAGTCTGTAAGGGCAAATATTGCAGAGCAATACTTGTTTCCAGATAGTTACTACAATTAAAACTCGGCATCACTCATTCCCAGTGATGCCGCTGGGCTCAGTCATTTCAACAGCAAATTTTTCAGGATTCACTGTCATTTGTCAACTTTTTTATGATTGTTGTCTAGTGGTCTCCCTACGGTGGCCAATGGACCCCAATCAGCTACGCTTCCAATCCCTGGATCAAAGCTCTATTTACGCCACTAGTTGAGGTAACGCAGTGGCCTTGTTCATTGTGCAAGGAGCGAGACAGTTTGGAGGAAGTGACTTAGTTACTGTCAAGTTTTATGAGCTGCTAAACAAGTCGATGAGAGCATCAGCGCTCAGCAAGTTTGCTCAGTGCTGTTTGATTTCTTCTCCACATGATTACAGAACGAGCTATCAAGTAAAACTGTAAATCCCTGCACAATCAAACTGCAGTGTTGCCAAATGGTTGTCACATAAAACTGCTAAATGGTGTCACAAAAACTGCTAGATCCTGCTAAAAATCTTCTTGCAAGTTTTTAGCTAAAATCTGCTAAAAACAATGAAATTCTGCCAAAAAGTCTGCTTTTTTGTGGTGATTAAAATCAACTTGTAAAGTTAAATATCAATTTTTTGTCTTGCATTCACTATCGGTGGACAAGGGCATAAAATGTTCGCCAAGACCACCACGCGTTTCGGCCCACATTATTTTCCGTCGACATTTTGAGCAACGTAAGTGCAGCTTTCTTCCTTTTTGTATGACACACAGTTTTTAACAATCTCTTTCAAATGGCCACATGCGTTTATACACAATAGAGCAGTGCTCAGCGATAAACAGACTAAGCATAGCTTCAACCTCTACAAACTTCCTAAGTCTGGTCTTTGTAACTCAAAACCTTGTGCTATTCACATTTGGGAGAACACAAAAGGTTCTTTGACCTTGTCTGGGTGCTTGTTACCAGCATGCCTTTAAATGTTGCGCTATGATTTGTGCAACTTATTGCAAAATCGGGGGGTGCTGCCGCCCCCTCGGGCTTGAAAATTTTCAGGGCAAGCGCAAGTTGCTGAAAATTCCTGAAAATAAAAAATACATATTCACTACAGTGAATTTAGGGCATCCTCTGCTTTTCAGAGCAAGCGCAACTTGCACAAAACACCTGAATGTAAGACGTATATTCCATACAGTGAACATTTTCAGGGCAACTCTGTTTTTCAGGGCAAGCGCAAGTTGCTCAAAAATCCTGAATGATAAAAAATAGTTCAATACAGTGAAAAATTCCAGGGAAACTCTGCCTTTCAGGGCAAGCGCAAGTTGTTCAAAACTCCTGAATATATGCAGCGAAACATTTCAGGGCAATTCTGTTTTTTCAGGGCAAGCGCAATTTGATCAAAAATCCTGAATGCTAAAAAATACATATTCAATACAGTGAACATTCCAGGGCAACTCTGTTTTTCAGGGCAAGCGCAAGTTGCTCAAAATTCTGAATGTCAAAAGTATGTTCCATACAGTGGAAAAATTCAGGGCAAACTCTGTTTTTCAGGGAAAGTGCTAGTTGCTCAAAAATCCTGAATGATAAAAAATATGTCAATACCGTGAAAAATTCCAGGGCAACTCTGTTTTTCAGGGCAAGCGCAAGTTGCTCAAAAATCCTGAATAATAAAAAATATATTCAATACAGTAAAAAATTTCAGGGAAACTGTTTTCAGGGCAAGCGCAAGTTGTTAAAAATCCTAAATGTAAAAAGTATATTCAATACAGTGAAAAATTTCAGGGCAACTCTGTTTTTTCTGGGCAAACGCAAGTTACTCAAAAATCGTGAACGGTGAAAACTTTTTCAATACAATGTATATTCACTTGGGGGCGATCCGTTTTATTTTGGGCTAGTGTAGTTTGTAGTCTCGACCAAAGTCGTGATTGGTTATAGCAGAGTTTTTTAAAGGGTTTTAGGGACCCGATTCAGGTACCTAGAATTGAAAATCAGGTCCCTACAATCAGAGAAAATTATCATCGGGTTTCTAGAATCAGAGAAATCGGGTCCCTACAGGTCCATACCGGGTACCTAACATTTTCCTTAAAAAAAACTGTTTATAGTGACTTTTATCTGGACCAAGCCCACGTTTTCTGTAAAAATCGAACAGTCGGATGTCGGTATTTCAACAGCTTGATATCAGAATTCGGTAATTCTTTCTTTGTTCGTTTTCGAGTTTGCGCTGGGTAGAGGTGCAAGGTGTTAAGATGATTGACTTTTTTATTAACAGGAGTTTTAGAAGCGGGCAGCACGGAAGTGCAGATTGCTTGGCTCCTTTGAGTGCGGGTCTTTAAGTGCCTTGCTCAAGCGCACAGCAGCGATAACACAGGCAGGCTTAGGGAGTCAGACCATACGGTCCGGAACCGTCGCTTTTAAAACATTGCGTTGTGTCATCGAAGTCGCGTACATATTTGCATCAGTAAAAGCAGTTGCCGTAAAATTTCTTGTCTGGGAGAACGAAATACGCAAGGAACTTCAAACCCTTTAGTTAACAAGCAAGGTAACTACAGAATTTGCCTATAACGTCATCTCTAGGGGATTGCATGAAGAACGTTATTGCCGAATTGACATTATAAGCGAATTGAAATGCATATAAAAGGTGCCATCACAATCAAACAAAATGTAACGTTATCGGCGAATTGACGTTACAGACGAAGCTGTTATAAACGAATTCAACTGTATAGAACAGATTTACAAGAGGTTTCAGGCCCCATTTGGATTAAACTAAAAAGTTAGTTTCATGGCAAATTGTCTATTTTTAGGGCAAATTGTTATTTTCAGGGCATATATTTTCTGCCCCCCCAGTAAAATGCCTTCTCGTACGCCCATGTCCTCGATTACTAGGCTAGTTAGTCACAGGACGAAACATAAAGTACATCCGACAATGTTCTGTTCGTAGATTGATGAGAGGCTTAATGCCAAGCGTCATAGAGCATTGTTACAAAGTAGGTTTACGGATGTATCACACAAACTCTCGAGATGTTGCACCTTGGATTATGATTCAGAGTTATGCTTAGTGATAAGTGTTCTCTTTTGAGTCCATCTTTACACGTGTAAGCTACTAGATTCATTTGAGCGCCTTATGTGCGCAACACTATTTTCAACCTCAGTTGCAGTTTGCACGTAAAAGGACATTGCGGCTCGTTCAGATTAAAAAAATCTAGTGTGCAATAAATTTCTCTATTTTCACAATGGTCAGACTTTAGCGCCATTTTTCTCTTTCTTTTCACAGCATGCTATAGACTGAACAGTGGAAAACCTTTTTTGGTCTTTTTGGTGAATGAGTTATTCATGAGTCAAAAAATGCAGGTTTCAACATTCTCAGTTATTACGCTATATCGAAGAAGATAACTTATCTACAATCATGCGTTGACTTAGGGTCGACTATATCATAACAGATTATGTTCAAAAACCTCAGCGTATCTTTTTCTCCAACGTGCCTGGCAATGGTTCGATGAAGCCATAAATTTTGTAAGCTCGCTTCACGCCATCCCACACATGTACATGACAACCACGTGTCTTTGCAGACCAGCTGCTCTCGATTTCGTGCTATAGGAACTCTGCCTATATCAGGGTTCGTTTCTGAAGCCACATTTCGGCAGCGTTCTTCAACCAGGGTTCCGCGAGTGGCTGCCGGGGGTTCCGCCGAAACAGACCGACGTTGCCTGGGACCAAATTTGCAATCACAGTTCTGTGCGGTTGTAGCAATATAGACAATTGGATCATTGCATAGGGTTCAATGAGCAACGCAAACAATTGCGGTAGGTTCCGCTGCAGCAAAAACAGGTTGAAAAACGCTGCGTTTAGGATTGGAAGCATCCTGTCGCGTTGCTTTTGCAATAGCAAAATAAAAGAAACCGCATACAATTGGGGAGTGACTTATCAAACCGTACACTATGGATATAATCGAAACGAGAACAAAAGAAGAAACTTAAGAAAATTTATTTATCAAACCATACATGATTTATTGATTTATTTATCAAACCATACGTTGTCTATAAAATTGTCTTGTGACATTTTAGATCACGTAGCAGATGAAATTCGAAGTAATAAGGCAAGACTCACCCTTCAGCTAGATGAGTCAACCAGGGACGCCAGAACAGCGGGAAGGCAGGGGGCTATAAAAAAGTTGAGGGCTATTGAAACTTATAAAAAACATACAAATCATTACCAATATGTTTGTTTCTGTTCCGCAACGATACTGACCTCACAAATACTGTAATAGCAGAAATTAGACAACACCATTTTGAATTTTCTTGCTGCGCGAATAGCTGCAATAAATTTCTTTCAAATCGATCTTGATAAACCATGAAATTACCCATGTGAGTGTTATAAAAAAAACACCACCGCCCCAGTTCCCCCTTTTGAAAGAGCAAGAGGAAATGCCCCCGTCATGTTCCTATTCTCCAGCGTCCCTGGAGTCAACTGACTTGTCGAATTGCACGTGTTTGTTGGTTTACTGTCGATACATACCGTACATGCAATTGAGTTGAAAGTCTTCATGTGCGAAAGTCTATTCTAGAGACAACAAGCGAAGTAACTGATGATCAGGACAAAATGAATAATTTCTTTCAACAAAATAAACTCGTGCAATCATGTTGGCTTGCTATGCTCAGATGGTGCCTGTTCTATGCTCAGTGAAGTCAGGTTTTCAACTCTGGTGAATAAACGGGCATTGCATATCATTTCTATCCCTTGTGTTCTTCATCGACACGCACTGGCGAGTAATGTCCTTACAGAATATTTGAAAATAGTTTTGAAACATGCAACTGTAACGTGTAAATTTGATCAGGGCACGTGCTCATGTTTTCAAAGTGCTTTATAAAGATGAATTGATTGATTTTCAATGTTAAACAACGTTCCAAATTCATATCTTGCAACTGTGACTTTTCCAAATTTTTGTGTGGATTGGGCGAAAAGTTTCCTATGCTAAGTGCGAATTTGAAATAATTATACCTTTTCAAAATACTTATCTGTCTGAGGCAGGGTTTTCCTCAATAATGACCATAAAACACAACATCATTCTCGATTGATTGCCAAGGGTGACACGAGAGTACTTCTTTCAACCCCTGTTCCCAGAATCTCAAATATTGTGCGTAGAAAACAAGAACAAAAGTCTCACTGAGTGACTGACTGATTTGAAATTGTCATTTTTCAGACAAAAAAGAAAATTTTAAACATGGCTGTGTAGGCTATTCCTTCTTCCAAACATTTTGTCCCTTGATTCACTGAAATGCCGGTTCGTATGAAATTGTTATAATTTCAATAATCGCAGCGAACCACTTCTTAAAAGTATTCATGCTTGGATGTACGAGCATTTTAGGGCTAAAGTTTTATCTCAGAGACTGGTAAATTTCGTACAAGCATTACCCTAAAATTGCTTCCAATAAGCACAAAAGTTAATGTAGCTGAGTGAAAGTTTACAACGTTTTTTCAGGAAAACCAGCCCCGGACCTTTTCCAGAAAAGTCATGCCTTGACACACTAAATACTGTTGGGGGTAAAATCAACTTTTTGATTTTACTAAAGGGTAAATGAGACAAAAAAGGTTAAGAACCACTGGCTTAGGGTGTTGAAGAGATCGCCCATTTCTGGACCGCACGCGCTTGGTCTTCGACGAAGTTGTCCCGATGGGAAGGCAGGAGGCAACACGACCGGACTCCGACGAAGATAGCATCTGCATTGGAGAATTTCCCTGCTACAGTCATTATGCCGAGCGCTTGGCCAGACTGAAGCAAGTTCCAATTTTAATTGCCAGCTACCGGAAATATACCGGACACGAAGCGAGCGCTCTACCCACTAGGCCACACGTGCGGCAAACACAACTCATTGCAAACATTATTATTTGCGCTTTGACTTTAAACATCTGGACAAAAACTACCTACTCTCTCAGCTTGTTGGTGCGAAGTAACAAATGAAAATCGTTTAACTTATCTCGTGCTGTTAATTCTTTGTGCTTTCGTAATTCGTACCATGTGATTTTTTCAGTATGTTTTAGTATGTATGTTATACTGTACTTAAACAGGTACTGTAAATTTCCCCTTTCTAATGAGTGTTAGTGTTCTTCATCTGTCTGTCATTTGCTATTTTTTCAAACTTGTTTTTTGTCTTCTATTATCACGTGCATTCTCAAACAAATGTACATTAATTTCAGTGTTATGTCCTTTCCACATTTGTGAAATTAAATATCCCATCATAATAACTGTGTATACATAGGTATACATTCATCTGTAATTTGTGTATTTGTTTTTTATCACCTTGTTAATGATTGTACTGAAAGTTGTATTGCAGGGTTGGTAAAGTAGATGACCTCATGGTCTGTCACCAATCCTTCGTGACAAGAAACCAGTAAATGTTGTTGCTTGTGTTGAACTTTGCTCTTAAATAGCCTATAGCTTTTGCATTATATTCTACGCAGTGTTGTATGAACTACTGACAGTGTGAAACATTATTTCTGCACAAAAACCAATACACTGCTACTTATTACGAAATGCATTTTCAGATTCCGAAAATATTCCCGATGCAAAACTTGGATCAAGAAGTACCAGAAGCTGCATCTGGACGTGAAGCCTTGGAAGAATTTCTGGAATCCTTTTTTCGAAATGTTCCACAGCACATAATTCACACGTGGCAGTTTCCTTATGGAAATTGCAAGCAGCAAAGGTATTGAATAGGGTTCTAAACTTTGAGGTAAAACAATTCAATTTGCTTAAACAACTTAACTTTTTTTTGTTACTGCACATTTATAAATCCCTGAGCGTTTTCTATGGCAAATGATTTTTAAACACCAAACTGGTCAAAGGCATTTGATTTTTAGGAAAGTTTACTGCTAAATTTCAATGTAGACTGTATTCAAAATATTGAAGTAAAAAAATTTTAAATAAAGAAAATAACGACTGTGCCAAGTTAACAGAGATAAAAGTCTTGCTGCTCGTACCCACAATATGGTTACTATTCTTGCATTACTTGCCAGAACGAGTTCAATCTCCCGATCTGGAGCGATTCCCTTTGTTAAACCTGAAGAAAAGTTTTCCAAAGCGAACGTTGATGGGAATGAAAAAAGCTGCAGTGAGCAAGTAATCTGTGAATCTGAGTCGACTCAGCAACAATCAGCTGAAGGTAATCATGGTCTTTTTACTTTTTTTCTCTGTGGGAATCAACCCATAAATTTTTATAAAAACTTGCTTGGTTATGTTTGTTTGTTTCAAACTACCCCAGACCCCTTGGCATAAGCCAGCCAAGGACGTGTTTTTTCAGTTACTTTATGTAAAAATAACACTTCCAATAAACGTAGCAAATCTAAGTTTGTATTATATTAGTGTCATAATTAAGTAATAGTTGAAAAAATCCATGGAGGTTCAGGATTGTTTTTGTTCTGAATTACAGAGTAGCGTTGCTTAACTTGTGCTGTTGCAGGAAACCTGGTGGAAAAATAGAAAAAAATACGTATATATGATGTGATCTCACAATGTTACCGATATGCCGATTTGCCTAGACGTCAATAAAGAGAAAAAATTTATTAAGCGACTTCATTCTCCAGTAGTCTCATAAGCTAGTGGAATTCAATTTTAGTGCTTCATTTTTGACGAACAAGCTGCAGTCAATTTTCTCATACAGCTTAAAGCAGATGCCCCTCAAAGTGCAACCCTGATTTTAGCAAATATGAACACAGACTTTGTACAAAATATTTGAATTTACAAATCCATGCTCACATAGTGTTTGAAATGAGGGCAAGAAATTGTTTTAGCTAGAAATCACAATAGCGACTTCTTTTTATGAGCAAATTTTGAAAACGTGCAGTGTGTTCTATCTGGGTAGTGGCACGAGCGTTTTCATTCGTTGAACAGATTGAAAAGTTATGATGTACGTAGGGATCATTTACAAAAAGCACCAGTAAAAGAAGAGCAACGTCAGTTGCAGGTAACAGGCAATTAATGTAAAGCTACTTATCGTGTCATCAGCTTACTGACCACGTCAGAGACAATTTCTTTCTCTGATTGCAAATATTCTACGTATTAGCAAGTACGTGGCGCGTTTTGCTATAAGGCAGTCATTCTCCAAGAATGAATAAAAGGGTTGAAATTAGTGTTGAAAGTGTTTACAGCTACTTTTGATACGTATAACTCGTAATCCCGGGCACTCATAGCATTGTAAAATGATAAAGGCTTTACCTGGTTTTAAGCGTTCTGCTTCAATCTCAATAAAGTGGTCACCACGTATTTATGCCAACGTGGAATCACCAAACTATATGAAAAGTCATGTATGTTGCTCGTGCACTCTGTGGTAAGTAAAAGTTACATTTGTTTCGTTTTCAGAATCAAAATGTCCACCTATCAACATCAACGTCTACGTTAATGCTGGTGGTCATAAACCCGGTAAGTGGAGTGTTTAATCAACCAGCTTGAGATCAGATAACTGTGTTAGCTTTTGTTTTGTCTTTGATATATTCTGTTATTTTCTCCTAAACGCTAGAAAGGAAAATGTCATACCTTATGATAGTGGTTCTCAACCACCGCTTTGAGAGCCGCATGCGCCCCCAAGCATCCTTTGTGCGGCCCTCAGCAATCTTTCAACAAAACCTCTAATATTTTGTGCTATAGACTTCGTTCTGCTATCAATCAAATCGTATCAGTTGGACTTGGCCCCCTTCAGCAAAAATGTTGAGAACCACTGCCCTATGATGTTTGAGTGGTTTTTCAAGTTATTTAGACTGTATAAAACTTGGTTGTTTGTTTTTTTGAGTGGTTTTTCAAGTTATTTGGAGTGTATAAAACATAGTGTATATAACTTGGTTGTTTTCAAATGCTGGGTTAAAATCTTGCACTATGAACTATTTGTTCCGGAAAACTGTAAAAGATAAATTCAAGAAGTTGAAAACAAAAGTCATGGAAAGATAAATTTAAGAAAGTTGAAAGATAAATTCAAGAAGTTGAAAACAAAAGTCATGGAAACCTGTAAAAGATAAATTCAAGAAGTTGAAAACAAAAGTCATTAAAAGTCATGGATGAAAGTTTGAAATTAGTGAGTCCTGGGATTTTGTTTGCAAGATTAAAAATATCTAAGAAACAAGATAATATGTCATAAAATGGAGGTGAGCTTTATAGTGCAAGGCAGGAAAAAGCCAATATTGGAAGCTTACCATGTACTTAAATCAGGGTTTTTAAAGAAACGATGCTGCGGCATTTCACTCAGCACTGAATGTTTTTAAAATTTAAAAGTAGTTTTTTGTGAATGGAAAAAATGCTTCACTATATAATATTTATTGACTAAAATAAATAATCACCACAAGAATCTTTGAAAACAATTCAGACAAGACATGGAACCTTCTTGTGACCTTAGCAGTCATGGATTGATTGTTGAATTTTTGTAGGAACTCTGTCTAATTTTCACGTGCAGCGCGTACACTTTCACGTTCATATATTGTAGAATAAACGCATTGCAGACACACAGATCTCAAAACAACCCTGTTAATCCGGGTCCATTGCGTGACAGTTCTCTGTTTTATGACGCGTAGCATAGGTGTTATTATTCATGACCTTCATTCCTTGAACTACCTCGATTCTGCAACTTTGGGCTCCTGTAGTCTGCATAGGCAAAAACAAAGTGCGCCTTTGCAACTGAGAGACTCAAAAAACGTCATTTGTTAAATTGTAAAATTGCGAATTTTTTTGTCAAAAGAAGGTGAATATCGGGAAAAGATCATAAGTTGTATCGAAAACATTTTCCGCAAAAATCGATGATCGTTTTTCTCTTCACTTTCAACGGAAATCACCGCAACTGTTGCAACCCTAGTTTCAATCTGTTACCTGTGACCAGTCTGCTTTTTGGCGTCAAGCAAGAAACTAGCGCAGACACGGTCTCAAAAATCGGGATATCTGCTCAACCTAAATTTTAAATATCAGTAAGGAACGTATTTTTTTTATGCAGATGCAATGTATTTTTTATTGCGTTTTATGCTCTGTAACAATCACAGTTTGTTGATTGCATTTTTGTGTTTCCCCGGTAAGTTGACGCCTAAGTGCGGAGTTAGAGAGTGTTTAAGGACAGATAAAAACTGGAGAGATTTTTAAGTTACGTGGAGATATTTTTGGTGGTGCGATAAAGTGGTTGTTGTGAGATTAGGATGGCCTAAGCAGGTAATAAAAAATTACTCGATGACTATTCAGTTAATCCTTCGGCAATATTTGGTTCATCCTCTGCTTTGTTGATACGTTCTTGTCAAATGCGCGATTCTTTTATTGGCTAAGAGTTTGGCATGCGTCATGTGGAGCTATGCAGGAGCAGAGTAATGCATATGAGTTTGCTCTCGTGCTAATGCACTACTCTAGTATAGGTGTATTTTCGCGTCGGAGGTACTGCCCAAAGGCTCTGCATTGTTTTTACCTGTGCTGTAGCGTTTTGCTTAGTCGTTTTTGCGGTCCTAATACACTTTGAAGGCTGTGTTCATCTTGGTGTGTGCAATTCAGCATCTTGGTACAGGCCCGTGAATGAAGAGAAAGTGGGATTTGACACAGATTATAGACTATTTCATGTTTCTCTGGAACGAACCAGATTGTAATGATGACATAATTCAAGTGGCCCTATCGCGCAATTGTCAGTGTTCCATGACATTTTAAATGAACCACCTGTACATGTACACAAAGCATACACTCTTACGTTTGTAGAACAACCCATTTTTCACTCTCTGCATACCTGTGAAGATAAATGGTATCGCCAACTTGACGCACAAATTAATATCAAAATCATGATCCTGCCCAGTGTGAAGTAATTCTTGCAGCCTTCTGCCATGTTCTTTGACTTGTTTTGACCTTTTTTCACCACCCAGTGTGCTAGCAATGTCGTTAACTTCCGCCACAGTGTTTGGCATTACTAGCGCGGACAGTTTGCGTGAACCACGTTTCTAGCGTCACTCAGCAACTCCATAACTCGCCGGCCGATTGTGCTAGAGAGCTGTTCAAACCCTGATAAGATGCGGCGAGTCTTTTAGTTTGGATCTAAAAAAATTGAAAGCTTTGCGTTTTGTTTTTGTGGGTGATGTCATAAGTGGGTTAGGTTTAGGCCTTTTTGCCCGAAGTCATGGAGCCCAGGCAGAACCGTTACCAGAAAGTTTTCAATAAGGGGGCTTTTGCGTTTGTGTGTGGGGGGCCTTGCGTTTGTGCGGGGGGGCTTGACATTCCAAAAGTTGACTAAAACTCCACTGATTTATTGTGTTTCATTTTTCAATTTGGGGTGACTTGGAGATCTTTTTGGTGGAACTAAGCCCACCCAAGCCCACCGTGGCGATGGGACTGGGCCCAGGGCCCCAACCGCATGGGGGAATGATTTTGCTCAAGTTTCAGTGGAAACTAGGCTACAATCCGAGCCTTTTGAGCCTTTCATTGGCTTTCTAGCATTTCTCGTTCAAAAGTGATGGCGAAAACCTAAATTTGGGTAAAAATTACCCCAAAATATTTTTTACCCAACTTTCCGTTATTTTGCCATTGCTTTGGAACCACAAACGCTAGAAAGCCAATCAAAGGCTCAAAAGACTCGAATTTTAACCTAATTTCCAATGAACACTTGATTCAACAACTTCTTTCTAGCGGTTGGCCCTCCGGGCCCGGTAACCTGGTCCAAAATGACTTGAAACCTACCCACTTACGACGTCACCCACATAAAAAAACGAAACCCGCCGCATCTTTTGAGGGTTTGAACAGCTCTCTAGCACAATCGGCTGGCGAGTTATGGAGTTGCAAAGTGGCGCGAAAATAGTGGCTCGTGCGGGATTTCAAAGTACGAGTATATTGTACACTGGCTCCCAAGGTTTTTTCAAAAGTGCTTTATAGAGTTTGGTTGGAAACATTACGAACGCAATCTTGTGGAAGCATTCTACCAATGCTCTGACCCACGACAGCCTGCCTCAGGCACAAGTGGGTTAGTTATTGCGTTGCTCAATAACGATCGGCGTCAGATATTCTTAAAGTTCCAGTGAAAACAAGTACTTGGGAAAGATGTGTTTTCCAAAGACGTATAAATTCACTGGTCGCAGCTTGGGTTCTGGCTTATTTATTTTAGTTTTGAGATTGCATGCTTTTTCTGCTCTTATTTTAGTTTTTGAACGTTTCATCCGTGAGCACTGCTTGCCGAATTTTTAGGACTGAGGATACGAATTGTTACGTGAAATCGATTTCCCATCGATTCACTTTGTCGATTTGCCGACTGATTCACTTATTTGTCACCTTTTTGAAGACTAGTAAATATATGTACAAGTTTAAAGATATATGCAAGTTTGAATCATCCCAAAAAGAAGAAAGTAGAGCACCGTTGGCTGATTTCTCGAAACCTTACTGCAAACCTAGAGTTTTTAATTGCTATTCACTATCGACAGTGCATTGTGAACACTTTTAAACAAAGCAAGAAGAAAAAACGAATGTTGGTTTAAGCATTTCAGCATTAGTTTTTCTCTTCGTACAACGATTTGCTGAGTTCTTATTTGGTCACTGTTTTTTTTCTGTTATGCACACTAACCACGTTTGCTAACTTATGCTGTACTTGGTTTTCAGTGATAAAAGTTGAAGACAACAAGCAAACTGGAAAAGATATTGTACGAAATCAGCAAGATGGTATTTTCAGTAATCTTGTTATTATTCGAAAATTGGGAGGATCTCAGTAGTTAATAGGTGTTTTGCATCAATATTCTTGTTGTCAGGTAAAGAGCACGTGAATATCCGTTCCGAAAATGTTGGAGGCAGTTTGACAGCCGGACACAAAAATAGTTCTGGTCTTCAACAAGGTACATTGTAGAAACCAAATAAATATGAAGAGTGAACCTGTTGAACCTGTTTGTTTCAGTGTGATAAGAAGATGTATGAAATTCTTTCCAAAATGTGCTTCAAATGGCCTCCATGGCATTGCAGGCCGTTTTAATTAATATTTTACACAGTCCCTCAGACCTTTTGAATCCTCAGAACATTTGCACAGTCCCTTGCACAGAATACGTGTCCCTCAGACCTTTTGAATAAAAATTCGGAACAGTCCCATACTCTTCAATCAGTGTCCCTCAGTCGTTTTGAATTAAGATATTACACAGCCCATACTCTCTTAACTTCTGAATCTAGTCAAATATTCTGCTTTTTGATGGAGCATGCCGACACTGAAACTTTCTCCAAAAACTTGCTTGACCTATTTTGTATGAATTGTTAGCGAAGTAGGCCTCCACGCAAAATGCCTTCTTTTTGGTTGACCAAGACATGGTGGGAAAGACTATTGTTGTAATAGTTCATGCACTAAGTCTCCTACTGCAACCTGAGAAAGAAAAGAGGAATAATTAAAAGTAAAAATTTTAGTCAACGATAGTGCGTTCTGTTTTTTTGGCTCACCCTGTACTTGTCTTGCAAATTTTTCCTGGGACATTCCAATCATATGGCTTAATCAACGCAGCATAGATTTCTCGATTCGGAGAAGTGGCTATACATTCAGAGTTTTACAAATGTCACAACTGCGCACTTTATCGCGAAGAGTCACACCGTGAATTTTTGCAAAAGTCCCAACTCTGCTGCTTGTACTTGAGATAGCACTCTTTCAGGCATTACGCA
>JGI24158J21664_10008398_pt1 | contig 13735 bp, 6 predicted proteins | sample Ectturendosymbi3_FD_21664 | JGI IMG/M metagenome (IMG submission 21664) | reverse complement strand
CTCAGTCCCGTCGCTACGAGGGCTCTAGTGAGCTTAGCCCCCACAGACAAAGCTCCAACCCCCAAATTAAAACATGAAACCCTATAAATCAGTGGAGTTTTGTCAATTTTTAGAATGCAAAGCCCCCCTGCACAAACGCAAAGTTCCCCTATTGAAAACTTTCTAGCGACGGTTCTGAGACTGCTGCTTGTTCATCTTTTGTCCACAAGAAGCCCAATCTTAACCAAACGAAACAAGAGTTTAAATACTAACATGCGCAGTGGCATGGCCAGCCCAAAAAATTGGGTGGGTCAAAATGTTTGATTTTGTTTGAGATACTGTCTCTTAAAGCACAAAATGACTCGATATTCCAAACTTTTGGAGGGGACATGGCCCCACGGCTACGCCTGTCTACGTGCGGTTTATATCACGTATATGTATTGTAAATGCTTTATGTAAACACGTATTTATATAACACTGGGACCATATTGTTTTTTCTGTAACATTGGGACCATATTATTTTAGTTTTAAAAAACTTGTTGATCAAAAGTTTCAGTTATAGTGAAACAAACAAATTCAGACTGTCCAAATTCAGCAAAATAAGCTTTGCATTTAATATTTTCGTCCCTATGCAAGAAATGGTTTATTTAAAGGCTATACAGAAAAGCGCCCCAATGGGCGTTTCTGTGTCGGGAACCACCGATCAAAAATCGTATCTGAAAAAATTTAGGGGGGCTTCAGCCCCCTTAGCCCCCCCTGGATCCGCCTGTCTTTCTAATATCCTTGACGCCACATATTCGTAACACGATTGCAATTTCTACTGTTGCGATCAACGCAACGCCAACGAAGAGGTTGAAACACTACAATTCTATTTGTTCAGCCAACTGCAGCAACTAGTGGATTGGACGTGTATAGCGTGAAACAGTAAAAATATCTCGTCAATAAATATATGGGAAGTGTTTCGTAATTTACGCAATTTAACTCGTACGTCCTTCGTAAGTATTCAGTTGTATTTACAGCCTTACTACTCCACTGCTTTCAACCACACAACATCACAACTTCGAGCGAATAGAGCGATTCATGTTGGACGACATAAGCAGCGACGAACATTCATCAGCTTGACCTGATGCAGCGTTGCATGAAAGATTTCGATTCATATTCACACATGTTCATGAGCTCTAGCTGCGTTTCATTTTTTTTGTATCAAACGAATGCAAGCCGCTACTGAATTCAGACATAAGGTCGAATTTCGCAACAATTGGATGTTTATTCAGATGCGCTTTCTTCGTCAGTTTCACTTTTTTCGCAACCCTGTTTTCTTCAGAAAGTTTGTCAACAGATTTTTCCTCTGCGTTCCTGTCAACGGCCGCGGGTTGCTTTCGCTTCATTTGTTGCAGAGCTTTTTGTCCGATAGTTTTGTGTAAACTTCGTAAAGCTTCAGATGGCGTTTCCTTTGCAAATATTGTTAGATGGTTAATTTTTCATTGTCCGTGGTACAGTTTTATTTGAATAAACTAAACTTACTTAAATCGACTAAACTTACAACGAACAGTGCAAAGCTTGGCACGTGCTTGCTTCATAATGTCCACATTCACTTAGCCTAAACCAGCCTGCCTCAGAAAAACGGGATGTAGATCAGCACTGAAAACTGGCTGTTTGTGAAGCATGTCTTGAACAAATTCAGAAGCAGTTATGCGGTGTTGCTTTAAGCCGGTCAGAGTTGATTTTGCGTGAGCTCATAGATAGAGATCCTCATCTTGCCGACACACTGTGTGTCGCCTCTATCCAGTGTAGTGTTAAGGTAAATGCTTGGTAGCTGCCACAATCGAACCAAAAGCACTCTGGCATTTGGTTCAGAAATTAACGATAGGACGTTCGACGTGATATTCTTTAAAACAGTCCCCTAAACATATCGCGTTGATTACTGCGCTTTGAACATACTTTTTACCTACGTGAGTAATGACGATTTTCATACCAAAATACCTTCATGAATCTAGACCTTTTTCAAAAAAGCGCCACTTCCCAGAGAAGGCAGGTTGACGAAACCAGACGTCCCTGATGTGCAATGAAGCTACATGTAACATGCTAGAATCTGTGACTTTAGTTTATAAACTTACCTTTAATGCAAAACTTTTCGCAACGTGTCCAATATGCAGGTTCTTCACATGAAATATGTGCTTGAGGGATGCAGGGTACGTCGCATACGCTTTTATAAACGCAGCAAATGCCTTTATTGCACTTTCTTTCAACTTTTTTCTCTCGGATACAAAAATTTCCAGACTTTGATGCAGTTCCGACGCTCGCTCTTTGGCCAAGCTAACCCTGAACAAACATCACGTGACACGTCGTAACCACAAAATATGAAAGTAAGGTGATTTTACTGATAAGTTCAAAGCATCAAAGATGAAAAAAGTCCTTAGTACATGGTGCACGCAAGTAAAAACTCGCCACAGAGCATTTCACTCAAGCGGAAATATTGAAAGCAGAGCCGTTTTCGTAATTGTACATGAAGAACACATTTACCAAACAAGGCCATGCCGTTGAAATTGTGCGAGTTATGAGTGAATCACATTCCGCAAAACACTGACCGTTTATTACTGTATAACACATTAGGAGCTTTGCAGCCGGTTAATGGTGAATATTTGTTCACGGAATGCATAGTTTAACTATGGTAAATATCGACGCCCTGCTGGCACAGCAGCATACTGTCAGGATCTACGTCATATACACATTCTGAAATACCGTACCATCCTAAAACTTTTTTCTTCAGTCAGTTTTTCGTCATAGACCGAAATCTTTTTGAAATGACCGAAAAAAATTAAGACATTTCGGTCAGAACGTCTAAAAATATAGGCTAACGAACACTGTTATGGCGAGTTTCGATACAACTGTGAGACAAATGTCTGATTTCTCAGTAATCCAAATGTCTCAGCGAAAAAAAAAAAACAGTCCTGAAATTCTAGCCAATGCAGTGTACATATCTCACTAATTGGAAAAGTCTTGGCTCAAAATCATCATGATATTCTATAATACTTACGATTAAATATTTTTCTTTAATTTGTGCTTGAAAGCTAGTGATTTTAACCACTGCTTTTATCGCTTCGGTACTTATTTTGCCCATTAGCATTCTTGCAGACTGTAGCATGATGTTTTTAAACTAGTCATGCTCGTCAGTCAATAGATTTTCATCTGCCGTGAAAATCAAATGCAAAAATTACAAAGCAAACGTTATAACCATTCAGGGATCCCCACTGCGTAACAAGAGCACTGAAAAAGAAGGGACCATGTTTTTACTGCCCCTCAAAATAGCACCCAATAAATCCTCAAAACAAACTACTGTATAATATCAAGTTTGTTTGCATGAAATTCCAACATCTCAAACTAAAAGTAGCGAATCCAAAATACAACGCTACCTCACCGCACATTATACTGGCAATTGCGAGTTTTTTGATCCAAGAATTCGCATAAGATCTCCTCCACTTTGATTTCACTGGCTGCAATATCAACTGTCGACAGCAGCTTCACGTATGGAACTTCAGTTGGAGTTAAAAACAAAAGAGCGTTTCCTGAAACAAGTCGCAAACTTTGATAGAGTCACTTAAAACGAAACTATTGTGAAGATAACAGCTTACTTGTGAGATACTTACCATCTCGACCTGCTCTTGCTGTTCTTCCAACACGGTGGATGTAATCAACTGGATTCCCAGGACTAGTGTATTGCACAACCCAATCCACTCCTGGTATATCCAAACCACGAGCAGCCACATCTGTGCAGAGCATCAGACTGGACTCCGCAAGCTTGAAGATTCCAACAGCCTCATTTCTTTCCTCTTGATTCATTCCACCATGAAGTTGCAGAACTGATGAAACAATCGTCATACCTTGTTCAAATGTTATCTCTTTGAAAAGCTGGTAATGAAACTCAACAGAATCACGACATGAGAAAAATATCAATATTTTCTTGTTCTCTCTCTGCTTTGCCATGATGAACATCAAAAGTGCCACAAGTCTTAATTTACTTGGTACCACAGAAATAAAGGGTTTGAGTTTATCAGGAAGAGCCACTTTTTCAATGTTTAATCCAGTAGCTGGATCTACAAATGTTGCTACTGACGTTTTGCAGTCTGATACTCTAGTGCTCACAATTACCCGTTCTGGGTCAGTTAGTGTCAAGTCTACCAAATTTTCCACACCCTTGGTAAGAGTTGCAGACAACAAAACTGTTTGATATTTTTCTGTAGATTGTCCTTTCACAGCTGCTGAAATTCCAGTGATATCTTTTTGAAAACCCATATCTAGCAACCTGTCAGCTTCATCAAAGATCAACCACTTTACATGTTTCAATGAAAGGCAAGAAGTATTTTGGATATGATCAGTTAACCGCCCAGGAGTAGAAACAACTATATTAACACCTTTCCTAAGGCGAGCCTTTTCAGACTTGCGCTTCTGTCCCCCCATCAGGCAAGTAGGCACTAACCTTTGTACAGGTAATGTCAGCTTCTGAAAGACGGAATAACTCTGGAGAGCAAGTTCTCTTGTTGGTGTGAGAACAAGAGCTGTAGGTCCATATTCACGATGAATCAGAGGGTTTACTGACTGAAGTGACTGAACAACACTCAGTGCATATGCCAGTGTTTTCCCTGAACCAGTCTCACTTCTAATTAAAGTGTCTTTGCCACTCAGTAGAATAGGTATAGTCTGAAACTGCACGGGTGTCATCTCTTCAAGCTGAAGTTTTTCTTTTATGTATGTTTTCAATGCAGGGAAAATGTTCAAGTCATCAAATGTTTTGTTGGTAGTGTATTTTGATTCCTTCTCTGTGGGTTTCAGCAAAGTTTCCAAAGAAGGTATCTTTGGATTGCCAACATGAATGGATTTACCAGGAAAACTCTTTCCAAATGCTTTGTTAGGATTGGACTGCCCATTCATGCTTTCATTTTCTTTGGATAGACTGGTTGATCGCATAGCTATTTCACCATCAGAAGTACTCAAATCCACATTACGTTTGTTCAATTTTATTACTTTTTTTCTCTGTTTCCTTCTTTGCTCAATTCTTTGTTTTCTTTTTCGACTCACTTTACCTTGAAATTTCTTGAACTTCTTTTTTGGTATAAGTGGAGCATCTGACACAAGATTTAATGTCAGTTCCTCAGTCATTGCTTAAAAGCTTCAATAAAAGTTTTCTGCTGCAAAGCACTCTGAAATATAGAGTACAAATAATTGCGGACCAGTATTGCACAAGAATGTTGCATCATAATATCATTTCACTTTGAGGCTTAAATAGTAAAAGATGTTAACATTTTTTAATGCAAGGTACTTTTTACATGATATTTTGATTTCTGTATGCAAGTCTGCGCTACTGCGAATTTTCAACAGTTCATTCAAATTAATTTTGGTATGTAACAAAGAAGTTAACCTGGAAACCCACAAGTTCCATTATTTGAAGTGATTATGATACCACAGAAAAACCTAATAAGTAGTAAGGCAAGAACAGTTTTAGTGTCTGCCAAACTTCACCTCAGTCTGGTTGGAATAGGAGTAAGAAATATATTGATTTTCAACTGAAATGACATTCTGGTACATCTCTAAAAATAAAACCACAGTATTTTTCAGCGACACTAATTTATTAAATATTTATGCGCAGTTTACTGATTCAGTTCAAAGCACACAACACTCAAGTGTGGCTAAAGTTCTTGACTATTGTTAAAAAACATATATTTTAAAATCAGGTTTTGATTTTGCAGTCAGCATTCCTTATATGGAACATGCAATTTTTGTTACTGTTAACTGAAGTACATTAAACAGAGTTCTCTTAACTGTTCATGCAATTTGACCATGAAAATGACTAAAATAATCCTCGAACTTATATATATTCAAAATATTGCATTTAAGCAATGAATATTCAGATGACCATTTTCAGTGGGGCACATAACTTTCCATATTATGTTTCCTGGTTTAAACTAAGTTTAATTATTTGTGCATCTTTGGATGAATTGCTAGGAGTAGTTTTTGCTATCAAACAAAATATCGTCACAAACCACATCCCTGCCTTCATTAATGCCATAAAGATCTAACATACAGTAAAACTTGTCAAACTATTCATTGTTTACAACTGTCAATTACTGGAAATTATAAGATGTAGAAAAATACAAGAGACTCATGCAAATCCATCAGATTTGTTTCAACTCTCTCTGTACATATATTGAAGTTCTTTGCAAGTGATGGCATGGCTGATTCAAATATGGCAAGTTGCAGAAACCATCTGTTATATATGGCTGTAATCATAAGAATTCTATTCTGTGCCACAGCTGGAGTGAAGATATCATGCTATACAGATTTGAAAAACCACATGGACAACCTCATGGCATGTTTGAATATGCACATTGCAGTGGATTGCACTACCAGGAAAAAACACTCATGGTTGAAAACATACTGCTCAATTTGTGCTCACCTCAAACAAAAGATGTTTTCATTACAGTTACATCACCTGGGGTTCAGTGATGGCCAAGACCATCAACAATAATCAGCCTTTGATTTTTTAATAAATTACATTACACTGCTATATTTTTAGAGTTGTACTCCCAGCCAATTTACACTACAGAATCACACTTTGATCAAGCACAACGAAGCATGGAAAAACACTTGGCTACGAATTATGTATTGTTGGAAGTCATTAAAATTGCATAATGTTAAAATCATTTTGTTTATTACTTTAAAATGATGCTTTGTTTATATTCAATGTTTGCTTGAAAATGATGCTTTGTTTTTATTCTATATATTCAATGATTTACACTACAAGATTCACAAATCACAAGTTACATTTTAAATTCTCTTCAGATGCTGCATCCATCTTCCACAGATCAGCATATTGTTTTGTGCATGCTATATTATCAAGTGCATCAAATGCACCCATATGACTATTGCAAAGGTAGTCTACAATTGACGGCATGAATAATGCAGCAGGTAAACCAAAGCTTATTTGAGGGTAAAGAATTTGCTGACTACCACTTTGTGTTTCTTTGACATTATTGACAATAAGACCCAACAAACTTGGTTTGTAAGCATCAAGAATCAAAGCTCCACCACTACAGCCATCATGAACAATGCAAGATGAGTATAATAACACAGCGTTTACTTGAGATTCACCTTCAGCAAATGCAACATTTGACAATACACCACATGTGGCAGTTGGAGGAATGTCTAGATTCTCAAATAAGCAATGCCCAACTGCCAGCACATTGGACCCTTTTTCATAAGATTCAACATACTTTGCAACATGTATATCATCTTTTATTTGTTGTAGACATCCTTGCAAATTCAGCAAAATGTTTGTGGCAGTTTTTCTATTGACAACAATTTTAATAAGAGCAAAATCAAACCACTCTTTTTTACTGATATATAGGATTTTAGCTTTGATAAACTGACCATGTGTATAGTCATTGCTCATTTTCACAAATAAGCTGCTACGTTTGGTTGCAGTTACCACATGTGAACAAGTAGCAACATACACATCACTACACTTAGATCTTACATTTATTGCAACAACTACACCAGAACCCCAGCCTTTCATATGCCTAAGCACAACCACATTTTCCCCAGCATATGGATTTTGTGAAGGACAATTTTCAGTCAAAAGATCAAGGTTGCAGCTTTTGAACAAAGTATAAGTCCCGTTAGGCATGACTTCTGATTTTAAAAGTGATGCTTTTAACTCACTTGCTGAACATGCAATGCTCAACCCAGTTAACTCACCAGATTTTAAAACAAGTGGTGTGACTACCATGCCCACCATGAGACCATCAGCTGTACAAAGCACCCCTCCTTCTGACCCAGGAAGACAACATGCATCAGTGAGTAATATAACATCATTTATATGATTGCACACTATGCCTCTGCTTATGCAACCTCTAAAAATTACTGAAGCTGTATGTCCGAATGGATATGAGTTACACCATACTGTCATTCCTTGATGCACTTCTAAGGCATGATGCAGTGTAATTGATGCTGGCATATGCAAAGTTTCTGTTTCTTGTACATGAAAAATGAGAAACCATGCTAAGAAATCTAGAGAATAATGGGCATCACAGCACTTTTTTTCATAAGTGTCATTTTTCTCACCAACGAAGTTCATGCTTGAAAGAAGTTTCTTGACACTCTCACAAAACTTCATGCTTTTCCATGCAAACACTGGCATAACTTGATGTGTGAAATACCCATTGGAAACTGTGCAGTTTGCCATCACTTCATCTGGATTTATGAAAGCATGCGAAGCCTTGTTTTGGAAGCCTGTTGCCATTTCACAAGACATGAATTTTGTGAAAGGAGAAAATTGTGTCAGCACATAGTATTCATTGCATTTTCCAACAATTATTCCACTCCAAACATCAGATGATGCATTTTTTGATCCACATGCTTGAGAAGACCTCACACTGACACAGCATGAAAGTGGAAACTTTTTACATTTCATTCTATAGATTTTTACACACTCTGTCTCATCAGTCCTGGGGAAAATGGGTGCAGATGTTGATTAGAAAGTTGATAACACCTTAAATTTAGTATGTTTCACACAAATTGACTACAACCTAGAAAACTTGAAACCTATTGTTTGAGATTTGGAAGCAGATCTGAAGAGGTTTGGTCCAGTTTTGCACTTCATTAATAAAATACATACAATATATGTCATTCATTTGATAGTAGTCCAAATCAAACAAAAGCATTGCCAATCAAATTATTTCTAAAGAAAAGATTAAGGAACTTTGAATGAAATAGTTATGAAACAACAAAATACACACTCTAGGTACCACCTAAGTAGCACAGTTGTTTCAGTACAATATGCGTCACTAAAGCTTGTAGGCTGGGACCCAGATTGGGTCATACTAAAGATAAAGGCCTGAAAAATGGTACTTGTGGCCTAATGAGTAGCCCACGGCACAAGCAAGCAGAGATGGGTGCCACAGACCATCATTTGTGACACTCCAAAGAGAGTACAACCACAAAACCAGATATATATCAAAACTGAGCTCAAATGAACTTTGTAAGCAGTGTCTATTTTGCCGTCATCAGCAAAAGCATTGCTGTTCTGTCATTAGCCTTACCTGATTAGTTGTATTGGTCATGTGACAAAGACAATACACTTGGATTAGCATATTGTCTATGTGACCTAAAGTGTCATCTCTTAGCAAAGCAAAAGCAACAATGCTAGGAGTCAAACCAACGACCACTCGCACACCAGGAATAGACACTTCCCACTCAACCAGGTTCACCGTACTGCTATTGTCACGAACTCAGCCTTATGTGGACAAAGCTAAATGGTTTGAACGGCAAAATAGCTCTAGCAGAGCTTTTGAAGCAGGTGGCAAAATAGGCACTACCAACTATGTAATCTTGTTTTTCATATGGTGTTTTGCTGGTGCTTCACAACTAGTACAGTGGTCTTGCAGTACCACAACTCAATTTGTACAATATATATGGCTTCAGAGGTTTCAAGCAATGCCAAACATAACACCACACTGTAGTCTCATCATAATATAGGCTGTGCGATTGACAAGATAGTTAACCAATGTGCAAAGTAACGTTGCACAACTAAGGGAACAATGAAATTTACACAAAGAATGAGGATTCGGAAGGCAATAGCTATACATTGAAACAGGGGCAAGTGGTGGGCAGTGACACTGGTAAGTAAACTGCCATATTTTTCAGACCATAAGGCACACTTAAAATCCTTTAATTTTCTCAAAAATCGAAGGTGCGCCATATAACGTGGTGCACCTTATGTATGGATCTGGTTGTGCTTTCTCATCCAGAACAAATTTTATGTGGTAAACAGTGCTATTTATTAATTGCTAGCAACGATTTTTTGTAAACAGACCATCGCGTTACGTCATAAACCAACAATTCCAATGAGCAGCGTTATGTGGTTCCGAGAGTAGCTAGCACATACCACAGATCGTATCACTCTGCAAGTTAACTGACTTAATTGGTGCACACCAAATCAAACACACACACAACTTTTATTTTATTCTAGTCGTGTCTAGGAGATTAGGCATGTGTGACAGATTAAGCTCCATGGTATGTACGATAATTCGAGGGAGTTGAAACTCAAACTGTTCGATTAACTCCCTCATATGTTGCCAGAGGTTTGCTTCATTTAATGTGCCTTATGTATCTATAGGCATACCACACGTCCCGTTTTAGCCGGGACAGTCCCGGTTTAAAGGCTCTGTCCCGGCATCCCGGTCAGTCAACCAAAAAGTCCCGATTTTGCATTCAGTCAGCAAGTATACATGGCATGTGATCTGATAAGTGTCCAGAAGCAGAATCTGAAAGCCCTTATCTGTAAGTCAATTAATACTGGCTTTTCCTGCTGTGATTTCTATGAGAAAATAAAATCGAACAAACAAAGACTTCTTGGAAGCAAATAGGTATTGTCTATTTTACTGCCGATTTTCTGGTGGCAATAGATCGGCTGGAGCTATTGTGCCGCCAATCTGATGCAATTCGAATGAAAAGGTCAGTTTGTCATGCAATCAGTGTGCTGCTCATAGTGTAGTGGTTATGCTTAATGTCTAGTATGCCATTGGTTTTCAGTTCGAATCTCACCTTGGGGATTTTTTGGTTTTTTCAAAACTTTTCCATGAGGTGTTACCTTTAGGGTTTGGTTAGGGATTAGGGTTAGCTTTATATTATGGTAAGGCCTTTGGTTTAGCATTAGGGGTTAGCGTTTGGGTTAGGGGTTAGCATTTAGGGGTTAGCATTAGGGGTTAGCATTAGGGTAAGCATTAGGGGTTTGGGTTAGCATCAGGGATTAGTGTTAGTGCTGGGGTTAGCATTAGGGGTTAGTGTTAAGGGTTAGCATTGCAGCTTGGGGTTAGGGTTAGCATGAGGGTTACGGTGAGGGATTAGTGTTTGGGATAGGGTTTATGGTTAGGGGTTAGGGTTTGGAGTTAGGGTTAGGGCTTAGCTTTAGGGTTTATTTTTTGTTTTTACTTCATTTCTGCCAAGCTTTGGACAAGCGGCACAATAGCTCCAGCCAAGCTGTTGCCGTCGGCATTTTGGCGGCAAAAGAGACACTGCCAAGCAAATATTGTCTACGGAAAAGCATTAGCCTATTGGGCAAATAAGTAAATTTATAAACGCTTAAACATTGTTTTGTTTCATGGTAAAATGTATTATATTAGTTTTTCTTGGTGTCTTAAATAGAGGAATCGAAAAAAGCTACATACCCCAAGTAAGATATAAACCACATTTGATTTATCTGATAAACCAAATTTAATTTAGGCTATCTGATGAGGCTCGTTGTTCTGAAGCGTCCCGGTTTTCAGTCACAAAAATATGGTATGCCTACTTATGTATGAAAAAAGAACAGCTATCATTAAATTTTTGATACTGTGCATTATAATCCGGTGCGCCTTATTGTCCAAAAATATGGTAAAAGCAACTAAAAAAAGAACAGATAATATCAGATCAAACTTGCACACGCTGGCAGCATTTCCTCTGACACCAAAGTAAATTGAGCCCAGTGTTGCCAGATTTCAAAAACCTTTATAGCCAAATTTCACAAAAAACTAGCCAAAATTGGCAAAAACCTGTAGCCAAAACTAGTCAAGTCTGAAAATCACCAAAAACCATTAAAATCACTGAAAAGCTCAGTTTGTAAATTCCGTGTACTGTAAAAATTAGTCTCTGGCGCATTTAGGAACCATGCAATCTTTGCGAAACTAATCTGTAATGGCAGTGACTGTATCTGGTGTACATACCATCACACCTTACGTAAGATTATAACATGTATCCACAGCCTCCACCATTTATAAAAATATTTTCAAATGTAAAATGAAACAACTGATTACTGCGGCAATCAATTTTTTGACCTAAAAACCTAAAATTTTTACTTTATGATTTGCAAAATTTGACTTTATTTTGACCTATAAATTCTCTGCGTTTGAAATGGCAAAATAATTCAGCCTAAGGTATTGAGCTTAACCGAAAAACATATTCATGCACTCTAGCCTATTCTTCAAACAAATTGGTTGTTTAACTTGGCGGATGACATATTGATGAGTACATTAATACTCATCTCAAACCTGAGAACATTATAAAGTCAAAAAAGTATATGCATGATGGATTGAGCTTTTACCATACCACGTACTGTAAGCAGTGGCGTAACTGACGAGGGGGCGAGGCGAGGTAGAAATCGTTTTTCTCACCGAAAGTGAGAGTTCTCACTCTGACGGGTAAGAGTTCTCACTTTGGCGGGTGAGAGTTCTCACTTTGGCGACTTTGGCGGGTGAGAATTCTCACTGGAGTGGGTGAGAGTTCTCACCGTGTTGGGTGAGAGTTTTCACTGTGGTGAGTGAGAGTTGTCACCGCAGTAGGTACCACTTTTAATTGGAGTTGGTGGTGTTAGTTATTGCCAAGAGCGTGGATAAGAAAAAGAATCAGTTATTATGTGGCCATTATCAGCAGTGTAGGTGGTATTTAACAGATGGTTTGATGCAATATAAAGACCTGTGGGATCAGTGGACTTGATTTAATGGTGGTGTGATAGAGTGAAAACTTAAAATGCTTTTTTGTGTCGAGAGGATAACGAACAGTGGTAGTGTGTGCAAATCCAAGTGGTAGTCAGATAACTTCTTGCGTGTTTCACGAGTGCATTTAAGTCGGAACTGGCCAGGCATTAATCCTTCCCAGTTTACTTGAGACGTGATTATCGCTATTCCTGAAAATGTTATAAAATTTAAAATTATCGAACCACTGCAGAGTTGAATTTTTCTCTTCAGACATACACCCAGGTCCATCGCCAAAGGGGGAAATGGACAGTAGCACCTAATTTCATCTTTGCTGCATACTGTAAGTGTTGTGTTGAGTTCGTCTTGGCTCCTCAACATAGAACGTCTTGTGATCTTGAAATAACAACGAAAGAAGACTTCGATTACTGAAGAAAAACAAATTGAAGGAAACAAATTAGAAGACACCGACGAGTTCACAACGAGCCAAACGAAATTGGAAATTAAACAAAAGATAAAGACATTAATTCTTTTAGAACATTGCCATGTGCGTCTATTTGATGTATTGTAAAATTGTATTTTGCATATTTATTGTAAGTCATACCCAGGAAGAGCGTAGCCCACAATAGTAAAGAAATCATTTGCAATAATATTCCCTACGAAAATATTCATAATATCTCCGACAAAAATGATATTTCACTGAAGCGTAAATCTTGACTTCGGACTTAACGCGATCACGCGCTGAACGCGTGACCATCAGAGTTGCGCGAGCACCGCGCGATACGCTGTCACGTGACCACGACGCGCCCTGTTGTGTTTTCCTCGCGACCTAAAATCCACCACTAAAATCAGTCTTGCTCGCGGTTGTCATCGGAGTAGCATCTAGCCTGTAGGTAGTCTGATAGGTTAGATCAAGACTCAATAGAACTAGTTGGCGAACGAGTGGGATCTGGCGAATTCGTGAACCAGGACACGCTTATAGCTAACTAATAGATTAGTCCAATAGAGAAGCTTACTCTCTTCCTCCATGAAAGAATTAAATTCGTATTTAACCCCTATTGTTAACCCCTGATGTTTGCAGTAGCTTATGTTACGTGCTTTATTGACGATTGTTGATGTGAACCCTTGTGGTGCATATCGCAGTGCTTAAAGTTACACTAATAAAACCATGAGTGAATACAATTTTGTTGTGATAAACTGAGCGGGTCGAGCGAAACCGGCGGGTCTAAGTTTCTTAATTGTTAACTTGGGCG
>JGI24158J21664_10008397_pt1 | contig 13735 bp, 14 predicted proteins | sample Ectturendosymbi3_FD_21664 | JGI IMG/M metagenome (IMG submission 21664) | reverse complement strand
TCATTTTGCCCCCCCCCCCGAAAAGCTCAGTTGGTTGCGGCCCTGGTTCTCCATGAACCAAACCTGCGACAGCAAATCTCGTTACAAGACTGATATCACTTGTTAACTAATGCCGGTTTTGAAAACCAAGCAACATTCCAAAAAGGTTCTCAACATATTCGTCCGTAAGACTTTGTATCCTTAGACTCTCGAGCCATTTTCTTAAAAGTAATATGCAGTTGGAACTGGGCAAAATTTTGAAGTTTTACTGCGCACGCAACCATCTAGAACTTCCTCACAGCAAAAAGACGGTTCATTAATTTGTCACAGAGATGTAGGTATCAGGATAAGCTTGTCTTATCGATACGGTCAGGCGCTCAGGAAAATTTTGAAAATGTTGTACTTTATAACAAAAAAGTTAAAATGCAGCAGTGGGCATCCCTTGTATCTTGGAACCTCACAGAAAAATAGTGGGGTCTGGACTCCAGCTGACACCCCTTCTCGGCCGGCCATGAAATGATGAAAAATATCGTAATTTTCTCTGTGTTTGTTGAATGACGTTACAGTTGGGGTGCTGTTAAAGTGTTTTGCTCCTCTCAATGTTGGTCGTGTGCAAACACCGATTCTGTAACGCGCTACAGTATGGCTAACCATTTTTTGTGTTCTTGTGTTGCATGATTGCGTCTGTGATATGGACCCGAATCTGCAATAAAAACCATTATTATTAACATTATTATTATTATTATAAAAATGACCACAATAGCCACTAAGACTGAGTGGAAAAGTATGTGAAACCAGTGTTCTACTGCCATTGTTCAAACAGGAAAACTTTGCATGTCAATCCGTACACTGGATTTCAGACAAATCGTCCCTTGAGGGATTACGTATCTAAAATGTTGTTCCAAAAATTCTTACAAAAATTTTGACAACAACAGAAAACCAAGATGGGAACAAGAGAGCAACCTGCAGCATTGATTTGTTGACACAGTGTAGAAGCAACAGATTACAAATAAGGTTGACACAAGCGTGAGTGGTCTGAAGGAGGCTACTTTCAAAGCATGTGGAGAAGAAAGACAGGGGAACGCGGTTTCGTGTTCGGATAGCATCGACTTTACTTATATCAAAAATACTACGCGCTTTTCTTTTGCTACCTAGGTAGGCAGCTTTTAATTTTGTTATACGACGTCCGCATACTTTCTCAGTGCTACACAAAAGAAGAATTCGACGAGAGCTCCGACAAGTACAAGGGTTGGCCCACGCTCGGACCAAAACCATCGCATGAGAACAAGCGAGAGTTTAACGAGCAGACCTTGGCGGAGGGAAAGAAAATCATCGGGATTCAAGCTGGAACAAACAAGCTGGCCAGTCAATCGGGACAGTCGTTCGGCGTTCGACGTCAAGTCAGCTAACCGCCTAGAATTGTTAATGTCAACGCAAGATCACACATTGCTTCTTATTTTCCTCAGATAGTTTCTTTTTTCACTGGTGACAAGTACTGGACAATAACAATCGTTAATAGCATAGACATTGTGAACTTGCTATGTGAAAATTCCATATGATTCTTTTCGATTCGCAACTGAATAAACGAAAAACCGAGGATGTTTTTTGTCAGCTTTATGTGATGCTCAAACGCCTTCACTTGCAAAAAAACTAGAGATTTTACTGTATATAGTGACAGTGGCGTGGGAGCATAGTCTTCCATTCATGGCTATCTCTGAAAATCCCGCCCCTTGTAGAAAACTGCAATCTGGTGATATCAGTTAAATATAGAGAAATGTTTTTAACCACAAAACTATTTTGACTTAGTTCCCCAATGTAAAAATTGAGAAGTACAATAAACGAACAAATTCGAAAATCACTATAGAGATGTTCACAAAATCGAGATATGAACGCAATGTCTCACAAGCTTTCATTGTGTGTGATGCCATGCTTCGCTAAATGCCATGCCGTGGTTGAGTACAGCGAGTATACTTAGAGTAACGCTAACTACTGGGTGGCGAATTTCTTTCAGGGGAGCCGCGAAACATTAAAAAACACTACATGGCATTTTACCATTTTCCGGCATTTGACTAGAACGTATCTTGAAAATCAGCCGATTTTCTATTGATATTCTCAAATTTCAGTTTCACATCTCAATTCTTTTCGATGTCGTTTTCCCGCATAGAAGCCCCCACAAAACGTTGTCAGCAAATGTGAGTCGCAAGCTGAAAATGGTTGGGAAGTAGTATGGTTAAAGTGTTTTTACAACAGCGAGTGGTACCACAGCTAACGAACTCCGTGCCTTCGCTTGGAAATCGCCTGCATGACATCATGTCTTTCTTAATATTGTGCAGCAATAACAGGAAACCTCAATTCACCCTTACCAGGTTTTTTTAAGGAAAATGTTAAGTACCCGGTATAGACCTGTAGGAACCCGATTTCTCTCATTCTAGGGACCCGATGACAATTTTCGCTGATTTTAGGGACCCGATTTTCAATTCTAGGGACCCGAATCGGGTCCCTAAAACGCCTTAAAAAAACCTGCCCTTATTATCTTCGCCATTGTGCGTCATATCTACCTAGACAGGTTTCTTTAAGGAAAATGTTAGGTACCCGGTATGGACCTGTAGGCAGGGCCGTCGCCAGCGGGGGGCCAGTGGTGCCCGGCCTCCCCATTTGAAATCTGTGCCCCCCCATTTCACGTTTGGCCCCCTGGTTGCTGCATATATCCAATACAGCATTTTAAAAATGTGTCCCCCCTTCTGGTTCTTGGACCATTCTTCTGGTTTTTGGCCCCCCTGCTGCTAAATCCTGGCGACGGGCCTGCCTGTAGGGACCCGATGATAATTTTCTCTGATTCTAGGGACCCGAATCGGGTCCCTAAAACACCTTAAAAAACCTGAATTAGGAGCACAGTTTGCCGACGGCGAAACCTTAGTTGTTCATAATTGGAAAAGCTTGAAGTTCGATGGCCGACTGACTGCAAAGGGCGACTAGATTTCGCCGCATCCTGGAATTGGCTCAGAGCCATAGTAACCACCGGGATCCTACGACACTGCTAGCGGTTTAATAAAATATGCAAATTAAAACAGGTTATGTTGGTTTTGCCTTGAGCTCAAGAGAGAATGAATGATGTAAATCGGTGTATTCGAGGAAGCATAGGTCGAGCCAATCGCGTAGCGTTGGTAGAAGGGCTCGATGCCCAGGGCACCGGCACCAAGTTTGAGGTGAACACAAAAGTAGAAACTCAACGCTCACTGCGACGTTTTGCGCAGTTACTTCCTTCGAACTACTTTTTCTTCCTTGAAAAAAATTTTCTTGAATAACTGTGCAAAAAAATTTTTGTCGTAAGTGCTCTTACAGTATCAGTCAACATTTCGTTGCACATATACAGCCTAACCGCGATGCTGCTAACACGTTCATAACCATTATATCTTTTCAGAGGGTGAAACAAAAGTATGGTGGCCCGGTTACAGCATGTTAAAATTTGTTATTTAAAAAATTCACTGTAAATTCTTTTCACGAAAAAATTTTGTAATAAAAGTAGGCCTACTTTTTCAAACGAATGGAAAAAAATTTTGACCAAAATTTTGTAAAAAATGCACTTCAAATTAAAAATTATTTTGAAATGAACAAAATAAAACGAAAATATTTTTCGTTGCTAAGCCCACGTCTCGAAATACTTTATGTTTTTAAAGAAACCTGTAATAGTTCGGCAGGTTCCACTCCAAGACGGGGAACCAGGTCTGATCGGAAACGTAATCGCTCCACTTTTGCTTGGCCGGCATTTGGGTTACTCTTCCCTTGGTGTAACAAACAACATGACTCACCTTGCCAACCTCTCTTGGGGCATTCTGGTCACGTGGCCAAACCATCGCAACTGGCATCTCTCTATTAACAAAAATGGTTCGACATTCAGGGCTTTACGAATTTTTAAGATGCGCTCTTATTTTTGAAATACTCTCTCCACCTGCCACGTATGACTTCCACATTGTTGAGTAGGCCACCGTTTTGGTCCGTGATGGATTTCATAGTACTGCATCTTGTGCCACGTAGACGTTGCATGGGTAGTGTGCCACAACATATAGCTGAAAATTTGGAAAAAATCTCTGAAAATCTGGGCAAAATCACTGAAAATCCGGGCAAAAATGGCGCCCAACGTTGTTTGACTTCACAAAATGGCGCTTAACGGTTGCAGAAAAACACGTAAAGACTTTATTTTAGAGGTCACACAAAAAATGTCTTCATGATCTTTGTGGAAGAAAATTTGTGGGCAAAACGTGCACAAAAACTTTTCCGGCAAGTTTGGGGAAGTTCGGGAAAAACCCTTTGCACTCCCGAAAATTTGCCTGCTCCTACACCTGCAGTGAGTAACCATTGTCCTAAGAAGTCTTGGTACCAGCAGGTGGTCTTGTGCAAATTTCTGTGTTGAAAGTGTTCATGCGTTGTTGCAGTACAGTTACAGGACAACTTTCTGTTATCATTTAGGCTTGCATCACCATGTTTAGTGATCACATGCTTCCACCAGTGACGGGGTCTCGAGACGATTCTCGAAACCCATATTTGCGAGCCTAGGTCTGGAAGGTTTCAGGCCTTGTGTCGGTATCAAAAGCTACAGGTTTGGTCACAAGGCTTGTCTTGAGACTATGAATACTAGAACGATATGACTGAATAAAACTTTTGTAATTCAACGTGTTTATTGTCTGATGCATGTGTATCTACAGGTGTGCATCAGCCAAAAGAGGTAGGAAAAATTCCAGCAATTCGTAAAATTTTGAACTTCGAAGCGGTGATGACATTTTGAAAATTTTTATGAAAAATTCTGCAAAATCCACAAATTTTCAAGTCTGGGATATTTTGATAAGTCTCGGTTTCGACTAGCCTGCCCCACTACCTTCCACACACAAACGTCGTTATGCAATGTACACGTTGCACAAACTCATGGTATACCGTACAGTTGAGTTTGGGGTGTATACCTGTATGGAGACACATGCAGAGCTCTGCATCTTCAGCATGACCTGATTTCCTCCCAGAGGAATAAACTTATCAACACAGCTTCTCCCGGTGGAATCCACTTAGCAACAAAGCCTGCCAGCTGGAGCTTAGGAGTATCCCCACCCCGCCCATACATCACTGACTCAACGCCCGAGTTAAAGAACTTTCACCCGTCGCTCCGTTCCAGAGTTAGAGGCACGACGCTTAGTGATGAGATGTCAACAATATGCTGACAACAAACACCTCACGGTTGTCAGCAACTACTGCTGATTTCATACCATGCATGGTGCGGCCAAGCCAGGTCAGAGGTGCAACCATGAAAAGTGGTGCTACAACTGTCTCTGAGTCAAAAGAACTTAAAGCACGACAAAAAGTACAAGCCTTCGGTAAAGATGAATCACAACGATCGCAGCGTTTCGTAACCTTTCTGTTGGTATGAGACGACACTGCCTCGAACAGTGCAATTGACCCTGACTACTGCGTAATACGCGCAAAACCAATAAGTAGAACATTAACAACGATGCACTAGTGACAATTTTCCGTAAGCTGCTGCTGGGGTCAATACGATGGGCAGCCAGTCAACTCCAAGCAAGGGTATATTTAAACGAACAACTAATGCAACCAATGAGAATATGACACCTTTCAACAAACTATTGTTGAAGGCGAGTCGTTAAAAAACAATGAAAAATTTAATGTTTCTACAAACCGCAGCTGTTGATTTCCAGCAAGCAGCCGTGTAAAATAATCAATCTTTTAATCTTAAATAAAGATCCTTCAGTCCGGGCACGTTTTCAGAAGAGCAGTGTCGTCATCCAATCCTCCCAGTGATTATTTCACAGTAGGAGTTAGCAGGGTTGCCACATAGCAAAAAAAACTGTAGCCCAATTCACTTCACAAAATAGTTCCCGGAAATGGTTGCATCTTTACTGAACATTAATTTTTTCACTAGAAATCAGTCGTTTACAGCTTTTTTATCTTTCACCTTGCATTTTACCAAAAAGCGTGCAAGTTTCCAACATTTTGCAACTACAGTAGAACTCGTCTAATTCGTCACTTTTTCGTCGGTCCCGGCAGAATTCTTATCTTTTGTGTACATTTCTGTTCGTTTAATTCGCCATCGTCTAATTCGTCAATTTGCTTAATTCGTCACCTATTTCTGTCCCTTAGAAGCGTTTCGTTCGGCTAATACGTCATTTGCAGTTCCTCTTTTGATGTCTAAGCAGCTAGTACGTGAGGGAATTCAAAAAAAGTAAGGATCTTTATCTAAGAATCATTGCACCTCACAATTTGTTTATCGAATTTATACACGAGGTGGGAAGCGCGACCCGACTCCCCATTGAGAGAAAGTGGAATGTCTTTGCAGCTTGTTAAAGATTCAAAAGGTGCTAGATTAAATGGAGTCCAGACAGAGAACAGGAATTAATTGTTGTATTCAACCATAACGTCATAAATTTGTATTTTACTGCAAATAAGAGCACTATGTGTACAAGTTACTATGATGAAGTATACGAGCTTCTATGATAGAGTTTTAACCTGTTCGCCTAATTCGTCACTTTTTTCTAATTCCCTTGAGGTGACGAATTAAGCAAATTCCTACTGTATCTGTAAATAATCAGTTTCAATATTTTCCAAACATATTTAATATGAAGTGTTTAATACCATGCTTCTTTCAAAACTATCACACTTTCATTTGTCACGAATTTTCAAAACATCAACAACCTTAAAAATAGTAACCCTGCATGTGAATATGTAAGCATATACCATCGCCAAAATAAGATATTTGTAGCCAAATGCTTTCATAATTCGCCAGATTTCCGGAATCTGGTGATAAATTTGCCACTATGGCAACCCTGGGAGTTAGATCCGATGCTCACGGGTGCTGCCCGAGGCCGAAAAGGTAGCGTGTGTACAAGTGATTAAGAATAAATGTTTCTGAGCAAAGTATGCACGAACACAGTCACCACCAATAAAACTGACTTGAAACGTTTTTATATATATATATATAACACTACTGATGTTTTAGCAGCTTACGATACACAACTTCAGAAATTTCTTTCAAAAAAAGTATTGATCCACAGTGCGACGTGCATAGGCGTTGGAAGCGACAGATAACAATTCGAAAAAGTAAAAATCAGCACAAGACGTTGTTCCATGTTGCAATCAAGCAATCGTCCTCAGTTGTACGGAGCAGGGCAGAGATCGAACGACGGACATTTCCATATCGCATGCCGGACAGGTGGCGCGCTCATCTAACGCGAGGGCAACAGCCGCGCAGTAGTAGCAGNAAGTGTGCCGCTCGCATGCAGCTATGCATGGAGAGCATGGCGTGTGCTCGCAGAAGGCGCACATGCTGCGGTCGGGAGNGTCGTCTGCAACACATTGTCGCNAAGCTTTGGGTAACGGAAGGCACGGATGCTTTCATAAAAACTACTGNCCGTACCTCTGTTTTGGTGGGCGTCGGAAAGAGTTTTTCCAGGGGGGAGGGCACTAGGGAAGTTTGCAAAAATTTTCTAGGGGGGGGCAAAATGGTTGNAATTTATTTTTTACCGCCCGAAACCAAAAACACAACTTTTTTGCTGAATTTTTAAAATCCAGTGAAAGCCNAGGCCCCTCTTTCCGACGCCCATACCTGTTTTAGTTGCGCGAAATCTCANTAGCGTCGACAAAAACTTTTTGTCGGAAAATATGTCCACAAATGGGNTCTGCTTTCTTTGTGTTTTGGTTCAAATTTGCACAATCTGTATTCATGCAACTACGCTCCACACAGGTGAAGCGTCTGAATCCATCAGCAATTTTTTATAGGAACTCGATTTCACGGAAGAATACGTATCGTCGACGAAAAGTGGCTGGATTCAAACCCGTCGTATATGCGGAGACCAGCTACTTGCACACAGATATGTGCAAAATTGAATCATCCCAAAAAGAAAGCAGAGCCCTGTCGGCTGATTCCTCGAAAGCTTAACAGCAAACCTAAAACTTTCAATTGTCAGCTACATACTTATCAATGAGCGTTGACTTCATCCGTCAAATAGGCTGGTAGCGCACTGCACCAAAGATGCCACTCATAAGTTCCGCCCATTAAATGCTTAAGTACACAACGGAAGAAAAATTAAACTAGGATCAAAGACAGTCCTTTGCCCTGGAGAATGCACCAGGCTAAGGTTACCTTGACCAGACGCCAAACTCTTGGACTGGGAGATAAATTTTCGCACTTTACACCACATTTTGTTGAAGTTCACCAGCGAAGCGAGGTACATCGCCGAGTTCGCGTAACCATGCCACAAAATCTCGCGCTCCATGAAGTCGAAGGTGATGGAACGTTCGAACGTTTGTTCGGAGAATACTGTCCGAACACCTGGTGCGAAAACAACGCAAGATATCCTCGAGAGCAGATGAACGGCAAGGTTAAATTAGCTTCAGCTTACCCAGCAGCCGTTCTGTTAAGGTCGGGTAATGACCTTGTCGCAGGAAGACGAGCCAGTTTACCAAAGAGATTAAAGCGTGGTACTTGGTGAGCACGCCTTCTATGGAATTGAAACCGCGCAACTTCGAAAGATACCCGGAGAAGAAATTCCAGCACTGCGTGAAAAACAGCGACAGCACGATCGCAGCGCACTTTTTCGGAGGCAGAAGTCCGAAGTCGTCACCGCACGCGTACCTTTAAAATACGAGTACATTTTAGATCCTTGCCAAGGCAATTGTTGTCTGGAGAAGTTTGATACATACCGCAGAGACAGAAGCTTCTGGCCCACTGTCACTCCTGACTTCCATAGCGTTTTGTACAGCAAGGCACCGCACAGGAGCGCGCGCAGGTGCGGTTCCACACTCGACACATTTTTTCCCAACACCTTGTGTTTCAGGCATAATTGCAATTGTGACGTGAGCAACTCCACGAGGCTCCTGTCGAGTTCGAGCGCGTCCAACTGTGATATTCGCAGAGCAGGAGGATATTTTTCCGTCATGGGATGATCGATTCAGTATTTTACAACTTGTAAGAAAACAGGCTACAGGACGCCTCTCCTGTATGAAACATAGGCTGTCAGTAAAAAGACCGCTGGATAACATAGCAAAGGTCCACACTGAACCCAGCACGAAGATAAAAGTGTTTGATGCTGGTCAGCAGTTACCTAGCAACATAATATGTCTGCAAAACAACATCAGCAACTGTAGCTTATCTTCATACACAGGCTATGGTGCCCATGGCAGGAAAGCCAAATATTTCGAATGTTTAAAATAAAAATCAACTATGTCCAAAACGACCATACAAAACAATCTTTTCGAACAGGGTAAGAAAGATCAGTCTTGCATTTACTGCTCGCCTTGTGGCGTTTTCTAATATAAACACGCGCAGCACATTGCAAAAATAAAACTGGCAACATGAATAACCACAACAGAGAAACAAACGACAACGTAACAAGAATCCTGCTGATGAGACCTTCATATATATTAGAAGGGTGTACAAAATGTTCAGGATACTGAAACGCGCATGGATCTGCAACCATCGTTTAACCCTCATAGCTTCTATCCGTTACATGAACCCAATCGACCCCGAGAAACACATGCACAAGGGTCCGAGTTGGCGAAAAAAGTTTTCTACGAACACAATCAGGTCAACCCTTGTAGAGAGAAAAGATCATGGGTGAATGAAAAAGTCTACACTTACAAGCAGAAGAGTTCGTACATACAGGCAACAACACCCTGGCAATCGATAAGATATCTCCGTAACTGTTTTCCTGCAGATCACAAGACATTTAATCGGAGTTGTGCGACTCTTGAGTTTTGCGGTTAGTGTTGCCAACGGCTTGGTTGGTGCCACTAATTTGCAAAGGAAGTACATCAAATATAGTAGATTGCTGGATTCTGCCATTCGATCCCACAGAAATACTACATGTATTTGTTTGTGAGCTATCAACTAGCGCTCAATTAAAAACTGACACTGCCAACAAACTTTAGACATTTTATTGAAAAAAATATGATGAAACAAACACGAAAAGCAAATGAGTAAAAGCTGGAGCTGGCAAAAATGAAATAAAGCCTGCGTTGAGAAAATCTAGCAGACTGTTTGCGTCCTACAACCAACAGCGTTGTGACTACTGTTCATCGAAGTTGTGCGAAGCTAACTTTCTTAAACGGCGGTGACAGCAACAAGGGGATTAATCGCACGACCGCCCGTAGATCTTTGGGAAGGAATCCGACAGCTTCACGTTACAATCAAGTGCCGAAAAAACCGGAGGCGACAGTGACCATCGTCGCATCGCTTCATCGCCTCCCAGCAGATTTGCGCCAAGGTTCGACTCGCGCGCGGGGTCGATGCCGTCGGTTCGTTCCTGACGTAAATCGTCGCGTCAGAGTGACGCTCGAGTTCACGACCTCATCTCTCCTCCATTTTGACTTTGGGTGGTCGGAACGACTTCATCGGCTTGCTCGACTTCCGTTTCTTTCCCGATTTGCCGCTCTGGAAGTTCTGCCAGCTGCTCACCCGTCCTTCGCGACTTTCCTGACGAGAAAACAAAACGCATTAAAATCCGCTCGTGCGATATCCGGTCTTCGAAGGCAAATGACAAGTCAAGGAAATTCAATTTACGGTTTTGGTGAGGGCAATTGGCGGCAGGCCGAAGTCTGAAATTTGCTTCTTGCCGGGGCGGTTGAGGTGATCGCTTTTGCTCAAGAAGCGCTTCAGCGATTAACTCAGTGGCCGTGGATCGAACACCCAACCTTTCAAGTGAGAGGCGGACTCTTCAGTACAGTACTCGCCACCTCTAAAGGAGGTATCGAAGCAAAAGTCGACGTTTGTAAACCTTGCGGAAACTTGTATGCGTCAAGGCAAACAACGCATAATCATTCCAATAGACACAGATATAAAAATCAGAAGGGCATCCCCACGCACTTTCGGTCAACAAGCCGTCCATGAATAGAATAAGAGGTCTTGGCTGGCGGGCGGCAAGCCTAAGGATGAAATGTGCCTCTTCACTGGCTGTCCAGCGCGTAGGTAACCAGGGTTGCGGAGTCGGAGGTTTTTAGGTAGGGTCGGATTTTTTTTGTCCGACTCCGTTTGTCCAATTGGTTCATTTTTTACATCACACTCCTAAGTTGGCAATTCCTGTTGAAATGGTACAATTTCTTTTGAAACTTTTGTTGAAACAGATTTCTTGCTGTGCACCACGATTTCCATTGATAGTAACAGCCAAATTTCATTCCCTTTATGTTATGGAGTGGAGAAATTTGGAAAGGTCGGAGTCGGGGACGGAAATTATGGAAAAGTCGGAGTTGGAGTCGGATATTTTACCTCCGACTCCGTAACCCTGCAGACAACTACAGCACTTCTCGAACGAAATGTTTATAAATTTGATGTGCCGGTTAAATCAGTCGTAGACGTCCGTGAAAATTACCTACGCATTTTAAGTTCAGCAATGTGAAAGGCTGAAAGGTTCGAAGAAACTCACCTGACACTCAACGAAATTTCGAGCGTACTGCAGACCAGTCAGCCACTTTCAGTCGCGTTTTGGAGTTTTCCCCGCAACTAAAACCAAGCTCAAATTTATTTGAAAACAAGTTCGCCACGGCCACCCATTTGCCACCACCGAGCGGAATCTCCATCTTGATACAAACCTCGTAATTTTTGTTCCATTCCTTCTGTAGCTTCTGTTTTTCTTCGGCTGCAATCTCTTCCTGGCGTTGCTTTTTTCGCTCGTTCATCTCTCTCATTTCCATCTCTTGGCGAACGATGGCAAGGTCGGCGAACAACTTGCATGTTTCCTTGTGAAGTTCCGCTGCGTACTGCGAAGGCAGTGATACGTAAAGCACCACCCACCCAATCAACAAGGTACACGTCACTGACCGATAGTTATCATCAGAAGCAACCGCAGTCGAGACTTCCTTACAATTTCGGTATCGTCTTCAGGTATGTCAGTTGGCTTCCCTTCCTTCTTCAGCTTCTTTCGTTTGCTCTTCAATTTCGCTTCCAGCCGGTTCTTCGCGTCCTCGACGACTCCCAGGCATTCGTTCCGGTCCTTCTCGTTGTTCAGCGTCTCCCAAGCTTTCTTCACCGCTGCCGAGAAGCGCGCGAAAGTGGAAGACGTCATAAAGGGAAGCATTTTGCCGAAACTGTGCGCTAAAGCCANCTTGCACTGTACCAAGGTACGCGCCAAGCATACAATAGAGAGNAAACCTTTACTTTGCACCATTCTTCCCGCAAGGAACTAAAGCAGGGGTCTCCAGACTACGGCCCACGGGCCAAATCCGGCCCGCGAAGACCTTTCACCCGGCCGCACAGACAGTTTGTAAACAATGAAAAAATAATAATTTTACGAAAAAAAATTTTGGTAGAATGTAACATATGCCGAAATAATCACATTACGTAAGATGTCCGGCCCTCGAACTGTTGTGTAATTGCTTATGTGGCCCTCAGGCAAGAAAGTTTGGAGACCCCTGAACTAAAGCATTACTCGTAACTGCATCACGTTTATGGTCAATCCCGACTCACCGTCAAAAGCTTTCTTTGCGCGCTCTTCATCCTCGCGATTCTTATCCGGATGGACCAGGATTGAAAGTTTGCGATATTTCTGCTTCACTTCCGTTTCAGGAGTTTCCGGTTCAATCTACATTTTGCAACAGAAAGTTAAGACAACGACTGCCTGTTCAGCGCAGGTGAACGTTGCGAAAAAGATAAAATTATAGAAATCTGCTGCCCGTGTAAGCTGTCCATCTTATAAGGGAAACAGTAGTCCTTTCAAAAACTCGTGTTGAGCAACCAGCTGAAACGTACGGAGCTTGCTTATTACTATAACTAACAGCAAGTTTATACCGTAATAATACCAAACAATAGCAAGCTTAAAAAATCATTGATATAAAACATACCGCTCAACACCTTGTTTAATTTTTCAAATTAAACTACACGAAATAGCAATATTTGGAAAACAGATCCAAAGATCTGAACTACATGAGACAGCAATATCTGGAAACGGATCGAAAGATATGAACCATGCGAAACAGCAATGTTTGAAAACAGATCTAAAGGATGCTTGTCCTTACAGAAAACAATAAGCGGCCAACCTGCAAGACGTCAAACGGGTTCAAGTTGAAATACTTCGAGCCGGGTCGGTTGAGTCGCTCTATCTGTTCCTTGGATGTCAACACCGCGTCCGCCTTTTCGATCTGGCGAACCTGACACAGAAACACGTCGTTTTGCTCACAGCGCAACTTCACAGACAACCTCGATCGCATGATCGGATTTGAAGAGCATCGGCGAAGGTTGCCTTGACAACGGCAAGACGCAATTTGAAACGAAAGCTCGAAGCAAAAAACGCAACATATCAAGTTGTTGGAATCGATACAGGCCGAGCACGAATGCGACAGATGATGTGCGATAAGGTGTGTCCGATGTCGCAAGTTTCAAAAATAGTTTTTTACTGTATTTAGAGACGCAACACTCGTCGATGGAGTCTGACAACACTCAAACCAAGTGAGTTGGGGAACGGCCATAAGGCCTTTTGCTCTCAATCCATCCCGTGCATTTTGATCTAAAACTGCTGCCGCCTTCCAAAAACGTTTATCTTCTTCAAACACTAGAACAAGCTTTGCAAAGGCACTGCGTAACGACAGCAGAAGCGACGGAAGCGTACGTCTTCGCCTCTCCGGCAGTCTCATAGCTTTCCATTGAAAATTAAGGGAGACAAGTCACAAGGTCGCTGATATACAACTATGTCGTGCATCTAAGAAGTGCAGACCTTTCAAGCTCGCCGCAAGAAGGCACGTAGCTACGGGGGGGGGGCATTCGGGGCAG
>JGI24158J21664_10008395_pt1 | contig 13737 bp, 9 predicted proteins | sample Ectturendosymbi3_FD_21664 | JGI IMG/M metagenome (IMG submission 21664) | reverse complement strand
TGGGCACCAAAGAGGGGCGCATTTATGGCAAAGGGGCGCCATTCAAGGGGGCTCCGCAGAGGTTTGGGGGGCAGTTGCCCCAAACTGCCCCCCCCTGGATCCGCCACTGGATGTGAGTATATATTCAGACAACATACGATATGAATAAATGCAACAAACGAAATTACCAATATGTAAAGATGAAGCAACGGAAAAAAGTAAAAGCAACATTAATTGCTCACTGAGAAGTTTGTGCAGTCAACAAACAAGTAGCGTAATTAGATGTTTGAGCCATGGGTTAAACTCAGCTGAAAGAGGCCCACTGGCCACTGTAGGGGGACCACTAGCTATCGCTCAGAAAAAAACGTGAGAAATGATGGTGAATACCGTTGTGGATGGTTATAATTAAACCCTAAAATTTCAACTGAAAATATTCCGAAAAATGCAAAAAAACGACAACCTACAGAAAACCAAAGAATATTAAAATTGAAATACCAGCTAAGTGAGGTTTTCTACATTTAGTTTGCCAGAGGGCAATTCGCCCCTCTGCCTCCCGTGCGTGAATATTGCTTCGCAATTTGCAGCACATTCATTAATGGTTACCGCAGTAGAGAGTGGGCAAAATAAATTTGGATATGCATATGCATCTTTGCAAATTTTAACCACTGAAGAAACTTTGCCTAGTTGTTGCTCTGTTGAATTTCTTCGGTATGGAGCAGTTCATAATAAACACTGCGTTTAGCAACCTTTAAGTCATGATCCAATGCATTTGCAGCAAATTTTGAAGCCAATCCTGTTTTTTCTTCAAGAATATACAGCAGCATCAAGATGTTTATCTCGAGAAAATCTTCAGAGCTAAAAACAAAGTTGCATATTCATTAGCCATAACCAAAGAAGAGCTTAGTTGGGACAATCTTTTGTCAAATTCACAAGCCATGTTGCGTAGGATTTCGTAACAAGTTCAGAAAATATGATGCGAACTAGAGGGGTTTGTGACGGCGAAGTCATCCGAGCGAGTGTTTTTCATCTGACATTTTTGATGGTGAAGACGCTTCCTGAATCGAAGTCTTTTTTGCGAACTTCGCCAATGATCTTCTCAAACTCCACTTCATTACGAAGCTTTTTTACTTCAAGTATGGTTGTCTTAATGAGGCAATAAGTAGTAGCTAAGCTTGTGACTTTGGACTGCAGCATTTTATCTGCTGGCGTCAGCAGTGCAAGGAAGATTATCATTGCTTGCGCACAAAAATATACTTTCATCATTGCTTGCGCACAAAATAAACTTTCATCATTACTTCCGCACAAAAATAAACTTTCGTTTTTACCATTCGCTGGCAAGTCGACAGCTGTTACAGGCAGATCAACCTCTGAAGTCTCCGAAAAATATTTCAGCAATGAAACGATATTATAGCAATTATCAACGATGCATTTTGTCGTCATGCAGTGTCCTGTCCAACGCTGCTCCATCAGCCTTGTAATCCATGTCCCTCCAGTGCCCTTCAAGATCAGTTACACCTTTGTCTTAAAAAGAACATTGCACAGCAGCAATACAGAATCAAGGAATTCAGGTACTGTAGCTATTCATTCGCAAACGTGAACAACAGTCAGTTGGAGCTGATGGCTTAACAGTGGACGTAGGGAATATCAGTCTCCTCACACATTTTGATACGGACCCCACCATTTTTACTTGACATCGCGGAAGGCCTATCACGTGCTTGAGATAGCAAGTAACGTAGTTCAAAGTCTTTTAATACTTCCAAAATTTTATTTGCAGTAAACAGTGCGTTACATCGGACCAGTTCAACGATTCCCAACAGTCCAGTTTTTAATGATTTGATTTTTTCGACTGTGCTGGTGTGTACCATGGATGCCAATATTTCGATAATTTCATTTTTTAAATGTAGAAAGCATAGCTTCGCGTTTATAGGAACAGTAATCTTCATAAATTTCTTTGAACTTTGGATCCAATTGCAAAGAAAAATTCATCATTTTTAGGAACATGTCAGATTGAGTTGATCCAAGTTTTTGGTACTATCTCTCAACACCAATTTATTATCAGTAAAAAATTTCATCGCAACCACTATTCTGGTAAAGTAATGTCTGGTTCGTTCAACTTGCTCATGGCATAGCGTATCTGCAACAGCAGCTTACTCTGCTGCATCACCACGTTTTGTTTTCTCAGCTCACGTGGCATGAGCGTCGTAAGGGGGGCAGGCAGGCCCGTAACCAGGGGGGCGAAGTCCCTTATAGAAAATTATCCCCCCCCCTGGAAAAATGTGTTTGACATGGTTTAAAACTATTGGACATAGTTAAAAAACTTGGGCCCCTCCTGGGGTCCTAAGCCGGTTACGGGCCTGGGGGCAGGGTGGGGTCTTGCTCCCTGAATTTTGAAATTTGATATTTTCTTATTAAAGTTTTAGCAAAAAAGGTTGTTTCCTTAGTTTCGAGGGGCAAAATAAAATTTCACCACTTCAGCCCTCTGGAAACATACTTCCGGTTAATACTGTAAAAATCAACTTTGTCCCCCAGCCTGGAAAAAATCCTTCCGATGCCCATGATACGTGGAAGTAGTTGTCACACATGAGCTCAGAGTTAGGATGCTTTGAAAAACCTCTGTTTCGTTCCAATGCCGTCTTCCACTTACGAAATTCAGCAGATATATTTCATCCCTCCTGTTGTCCTGAATAAATGTACGACAGGCGTAGCAAGAAACAAGAAGCTTTTTCAGTGCACTGCCTATCGAAAGTAATCCTTTCCCAGCAAAGAATCAGACGCTAAGATCTTACAGAGTAGGCTATACATTCGTCCTACTAGGTAGACGTCGTCATCCCTTATTCAAATAGAATTATCTTTTTCAGCTGAGTATTCAACCATGGCCGACCAGTACACCAAACAATGCGAAAAGAGCGTTTAATGGACCCAAACCTCAACTGAGGCAGATAGTCGCACAGGACCGTAACAAGGGGGGAGCAGAGGGGCCAAGCCCCCCTACAATATTTTTCTCCCCCCTAGATAAATGTGTTGGATATAGTTTAAAACTATTGCACACGGTTTAAAAAATTGGGGCTCCTCTCAGAAAACCCTTCGCCCCACCTGGTGCCCCAAGCTGGTTACGGGCCTGTAGTCGTAGCTGTTCGGGGCAAGGGCGTATCGAGGGGGGACAATGCCCCGGGCGCCGAAAAGTCCCACCGTACTTTCTTCAACACAGTGCATTTGCTTCCGAAAGACCTTAGGTTCAGAGATGGGGACGCCAAGCTTGTTTCTTGCCCCGGGCGCCATCTAACGTCGGTGCACCCACGGTTCGGAGCGATCTTTAAAAAACCTGGCGGCAGCTGCACCTGAGGAAGTGATGTTCTGCGGCAGATATCGCTTAATGCATACTACAAGATATGCATAGGTATGCTATTGATTTTATTCTTTATTTACACACTGCCTAATGGGAAGGTTGTCCGCTGGTGTAGGACGCAGGCATCCAGTCACAATGCGCAAAGCGTCGTTAATGACAGCGTCAATAAGGTGGGTGTGAGCACCCTGGCACCATACAGCAGCGCAGTCTGCGGTTGAATGTACCAGGCTTCCCATCCTCGCAGGCATCCATCCTGTTGAGCTTCGTCCCAGAGGAGCCACACTGTCTCTAGCACGCCGTGTGATGGCGGCTGGACACCTGCTCCACTCAGCCCTCACCCGTCCACCGAGCGCGAACGCACGGCGTTTCAAGTCGAGACATCCATTTGTACCGCTGCACAACAGCTCATCAGTTCATCTGACAACATCAACATACGTGCGGCGCACTGGACGGAACACCCATGGAATGCGAAGTGGATGGACAACCCCACAAGACTTCGCACTTTCATCCCGACACCGATACAGCTTAACTCGATAGAAGGCTCCCCACACTCCATTGGCCTCAAGACTCAATAAATCAAATTAAACTGTCAGTCGACGTAACAAGCATTGAGCTAACGTACAGTATAGATTTGTGGGAGTGTAACGACCTAATACCATTTCATCATTATCGATACTGTACTGAATTGTCTGAGTAACGTTGAGTTGCTGCGTATTTTCTTATTTGGCTTGCCAGATGACGAGCCATCACATATCTCGGTTGCTGTGCTTTGCGCCGTGGATGATTTTCTCAAGTCTTGTAATAGATTTTTATAACATCGACCTTGTACACCATTTACGGGAGATTCGTGCTTTCCTGTTGTATTTTTTTGTTGGTGCCGATCTGTTGCAATTGTCATTGTATCTATATGACGTACCTGATGCGTCGACCTCGTTTCAATGCTGTATTCAATACTGTTGATTTGTTCCTGAAGTGCTGTATGAGATGCTAGCAATGCAGTGGATTTGTTTTTGCGCTTCCGTTTGTTTTTTCAATTCTTTTTGCGTTGTTATATTATCAAAGCTCGACGTGACACGACAAGATTGCACCAGTCAGGCTACCTGCCGCCTGTAGCAAGATTGTCGTTAAATAAATAAATAAAAAAAAATACTGTATTGAAGTTTTATGACTCGCACAGATTTCTCAATTCCACTTCTGGACCAAGTTGTGGAAGGAATGTGGATTGTAGTTGAAATACAGTTTACTCAATAATAAGCACCAAAGAGTGGTGTTATTTCATTCATTGCTCTGGAGTAGGACCTAAAAGACTACATTTCCGTTGGGGGCTAACAAATTTTGAAACGACTTAGCCACCCGGAGACCGCTTTAGCCCCTACTGCCCTTTCTGCCTACGCCTTTGATAGGGGTCTTCCTTGGCATCTAAAAGGATCAAAACGAATGTCAAAAAAGCACTTTTTGTTGGGCCAGACAACCAAGCAAGTGACGAGAATGTATTCGCACAATCGAAATGAAAAAATCAAGAAGATGAAAACCGAAGCAAAACAACAACTAGACATAAAACGTCAAAAACGAGCGAAGCAAATAAATATCTTAATAATTTTCACGCAGCATCATCTCTGAAATGAGGGGAGGCATCGAACCGCATGGAATTTCCGTGTTCAACGTCACAACTCTTTCCGAACCTGAACAAAAGAACAGGACCGTTAAGACCCCTGTTGGAAGACAGGGGGGACTTTCGAAATTTATCGCCGGCTTTCAAAAACCGCCAACAATTGCTCCTAATGCACGAATTCTCGAAGATAACTGAGCAGTTTTCCTTTTTGCGCCTGTGGTGCATCAGAGCACCTTACCAGAAGAAAAGATCCACGCACCAACGCTTTTCTATATTGGAAAACACGGACATAGATAATTAAACTTCGAAAAAGTACTTCCTTTCAATTAGTTTTTTAAAACCCTCACTAGAAAACACCTGATTCGATGAATCAAGCAGAACATATAAAAGCCTTGGGCATAGTAATGCAATGGTCAGAAAGCAAACGTAGCCTGCGTTCTCATCATGATTCGGAAGCAGTAATTGCACATTATGAAAAAGAAAATATTTTTATTAAGATCACGCGAGCATAACATGATGCCATGTATAGATGCAGTCTGTTTTCAGCATCTATGTTTTTGATTTGCCTTTTATCTTGCTGTGAGTGACGCTCAAAACAGGGTGAGGCTTCTCAAAACTGAAATTTTGGGGGGAAACTACTACCGAATGCCCCCTGTGGCTGCGGGCCTGTGTGTACTACCAACATTTTGAGCATATCTATTGTATTAATTGAATGAAATCGTGCCAAGGCGATGTTTTAGATTTTCGTAATGTGCCTCAGCATTGAAAAGGTTGAAGATCATAGACTGGCGAAAATGGCAGCGATGCAACAGCTCTCGCGAATGTGCTGAAGAGCGCTTTTGCAGAAAAATCAATCTTCCTGTGCTTTCACATGCATTTGGCTCATGACAGATTATTGAGTTTGACCGCACTATGACCGCTAAACAAACTTAAACATTTAAAAGGACACGTCAAACATTTTCCGTCACTGGGTTGGAAACACTTAACAAGAATTCCTGCAGGGAAACACGAGCAGCTTTAGTGCACACTTCGTAGAGATTTATAGTCAGTTTGTTAGCAGCAGGTTAGGTTATTCGCTTTTTCAGTTCCATTCCTTGTGTCTTACTGGCTGTTACAAGTATATCAGGCAGCCAGCCTACCCGGGAGATAATGGCCGGCATCACTCCGACATTGGATCAGGTTTTTTAACCTCATTCCAGATAATAAATATTTCACAAATTCTTACGATTTTAAAGTTTCGCGTAATTGGAATTTCTGAATGTTCAAGTTAGACTTCCACATGCTTCTAAAGTTCAGATCACTTTTCTTTCACGCCCATCTCATTAAAAAAAACATCAAGCAAATAAAAAATGCATTTCAGAAACCGTGATATGCCGAGCTGCTGGTGCGCCCAGAATTCCAATGGTCATGGCCAGATCCGCATCCAGGGGGGGGCGAAGCCCCCCCTACAAAATATTTTGCCCCCTCTAAGCAAACACTTTGCCCCACCTGGTGTCCCAAGCTGGTTACGGGCCTGGTCATGACATAATTCACATTCATCTTCACCCAAACACTTCATGTTTTTTTGAGAACCGTACACTAAAATTAAGCTCAGAAGAAATACGAATACCGAAGGTCGCTTGATTTCAGAGCGACTACGGCTGAGCACACCACTTGTTGCAGGAACACTTGGGTTTCACAGAAAGATGAAAAATTATCAAAATGAAAAGGAAAGACTAAACGAGGTTACGCAATGTTCTTTGCTTGAAAGCGTAGCAATATAGCGTTCCATTTGGGTAAACGTATTTTCTTCAAACAGACGAATTGGTGTTGGTACAACGTGTAAGCCAGGGGTGGGGAACCTGCGGCCCGCGTGAACATTTGCTATGGCTCGCATCAGAATTTTCGTTACCCAATTTAGAGTAGAAGATGGCGTCAAAGTGAAGCTCCATGATAAACAGGTGCTTAGACAGTAAGCCAGAAGCCTCTATCACTTAAGATAGTATGTCACAAGCAGCCTCTATCCCTTGTCGCAAGACAAAAGTAGAATTTTAGGTTTAAATCATTTGTTATTTGAGGCCCGCCAGCGATAATCCACAATTTATGCGGCCCGTGGTAGTAAATAAGTTCCCCAACCCTGGTGCAAACAATAGCAAAGCTGAAGGGATCAACAATTGAACAACCGGAAAACTTTCCAATTTTGTCCTTCAAATGTTGATAAATTGCCGAGCCCTCCAACAAGATTTATGAATTCTATTTTTGAACAGAAACCAAGGGCGTATTTTTGATATTAAGTATTAAAAAATGTAAACGCAAGATAAATCACAAGCATTGTAAGAAAACCGGTCAAAAGTTTACGGTGTGAGCTGCCACATCACTTCATTGTAGTAACCACCTAATTTAACGGAAGAAGACCCAGCTCCAAGGAATTAAACACCATGGTTTTAGAGACTGGCCAATTGCGTTAATCTAATCCAACCTCAATACAAACTTCACTTTTCACGTCTGATCCAAACCAAGAATTGATGATCTTAAACCCAGACCCGGAAATGGAACTAACACTTCGTTAACTTTTTACTACGTGCAATAGAAAAATAAAGTGTTAGTCGCAAGCAGGAGTTTTCGTTGTTTAAATTTTTGAAAGAGTTTTATGTTTAAGTTTGAATGGTAAACGAAGTTGATACCTAATACGATTGAATGTGGCCAGCTCTCCCAACTTTTATTAAAATCCACGTCCACCTGCGTTTGTTTTACGGTTTCAACCTATGCTTGTGCTTCTGCGCTTTCCAGCTCATTCCTTGATTGAAATTGCTACCTATCATTCAAGAATACTGGTATCAACAGTTCGACCTTCTTGCATGTTATTCCAAATTGTTTTTTTATTCCTCGGCTCTTTGACAAGTACTTTATTATACTCGAAATGCCATGACTGGACGTGACATATTTTCTCTTCGAGAAACAGTCGCTCAAATGTTACTTAAAACAGTAGGCGATTCGCTGGTATACATCTTTACACATTGGTTGGTTCCATATAACAGCGTAGACTTTTTGAATGTCACAAGAAACCACACGGAAAAGTAGAATGTTTTTTGAAAGGCAATGACTCTAAATATCCTTGCGGCAATGTTGACATCTAGAACTACATTTTGCGATACTATCGATTCCCACAGTCAAAAGATGTCATGTCGTGACCACTCTGGTGACTTTATCTGGCAATTTTAAGATCGCCTGCAAACTTTTCTCCACACTTCCAGCGCAGCAACTGATTGAACGTTCCTGCAGTTGCAAGGCGTTCCCTTTTCGGTGGGAACCAGTTTCTGTATGTTGTGACACTCGCGTCAATAATTGTTTCGGTTGAATGTTGTGACCAGCAGACTTCAAAGCGTTGTTGAGTGATCGATGTTTTAGCGGTTGGATCGCTTTAAAACAGTCGTGACAACCAAACTGAAGCGGTTTTGAGAAACTTTGCTTCAGGTCTTGCGGTTAGCGCCCGTAAAAGAGATGCAAGCTGATGTCGGGAAATTAAACCGCGCCTCCGTTCAGCACGCGGCGCAAAACGCATTGAGTGTTTGCGACAGTAGTTTCGTTTTTTGTAGAAGGTTCGCCGACGGTGACCGGTAATTGACCGCACAAGCTGCCATTGCGCGGCGCCGGGAATTTCGCACCGAACGTTGTTTTTGAAACAGTTCGCGATAATAAAATGTAGGTATGAACCAGGATTTAGTCGCTAGAAACACATTGGATCGAACAGGAACAACGACAACAGACCAGCCGGCATAAGTTCTCATAAATGTGCAAAGGGTGTTGGGCAGGATGTAGACACAGACGCTTAGGAAGCTTATACAGCGAACTGTGAAGGAGTGGCGTGGTTTTGGTAAAGTACACGGTCCATTGAGGAGTGGATTAGTTTCGAATTTATGCGTGAGATTTTTGCACTCATTAATAACGTTTATGAAGCCACGCGACATATACTGGCTTACTTCGGCACATTACGAAATTTTTTCACTGTTGCGTTGCAATCTGCACTATTACATCACAATCAACCTCCAACTAGGTGATGTGCAAGGCGCCTACAAGCTACCCCAAGTTAACCATATTCTCAAGACTAGGTTCTTCGTTTTTAAAGGTTGGCTGAGAATTACATTCTTCCAATAAACAAAAACATCGTTTTTTGAAAGTAGTCTGACGAGAGATGCGATAATTCTCTTTCAATTCGGCAGACGTTCAAAATCGCAAGGCCTCATTCAGTCGGGCTGACGTACCTTGCATGCTGATTGTGCGAAGATCAGCTATTTTCATCAAGAGCTTGGGAAAGATCAGCGGCTGATTCAACCTTTTGTTTCTGCAGTGGAGACGGAGAGCTTCCAGAAGAGGCTCTTGAAGACGCTCGACCCGTTCTGGTTCTTCGAGCCCCTGACGGTCTGCGGGAGGAAGACAAATAGTTTGTTGCACGGAATATCGCCACTTACAAACAGACTGGCGTATCATATGACACGGGAAACTTCACCTCGGCTCGTTGGCCGACAAGAAACGCCGCTGACAAATTACAGCCTTTTTACGTCGAACTTAGAACTACCGCGGGCGTCTCCGGTAACAATACGCCAATAACGTTGTTGATAAACAGAACGCTTTGTTTTTCAACACAACTGGAGCGACAACTTTCAACCCGCAAGAACGGTAAAGCATTTAATATACCACGTGAAAGACATAATGAACCAATGGTGGATACTTTGGCAAAGACAAAATTAACTAAAAGTACATCCGATTTTTCACTGTAAAATCGCTTTTAAAAAATTCAATATTGTGTAGTACACAATAACCGATGTCAAAAGATTTACCGATGTCATTTTGCAAAAAAACGTCTCCCAACATCAAAGCAACTTTCTGAACAGGTCATAAAAATGTTGATATGAAAACTTTGTGTAATAATTTTGTGTAATCTTAGTACATCTGAAGAAAAGCCATTGGCCAAACCTCACCTAAAAGTATGTCTGCAGTTGATAAAAAGGTTTATGAATGATGTCTATAAATGGTGCAACAATCACACAAAGTGTGCCGCACAACGTCACACAAATTAATGCCGCAAAGAATATCATGACAAGTCAACATGGCAATGCTTTTTTTTTATTCGTGCACGCACATTTCGAACTTACGCTTGTTCTCAAAACAATAAAACGGAAGAATTTGAATTTCATGTCTAGCTTATGTTTTCCTTTGTAGATGAACAAAAAAACGAAAATTTTGAATAAATTGCCAAAACAAGCCATTCCGTCCAAGCGCAAACAGTTTACCGATCCAAACGTTAGGCTGTTATCTTTGAGCCCCCCTTGTCAAAGATGCGCTCTCTTAAACACTGCGCCTCCTGTGAACATTTTCCAACCCTGGCACACAAGACAGGAAGCAAAACTGCTATTTTCAGAAGTGCATCTTTTTTATGCAGTAGACTTTTTGCTCTTCAAATGTCAGTTAATTTCGCTGCATCTTTTCTTGGAAAGCGTGCAGTCGTTCGTTGAACTTTAACAATTAGATGAGATCGCTTTCTTGAAAAAGGTGATATCCAACCTTTTCAAAAGAGCCAGTTTTGTTATTTGAGCAAACACCAAGCAACTCGCATCGCATTTATTTGACACAACTCGAATTGTGTGGTTTTGTGAAATGCTGCATCTGTATCGCTTTGCTTTCGGTATACGTCGAAGTGCTTACTGATTTTTCGTGGCAACCAGGAAAATGAAGCACACTAACCCATCTGACCGCTGCAAAACAAATTTAAAGAACAGCAGGCGTGTCGTACCTGGGAAAAGAATACATATTGCACAGAGAAGACCGACTTCAGTTTCGTCAAGGTTGAGCGAAGCGAGTGATCGAGCGAATCGGTAAACAATGTCGGTGATTGGTCCGAACCCGCACACGCGCATCTGCGCACGATTCAGCGTCAAACCGTCGGTGAATGTCATCGTTTCTTTTGCAGGATTGTATCGCGAGCAGAGGCGAAGAACCTGTGACAAACAGGACGTCAAAAATGCGGAAAAACAAGCCGATGTTCGCCAAAGGTTAAGAAACCTCGTTTATTCATCTGTTTTCTTGTTTATGATCACAACATCAGAAACTTCCACAGATTAATATTATTATTAATACAGATTTATATTATTATGTGTACCTCTTTCTTGAACGATGCAGAAAGTCTAACAACTTGTGGTTTCGCGCTTTGATGCAGTCAGATTGTTTATATTCGTCCCTATTCTTTGAACACTACAACCGCATTTTTCTTTGTGACTGAGTGCTCGAAGGTTACAGTGTTTGTTTGAGGGGGTGTGTATGCCACAATACTTTCGTACTTCACCTGGCCTTGACTACGGTTGGACTCAGTGCCCTGCTCTCGATGTAGTGTTGTACCAAGTGTTATGGGTTGGCAAACAATAGTGTTAAGAAAGCGTCTGTAACCCTGTTGTTCTACTTCCAACCTCGCTATTAATCGTTCTGTGTTTGTTTTTATCAATCTGCATTGTGCAGACTTTGTGTGCTCGTACTCTATGTTGGTTCAAATATTAACCAGAAGACTGAGCTTCCACTGAGCCAGTGCAACGTTGTGATGCAGGCGATATTGCCACTTTCGCCTTTTAAGTGATAATGATCGCATGACGGGCGAAAGTTCCGTGCACCCATGCCCGCACCGCACGGGCGTACGTCACGTTAAACTACTAGAACGCGTCAAAATCGATGGCTGTTTTTTCTTGATGATCTGAAGATCCAAAGTTTGAAAGGAACTTTAATTGAAAGAATTTCTAATTAACTGTTTGCGAGTGGTGTCACTTACGCCATTCAGTACGCAAGCAGCAGGCGATGCAGCAGTGCTTATCATCCACCCTAGCAAACATCCACATTTCTTAACGTTTACGGAAGTGCAAATACGCCTCGCTGTTTGTAATCACAAAGTGAAGAGTCACTTTCAAGCCAAAATAAGCTTGAGGAGAAATCCTGTGGAGCTTGATCAGGTGATCTGTATCTTCTTACGACTAAGTCCCTAGATTTGTGCTTGTAGGTAAGGTGAGTGCTATGACAAGCGTGCAACACCAGGAAGTGCTACCTGCTCACCTCCGTATAACCCTTACCCGAAACTCGCGAACATAATAGCTTGGGCATGAAAAAATGCCGGCAGTCCTGTGACGTGACAATACTGACGGTTCACAAAAAGTGCAACCCATTTTAGCAGGTCACGATGGCGCTTCCGGCCTGTATGTCAAAATACTGCGGAAACATCTGTTGATAGTGTCAATTGAAAGCTGATGAAGGTCCTGCACTTTGTTTAGCCTTTTAAACTCGGAAGAACACTTTTTTGAACTGTATGCAGTGAGAAGATGCCATAAATGTCAACTTCTTGAATATTTCTATTAGGAGTTGTTTAAATTTAGAGTAAGATCGCCAACTTTCCAAAAACAGACAGCTAAGTAGTAAAATCTAAGTTCCATGGAATTTGAAAACGTTTTGCCGCAAAAGCGGTAGGAAAAACAGGTCGATTTGATAAAAATGATTTACTGACGCGAAGGCTTTGTTTTCCTTTTCTCAGTAACTTAACCCACATTTTTTATTATCCATTTCACCTTGGGTGACGCTTCAACCCGCATTCTACACAAACTCTTAACATGCTTCTTTGAACAGTTTGAATTTCGCCTCGTAAATAGCAAAGATAAAAACACTCAGACATTTCAAAACTTTACGCGCCTAAAGCATTTTGAGATAGTAGGTTTTAAAAGCTGTGTCGAACTGACTTAGTACGCCAGTTCGGCTTTGTGCGTAGTTATCACATCGAAATACAAATTTAAAACATCCACCTTCAAACAAATTTCTCTCGGGCATGTCTTTATCCTGAAACGTTCTACCGAGAAAATTTTACACTGTAAACTTCATGCGAAGACTAAAACCTAAATATTTCTTCCTGTGAATATTTCTTCCAAGAAATACTGCACTTTTTGGCAAAGTAACTTGTCGACATTGTGGCCATGGAAAAAAAGGGGCTACACATTATTTATACGAATCATGTCATCGTGGGAGTTGCACGACAATTGTATCAAGCATTAACTCTTCAAGTGTTCGTCAAATCAATGAAATAGCAATTTACCACAAAAGAGAACAAAAGTTTGAGCAATAAAACAAGCAGTCTTTAACCAACCACTTCTTTGCAGCTTTGACGAACAGTACGCTATTTCGCCGGATGTCCACACTGGAAAAATTTTTTTCCGTATCAACCCAGTGAGTTAGTTTGCCGCAAAGAGCATTCGTCGTTGTCGTGAAACCCATTTTTGAGGCAAAAAATATTGAATCCGAACGACTGGTTGCACGAAGCCAATGCGTTCAAACCGGTATTGAAAGCACAACCAAAACAATCGTTGTGTTTGAAAGATTGTGCGACTGTTANTCGATGTAAACTGAACTAAATCTTTAGTGGAGCATCAAAAGTAGCTTTAACACATAAAATTTAGCCACAACTATTGAAAATATCTTTNAAAACGTTTCACTTCGCCCTTCACTTATGATTTTCGAGAAAGCAAATCTAATGCAGCCTCACTGATAATGGCTTAACTGTGAACCGAAATCTTTCTGAATTTTTCAAATGTTGTTATCTGCAATTTTCTTTTTCGACGTAAACTTATGTACTTTTACAGTGAGGTAGGCAAGTTGTTTGTGTGTGTGTGTGTGTTTGTGCGTTCGTGCATAATCCATAGAAGTATAACACATTAGTGTGTACTCCGTAACAAGCATAGCAACGCCAGCAAACAACATCCGACTATGACAAGCAATCCTACAATTTATGCAGCGTCCTCGC
>JGI24158J21664_10008393_pt1 | contig 13737 bp, 5 predicted proteins | sample Ectturendosymbi3_FD_21664 | JGI IMG/M metagenome (IMG submission 21664) | reverse complement strand
GGGGTGCAACATAATTGTTACCATTTTCGGGGGGGTTGGCTAAATGATTGCAACTTGTCATTGTACCTAACAACTAACATGTTTTTGAAAATATTGGGGGAGGGGGAAATTGCCCGGTTGCCTCCCCTGGTTGCGGGCCTGACGGACGCCAATGCTGTTTGCCAGTGAAACCAAACCGCGAGCTCTTTCTGTAGGCCGGTCTGATAAAAGTGACCGCTTCATCGTACATACGTGCGCATACTCCACGCTGATTGTCGAAATATCGCACGCAGATAGTCACGTCGACTTAACTTTCGCAATGCAGACAATGCTACAATCGTAACCAGTTGAGAATTACAATTTGAGAAATTCAGATTTGCCTAAACGACAAAACGTCTCGCTCAAAATTTGAACGTTTTTACCAATTCGTTGCAGTCTGAAAAGTACTTTTGTCTCTCTACCGTTTACGGCCGAAAAAAAGGTTTCGAAAATTGCCACAGAATGATCTGAAGTCATTCCCGGACACGTCCGAGCAAACTCTCACTCGCTGATACTTTTACTTACTTCCAGAAAGAAGATAGAGCCCGTTGGGGTCCACCGCCAGACTGGTCACAGAATCGAGATGGGCGACCATGGAGTGCACCTGTTTGCCTGTAACGAAAGAAACGTTAAAGCACTGGGCTGCTGACCAACAGGATACATAGGACAACGGCGTCGTTGCTTTATAACGAAAATACGCGCAACACGAGCAACCTTTGCGATCGTGAAGAGAATCAACTCGCGGCGGAAGTCGCATCCAACGAAAGAATCAACACGCGGCAAAAGGTCGCATCCAACGAAAGAATCAACTCATGGCACAAAAGGTCGCATCCAACGAAAGAATCAACACGCGGCAAAAGGTCGCATCCAACGAAAGAATCAACGCGCGGCAGAAGGTCGCATCCAACGAAAAAACCAACTGTCGGCAAAAGGTCGCATCCAACGAAATGCTCACCGGTCGAGTTGTCAAAGAACTTTATGTGTCGGTCGTCGTGCGCAGTCACTGTGAGAGGCATGGTCGGGTGGGTCGCGACCGCGTTCACGCGTCCTGTGCAAGAAAAGGAACCAATGAAGGGTGACGAAGCGGAGTAGAAGGCGTCTGAGACTACTTTGTGACGTAGAAAAAGCGCGAAATGCGGCAGAACGAACGCCTACCTCCGCCGCCCTCCGCTAAAACAACAGGCACTTTTCCCGTTTCGAGATCGTACAGCACCACTTTCCCGTCCGCGTACGACGCCACCGCGTGGTTCGATTCGCACTGCACGAACTCGACGCAAGTTGGCGCAGCCGCACCTGAAAACAACACCACGTCATCAGTGTGCAAAATCGACGCATTTCTGATGCTGGGCGAAAGCGTTTCTTGAGACAACAAGCCAACGAACAATAATAAAATGTACAGGCAAACTTCTCAGTAGACGTTGTATGTTCAGCAGACACACAAAAGTCAATGAACTACGGAGTATGGTTCGCGGGCACGGCTTTTCTACAGTTTTTTTTAACAAGCTCAGATACATTTGACATCGCTCCACGCGAGTTAAACACTGCAAGTCACGTGACCTGCTTTGGACAACCAACTTCTCATCGCTGTGGAAAACGTTGTGGGGCATTGCTACAGGCGGGGTTCCTGTGCAGTTACGAATAAAAATTTACAGACTTTTCCAGACTTAGCTTTTCCAAATGACATATCCATAGTTAGCACGAAAGTAGAAAATATCGATCGTGTCAAAAGTATCAGAATGCATGTCAAACGATCAAGTCTGGAAACTTATCTCCTTTTTCCACACTAACAGACCAAAAAAATTTTTTCCGGACTTTTCCATACTCCCCAGAAACCCTGTACGGACGATTTGAAACCTGACTGGGGGGCTTGAGACGCGTTGTCTCAGTCGCGCGCGCGTCAAAACGCCAAACAAATGCAAACCTTCGTCGCTGTAGGTCTGCACGAGTGGGTCGCTCGCCGATGGCTTCCACAGCCGGATCGTAGAGTCCGCCGAGGCTGAGATCAGTTGCTGTCTGGTGCCCGAGTAGGACAGGGACCACACGGCGTCCGTGTGTCCGATCAACACGCTGCCGGTCACTGATGGGTCTGGAGGCGAGGGGAGGAAGAAAAAAAAGAAACGCAAGTCTTAAAGCACGGTGCTTACAACAAAATGGCTAAAGGTGGGTGTCGAACAGTGGCGTAGCTAGCTCAAATTTTTTTGGGGTATCCAAAATGTTTGACTTTAAGCCCGAGCTACAGTATTTTGTTTGGGACACCACCTCTCAAAGCTTAAAATGACAAGATATGCTAGAAATTTTGGGGGATGAATGGTCCCTTTCCCCCCCTCCTAGCTACGCCTCGAGTGTCGGACGAAAGCTTGGTTTTAAATGTCTCAGCTCAGGGGGTACTAATCGGCCGTGTGGAACAAATGGGAGGATGTGTCGGTGCCTCGCCGATGCGAACCAGCCAGCCAAGATCACAATTCCGCGCGGGTCATTGTCTGGGGAGGGATTTCCTCGCTGAAGACGTTGGCAACCAGGCTTGGTCGTTGTTGTCAAGCAGGTGGCCTCTTTGCCTGCATGCCACAGCGGCCGAGACCGAAAGATACCAGACCACCTCAACAGCGATCTGAAGCGTCTAAGCTTTTGGGCGAGCCAGTGTAAGTCTGCACACGACAGTTCCTGCGTGAGTAAACATCATCCACCTTCGAGGCTTCCGTCTTTCGTCAAAGCGCAAAAGAGTGCTTTGCTGTGACCGACATTCGATCAACTGCAGACGGCGCTTGGTCACACATCACTGACGAACTCCTTCCAAAGTTTCTAAGCGACACTATGTAGATGCGCGAATTGTTCGCACGCTTTCGTCAATCACCCCCCCAGTTTAACTCACCGCCAAAGCCCATCTCCAGTTCGGGTAGAAAATTTCAAAAATCTACTTTGCGAAAAAGAAAGAATCCGAAACACAAAATACGCAGAAACAATGCAAAAATAAAATCCAGAAATATTCCTAACACAAGGTAAAACACTCCTTGACTCCCCCACAGCATAAAAGCAAGGGGAGCACCTTACCGTAGGGCTCGTACTGGTCGATGTTGGTCCCCGGAACATTCCAACACCTGATTGTGGCGTCACAACCACCGCTGAAGCACACTGCGCCGTCGGCGTCAACTTCCAGGCAGAGCACAGCGCCGCTGCACGTAGAAAAACGAAGAACGGTAACCGCTGGGACAATTAAAAGCTTTTGAAGGTGAGTTTTGGTGGCACGTAACGATGGGCTTCGTAAAACGTGACAGAAGAACAGCAGAATATTTTGAGCATTTCCCTGTTTAGCTCGCTTGTACATTTAAAACAAGCGACTGACATTGACAAATATTTATCGTAGCGACAGCACATTGCAAAGCGCAGATCAGGATTCCAAAACTGGGCATCAAAGTGTGCGAAGGATCACCCACGGTGCTACCCTTCACAATGTCGGCAGCAAAAGACAGTTACTCGTCAAAAAAAGCTTCGCGAAACGACTTGCAACATTTAATCATGACACCTGTTATCGTTGCATCACACAACACATAACAATGACATCTGTTATTGTACATCATATGAATTCAATTTATAAGCGCCGAAAGAAAAGTCACCAAGTTGTCAATTCAGTTCAGTTGCGGCGTCCCTTTTCCTCTTGCTCGCCCCGCGGCAACTTTCGCAGTGAACGCTGCCCTGGTGTCAAGTACCAGCACCGCGCGTGAACCGCTACCTTGCACCCTCCCATCGGGAATCGAACCCAGCCTGCCAGATCCGGTGGCGCGTGCTCAACCAACTCTGCCACATTGCCCGGGTTACGGGAATGTCGAGCAGCAAATAACAGCCGAAACTACAACAGCGCTTATGTCGCTGCTGCAGGCACGGCGAATGCAGCGACCGGACCGCAGTGAATTTAAGCGGCAATCGCGACCAGTGTGACGCAACAATGAAACAACGCGCATCCTAACGCGCTGACTTACACGTGGCCGCGGAAGGTGTAGATTGCTTCGACATCGAGCGCCTGGCTCCGTTTGTTCGGTACGGGCTTGTTCAGGTTCCACAGCTTCACTGTGTGGTCCTCGGACGCGGTCAGGACGGCCGACTCCCCGGGCAGGAACTTTATGGCCCGGATTCCGTCGAAGTGGCTCCGCAGCGTGTATTTCGGGCTCCACGTGCGACGGAACGTGTCTTTGTTCACAGATACCTGCGCAACGAGAGACGGGGGTTGGGGTGGGGGGGTTAATCGCCCGAGATATAAATGAACGAACAGACGAACGGTATGCTGTAACCAGGCCCGTGGAGCCGGGGTCCAAAACTGTTGTATGGTGAAGCCGAAGTCGGAAGTGGAGCCTAAAAATTGGGCTCCGGCTCCACAGTCCCGGTTATAGCAAATCGGGACATCTGGAATGAACAGACGAGCAAATGATTGCATTTGTATCGTCGCTTTTGCGTTCTTACTGTTTTTGGACGACTTTGCAAAATTTGTCAGTGCGACACAACCCACAAGCTTGTCACATTGAAACAGTTCGAGCAGATTGAAAGGAAAACGACTTTTTTTCCATGAACGATTCACAAAGCGTCGCTCGCGGACAACCTTTGTCGCCGTTTGGGCCGAAATTTACGCGCGCTTCTGTGTCTGAGCGCGTCACCAGCTAAACTCGCCCCCACAACCGGACTCACGTCGTACGCAAGCGGATCGGCTTCGTTGGCAACGGTCAGGCCCGCGAGGGGCCCGAGGGCGCTTTCAATCGACTCCTCGCCGGGGGGCGGGCCTCCGACCGTGAAGGGAAGATTTTCTGAAAACAAGGAAGACGTCAAAAAATATCAAAGTAACCACCATCAAGATGAGTCAATACCATTACTTTGAGAAGTTATTTTTTTGCCACACAAACATGTTTCGAGTCTTTGCGCCTGGGTATGACGCGCCGCGGTGGGAGGAAATAAGTTAGTGGAAGAAAAGACTTCATTGGTTCGAAGGGGAACCCAGTATGTCAGTTAAACGTGCCTTTCAATGCCAGCAGTGCACATGCCGAGTTGCAACACAGGAATGAATCTTCTTTCTCACAAGCCGCATACGTGAGGAATTTACAACAGTGCCTTCTCATCAAGCCATACCTTCGCTTGTTGGTGCATATCAAATACTATCGCAGCGCAATGTTAAGTATCAGAACCCCACTTAGAGCATCTGCACATTCGATTTTATATTGCCAACGTCGAAGCAGGGCGTATTCAGGGGGGAAAGGGGTGCTCAACGACCCGGGCGTCGAAAAGTCCCAACAATGACCCAATTGCTTTCTTCAATGCAGAACATTTGCTCCCAAAAGTTCGAACTTGGGGGGCGCCAAACCTGTTCCTTGCCCCGGGCGCCATCTGACCCTGGTACGCCCCCTGCCTCGAAGGGCGCAAAATCTATACCGCAGAAACGCTTGCGCTTTCTCAGAGCAATCCACTACGTTGCGCTAGAATCAAAAGCGACACAGACCGTGAATAAAGTTTGCGTTTGACACGCTGTGGCTCGGCTTGTGTTTTGTTTTGGTTCAAAATATTCTAATTTCCTGTGCCAACGTGGAGCACGCAGAACCACCAGCAGATTTTACGCTTGCTGCGTATTCCTTTAAAAATTTTCAATATAAAGCGAAACAGTGACGAAATCACTGCGTGAATGTGACGCTGCCGGGCAGCTTGTTTCCGCGGCAACGGTGCGAATGCAAAACGAGGACGCTGACCATCGTCCGGCAATTGTATGTCGATGTCGTCGTCTTTCTGTTGATCGGTCCCTTGCAGGGTGTTCAGCATGCTCTGCAGATGCTTCTTCACCGGCCCTGGGAAAGACAAGCAGTCAAATCGCGCCCTTAACACACGACAAGCTCTTCAGTTCTCGATAATTTCTACGGTTCGAGCGAAGGCGTTTGAAAAGCAACCGTTGCGAAGACGTTTCAGAAGCAACGATTGCTTCGCAACGGTTGCGAAGACGTTTGAAAAGCAACCGTGGTCGTCGACTGCGGTTGCTCATCACGCTATTCGTTTGACAGATGCGTTTGCAGCCGGTCGATCAACTTCCAGCACAAGTCACGCTGTGACAGAATGGGATTAAGCCGCTACGCTGCGACGCGATTCTACTGTTATTGGGCACAGAACTCTCAGCACCGAACGAGTACGACTCGTGCTTTTTTCCTTGTTCCAATTGAGCGAGTTGCAGCGCTTTTAACATTTCAACGACTAAATCAGGGTTGCAAATGACTAAATCACCGGCGGCCGTGCATTAACGAAAACTCTCTGCCTACTGTGTATGAGGATCCTTAGCAAAGAAACGGCCAAACACACGTGTGGAAGAAGCAGGCTTGGTTCATGGTATGAAAGCAGAACAGGAGTAATTAAAAAAAATATCTTGAATTCGCTGGCGGCCGTTATTCATATAAATAAACGTAATGCGGCCGGCAATAGCGAAAAGGATGCGGACCCTTGCAGTAAATGATTGAACAACTAAGCGATCAAGCGAGCCAGATGCCACCATTGCGCTAAACACGAGGAGCCGACGGCCTGTCGCCGTGTGCAGTTTAACCGGACCGGGCAAGTTGTTCAGTTCGAGGCTGAGTAGAAAGCAGCTTCGCATGCGGCAGCACCATAATCACCCTGCTGCAACCATTTTGTTTAAAATTGCGCAGTGAGAACGAGAAACTGCATTCATGTCAAGACGAATCCTTTCGCAGCAATGTATGATTCACGATGGATCTCATTGAAATTGCATTTTTCGCTGATGAAGTTGGCGAGCATCTTTAACTCTCTCCGCGACGCAGTGAGTTTTCGGATAATAACTAGCAATGCGCTGGGTTTCTCGACGCCACGTGAAAAGTTAGTCTCTAACGCTCATGCAAATCCGCGACAAAAACGCATCCGTTCTCTAGCATGCACGGATCCGGCTCCTCCGCACACGCATGCCAGTTGGAAAATTGTCCATGCAAAGGAAGACACCGCATTTGACAAAATCGCATCGTAAAACGCAGCCAGATATTATGCGAACCAGCCTTGATAATGCGAATGGCGACGTTAAAGAGGCGCGCTCCGCTTTGAAGTCGGCCTCAGAGGTCAAAGAGAGACAGACGGCGAACGTGAACGCACATTCGAACGCGAGTTTATTTTGTCGACATGGGGAGGGCGGCTTGTTTACACAGCGCAAGGCATAGTGACGTCGGCGAGATCGATTAGGCGGATGCGCGGCCGGGTGCGCGTTCGACGGCGTCGCACGCATGATCGCACGCATGATCGGTTTCGAACACACGTAACAATGCACTTCGCGGCACAGGCAGATTGCCGCCAGTCTCAGTTAAGGTTTGACCTTTGGTGACCGCAAATATATTTTAAGAGAACGCAACTATTTCATCTGAACACNGAGATGGTCATAATTTGNATATTTTGATCGTGGTTGTGCAACGAGCTTCTGCTGTATTTTGAGAGACGGTTCGAAAAAACTGAGAGGCCGTTTCAATCCCTCAAAAAAAAACTTTAAAAAATCCTGGCCAGTCTAATCGCTGTTTCGCGCGCTCGAGCTTCCACCGCAGTCGGCCACAATTCGTACAGTGTGTGGTTCCAAACGAGCACCGTGTTTATAGCATTTGCAGCCCTGGGGAAAAAACCGCTTCTGTTTGGAGGGAACAGAGCGCAAATGGAGGGGGGGGCAGAACCGCGAATAGTTTTGTCCGGTGCTCTCGAGCGCTAGCAGGTGGCGGGGCCGCAAACACCAAAAGAAAAATATTATTTCCTTTTTTGTCGATCAAGAGAACACGGTTTAAAATGTTTTTTTTTTTTAATTGAAAAGAAACGCGCGAACGTGACGCGCGGCTTGCTCGACCAGGCACACGCACACACAGAGAACAACTCACTTTTCATGCCGCGTTTTTTCATCTGCTTTTTTTCGTTGTAAAACTTTTCTTTCATAGCGGTCAACTTCTCTTGGTCGATCGGCCATTCGCCTGACTTCACGGCGTCTACGCAAACACGACACAGCTTTCTATCGCAAGCCAGCAAGAGTGGGATGATGCGACAGTCAAATGCGTGGGTGGAGACAGAGAAAGTAAAGAGAGAACTATTAACTTCGCTCACCATGGATGGTTTCTCGGAAGTTTGGATTAAAACAGATGCGTTTTTTTAAATATACCGTATATCTATGTTAATTTTTTTCCTCCACATTGTGCTTACGTCGTGCTGGAGTCTGCCAGTAAGACGCCGGTCGCAACCGAAGTCTCAACATGACTTCAAGCGAAGTTGCAAGCCAGGGTCCAAATCACGTTGTCTGTGTCGAATGTCAACTTATAAACGCACGCCTGCTAGTCCGACTGCGACAACAGACATGTGAAAAACACTGCGTGGAAGCGCTAGGCTGGAGTTTCAGCAAAAAAGAAGCGCCGGGGACTAAAAGCAGATCTCTGAAATGTGTTCCAACGAACACCATATTAAAAACTGTGTTTCCAGGCGAAAATGGAACATCGAGCACGGTTGCCATGGAAACACGATAGGTACTGGTTATTTTCAGTAAGCAAGAAGAGATTAGTGAATGGTCCACCAGAAAGTCTAACAAACCTACAAGTTACACAGCATTCTTAAAACGACATAGTGTATCAGAGCAAACACGGCAGTAAAAGGGTGTCCAAGTTTGACGTTTTTTGATACTTGATTTATATTAAAAAAATATATGCTGTCAATTCAGAGCTGCAATATCTTCCAGCAACACATCTGAACTGCTTTCTGCTTTCATAAGCAATGTTCCAACGAGTGGAAAGTGCTAACTTTTTTTATCCGCCTTCATGTTGGAACCAACCAAGGGCAAGCATCACAAAGGGTTAGATTCAATTGCTTACGATTGATTTGTATGCATGCACCTCGGCCAACTCGCCATGCGGCAACCAACTCACCAGTTTCGTCGGGTTCTGTGCTCAGATAATCCAACTCAGCGATGGCCGAATTAACGTCGGCAAACTTGCTCAACTCGTCGTACTCGTCCTAAACACGAGTCGAGAATCTTAAGCTCGGGCCACGCGTCAGCATCGTTGAAATGCTGAATTGCGGATAAAGGCGCCGATGATTGTGCGCAGTGGTTGCAGGCAACGAAAAAACTTGACGTAATAAAGTGCTTCGAAGTAAAAACTTAAAAAAGGGTGGACGATGAACAACTAAAAGTAAAGTTAAACACAAGTGTGGGGTTTTTCTGGCTACGCCGTCCAGTGGCCATCTTTGCCTTCGCTTGTCATGGCGAGCCGAAGATCGAAGCATCTTCTGTTCGTCAAAGGTTTGACGTGGACACGTTGCGTCATTACATTTCTAATCGCGCAATCAAAGCCCGTCAGCGAAATCGCGCGACACGCCGCGTCATCGTTTGACCATCAGACCGTGTCGGGTCGGACCGCCCACGACCAGTGGCAGCTATGAACAGCGGCCCGAAGGACTGCTTCGGCAGAAAATACAAGAAGCAGGTTGTCAAATTTCCACGCTCAGCTCTGCTTTCACGCAGCAGGCCATTCAGCACGTTACATGAAACAGATCAGAATGAAATAGCTCACCGATTTTAGAGTGAAATGTTGGCAAGATTACCGGATTTTATGTGAGCCGGTCTTCCGTGTAACGAAATGAAAAACGACGACGCTTATTAGTTTCGCGCGCGACACCCTTGGACGCCAGTTGGCAATTGCAACTGCAGCTTCTATAGTTTGCTCCATTTGACATTAAAGAAAAGCAAAGGTACGTCTTGCTCGCAAGAACTCGAAGGGCACGTGCAGACTGGAGAGGTAGCAATTACAAGAAGGGCCGTAACTACCTGATGGTTTCGGGGGCGGCAATTGCCCGTTTGCGGGCCTGCTATCCTCGGAGGAGGCAAAATGATGTAACTTGTTACCGTACCTAACAAATAAAGGTGTCTTTGAAAACTTCGGGGTAGGGCAATTGACCGGTCGCTCTCCCCCCTGTTCGCGGGTTTCAGGCAAAAAAAACATTTTGGCAGCACCAAAAGTGATAATGATGAAAGTAGTAATACGTGCGACGAAGCATCGGTAGTGTTTTACTTGTTTATCATCTCCATCACCCCCTCACTCACCTTGCCGGCTCTTGCTTTCCGCTGCGGATCGCCGCTGTACTCGTTGTCATCGTCCGGCATCGGAATGTCGTCGTCCTCTTCGTCTTCCGCCGCGCTCAGGAAAGCGAAGTCGTTCAACACGTCCAATTCCCTCGACTCGTTTAAGACGATCCGGACGCTGTGATTGAACGGAACCGTTCAACGGCGGCGCAGAATCGAAACGCAGCCCACACACACACACACAAGACTCGTGTGCGAACCGCTAATGCTTTAATCTCATGCAGGGGTCTTAAAGTGGTGCCGGTATTGAGATTGTTTGTCTCGAGTCCTCAAGTTAAGAAACTCAAGTCCTCAGAATCCGGACTCTAAGCCTCATTCTCTAAGAACTCGGACTTGCTTCCATTGACTTCGTCAGTAAGCTTCATTGAAAAGGGGTTTCCAGATTAACGAAAATTTGTCTTAGGGGTATTGAGGCGTCGAAACTTTAAGGGACTATTGCCTCGCGCACGCGTTATAACATGGTTGAACTCAAGGTTTGAAGCCTTGATGCGCCAGATCTGTATGCGAGAAACTCTGTAAGCAGCGACCGCTCCAACGCAACCGCTTGCTACGAAGCAAGGACATCCTCAAAACTTTTGCATTTTGAAACATGCATTCTCTGTGGTTAAAGGCGCTTCCACGCTGAATCGAATCCTGAACGATCAACTTTGACTCGGGAATCAACGGATGCGAGGTCTGCTGCTGGTAACACCATTTCATCTGATAGGGTGGAATGACGCTGTATGTAACATCAGTGTTTTTCGAAGTATTTTGAGAGACCGACCGTTTCGGTCTCTCGGTATTCAGATAAAATGCTTGCGGTCTTTATATTTGCGGTCAGCAACGTTAAATCTTAAAAAATCCCGGCGCGATATCGTGGTGATGTGTGAATCAAGAATACCGTTGTCGTATTCGAACACAAAGCTCAGAAATCACCATTTGGAAAACCAGGACTAGTGAAAAGAAAACAGTGACGAAGATTCGTTTATAGCGCATCAAACACGGTCTTGCCATTAGGGATTTAGAAATAAACAGGCAGCAAACAAGACACAGCAGAGCTTTCAGGCTGATTCCGGTCTTGAAACCGGTTTCAACCGCAAACAACAAAGTAGTAGTCGAATCAAGAAGCTTCGAGTGCAGTGCCTTTATTTTTTGATAACGGGCAAATCGGCCCAAATAATCACAGGAGTTTAAAATGTGAAGCTATGTGTTAACGGACAAGTGTTTTTTTAGGAATATGCACGTTTCCGTGCGTCTTCTTTTCAAATATAAGGGAAAAATGCGCACGATGACCTTATGTCGTACGTAGGGTGATGCTGGTATTTGAACCACAGCCGAAAATGTGATGCTTTTTCATGTATCCTTACGACGCAACTGGCTTGGCAAGAAGCAAATAAAGAACGAACTGCAGCATTGCAGTTGACGATACAATCCAATGACGAATAACGAACACAAGGTAGTCATTGGTCAAAATGCCACGAAGTAAAACATCTCGATAAATTTTAATGCAACATACGAAGTATTTCAAGACATTTTATGACAAGCGTGGTCGTCTAAGCATTTCGATATTTCACATGATTCCTTAACCACGCCACGCAGCATTCGCAGTGCTATGAATTCAAGCGGAAACTTCGGCACGGAACTTAAACGGTTTCTTGCTGGAATGCTAGCATCAGCAGAAATTTCTGCGTACTCATGAAATGGTGACTATGCGACGTCAGAGTAAAATTCTAAAGCTTGATGAAACAATGCGGACATGTGGGGATTTGGTCGGCACGTTCCATAGCTTTGTATTTCACAAATATCCAAGCTTTTCGTTTCTGAAGGTCAAATAACTGGTTTTCACACAGGTGAAGAGTTTGAATTAATCAGCAAAGGCAGATTATCGCACAGTGGTTGTGACTGGGACCTCCGGAGCCAACGTAAAGAACAGTTGAATTCGGGAGGACAATGTTTAAATTAGTGGATCTTAACGGGACCACCAGGAAACCAAGTAAAAAATCCGAGAGTCCCCAGAAAAAGTGCTAAAATATTTTCTGAAAGCCACAGTAAACAACTTATCCGCCTCATCACAACAGTGTTTTCTTTTTCATCATGTAGCTCTTTTGTAGGTTGTACTGACGATTGGTCCCCAAGGCAATATCTTTAGAAATAGGGGTCCCGGGGTTAGAAAGGTAAGAGCCACTAGATCGAGACCAGTTGTGATAAAGAAACGCGAGACCCGCCCAAACCGACGATTGTAACAGGTCAGGACCGGAATTGGATCAGCTTTCCGCACTGCACGTGATGTTTCGCATGAATGGCAGGGCGTGGCGCAAAAACATCTCGTTGCCGAACGTTTTCGGGGTCAAGAATGGATAAAGGCTTCAAAAAACGTTGAAAACGAAAGGGCTGCATAATCCTACCTGCCTTAAAACCAAGAACCACACGCAAAATCTCAGCACGACTGAAATGGCACAAGGACAATATATTCAACGCATAACCATCTGGATTTTGCTTTACTAAGACAAATCAAATCCAGCAACTGAACGTTAACACATACTTTTCAGTGTCACCCTCCTTAATTCCTCCGTTCACCATCTGTTGTTGCTTTTTTTTGTTGTCGTTTTCGACTGGTTTGCTGACGTCGTAATTGTTGCCAAGCAACGCCTTCACGCGCTGCGATCGAACGTCGAGAATCGTGTCGCTGTATCCAACTTCTTGCAAGTACCTGGAATGCAAAGGCAGCCGCTTCTAGATCGTGGAGTTGCAATCTAACAAAGTCGCAAATTGCGCAAACGTTTGCTCATCTTTGACCGAAGCATGCAAACGCACCGCCCTTTACCTATCAACCAGGCTTTCTATAGAAGTACTTTATATTCCAACTTCAGTTGCCACCAGCCTGAAGTTTAGCTTAAACGAAAAAGGTTTTTGACCTCTGACCTTCGATACCGTCATAGTTTAGGTCATCTTCACCAGACGTACAGGAACAGAGGTCACGGCCGAAATTGTACGTTTGACGCGCGAAGAATAAGACGACACGAAATTACACGTATCGGCACTGAACCATTTATCTGCCTTGAAAATTTTGCAGCGGCAGAGAGGATCATTTCAAGCAGTTTACACGAAATAAATCCTGCACGGTCAACACACAATCAGGAAGCAATTTCCTTTAATTACACACAAAAAACGAGATGATGCTAAATTCAAAAATCGGTTACCATGGTCACCGCTATCTTTTTCAGCAATTGCTCATAAGCGGCATTTCAAAAACCAATGCACGTCACGCATGACCGCGTAATATCAAAGTATCNGATCGTCATAAATGATCCCGAAATGTCAAAAAATCGAATAGGAAGAAATGTCTTTTAATGACCANCGGTGGCCTGTGCAAGCGTATTGCCGGGGAATCGGTACTTTTAAAAAACTACAAAAGGTGTAATAGACACAGCAACAGGCTTCAGCACCACACTTTAAAAGCGGCGAGCGAGCTAAGCAAAAGGTGACGTATCTCAGACACGTGATCGGAGCGACCCGCGGTGTGGTGCAGGGTTGCCATATTGGCTTTTTTTAAGCCAAAAACCACAAATTTGGCTTTTTTTGAAAGCGTTTGGCTTGCGAATTTTCTTTTGGCTTTTTGGCTT
>JGI24158J21664_10008390_pt1 | contig 13738 bp, 8 predicted proteins | sample Ectturendosymbi3_FD_21664 | JGI IMG/M metagenome (IMG submission 21664) | reverse complement strand
GCCTAGCGGTTGGGCCCTAGGCCAGGCAACATGAGCCAAAATGACCCAAAAACTACTTCACTTATGATGTCACTCACAAAAAATCTGCAAACCCTAACCAAAAAATTTTTTTTGAGTGCAATCTAGAAGACTGTCCGATCCATTTGAGCCCTTGAACAGCTCTCTAGCGCAATCAGTGGAGGAGCGAGGGCGTTGCTAAGGCAACGACAACTGCTGGTTTTAGGCCGAAATCTAGGTATGAATATATCATACCCCGGTTCTCAAAGTGTTAAAACACTAATCAATTGCCAATGTATCAAATCATTTCCAAAACATTTTAGGCTGCATTCCACTTTAGCACCTTCCGTTCTGGTAGGCTAAGGCTAAAACCCAGCAGTTTGCACATGTTTTTGCGTAGGAATATCTCTGCTGACAATTGCGCTAGACAGCTGTTCAAACCCTCAAAAGATTCAGCAAGTCTTCACATCTGTAATGAAAAAAAATTTTGGTTGTTGGTTTTGTTTTTTTGTGAGTGATGTCATAAATAAGATAAATTTTTGGCCGATTTTGGCTGCTGGTACCAAACTTGGGCCCAACTGCTAGATGGAAGTAATTCGCTAAAATCTTCATTGGAAACTAGGCTATGATCCCTGTCTTTTGAGACCTTGATCGACTTTCTAGCATTTCTGGTTCGAAAGTTATGATCTAAAATAAACAAACAAAGCAATAAATCCTCTAAGTCCAGCATTAAGCACTTCAACTTTATCAACATGCCTAAATATACTTACAGAAACATTTCTAATACAATAGCTAATACTTTCCTAGCACTTGGTACACAAATCGCAGTCCTGCTCCAGTGAACCTGGTCTCGCTTAGGTGGACCTACTCAAAAGAACCATGCCTCTGGACCACACAGAGTTTGGATTCTTACTCCAACACCTTATGTTACTTAAACTCAATATAAAACCACATTTTTAGACCATTTCCAGCAATATAAAACCACATTTTTAGACCATTTCCAGCAATCAAATAAAAAAATGTAAATGTACACTGGTGGGAACTTTTGAATGCTAAAACGTACATTTATGTCAGCCGAGAACAGTGGCCAGCATACCTCCAACGTAGATCTAGGTTGGCCCAGAGCGAAAGTGTTAAGATGGATATTTATAGAACCTCTTGGAATGATGTCTTTCAGCCCCAGGTGTTGTGAGCACCCCTGGTTGGGAACCACGGAACTAAAGGATGTAATGTTGTAAACTACATGGCTTCATAAAAAAATACAACTAATACAAGAGAAACACAACTGTAAAAATGGAAGAGAATCTCAAATAAAAATAAAGACGTTTAAAGAAATAACAACACTGCACAAGTACACAATGTACACAAAAAAAACAAGCCATCCCAAACACAGTAAAAATCAGGATACAATTCACCACAGCAAGATATCTATGTCAAAAACACCACAGCCTGCAAACCCCCCCACAACAAAACCATCTGGACTAAAAAGTACAATAGCAACTCTCAATAGGATAACATCACATCCTAAAGCTATCTGCACAAAAAGTCAATTAACAAACAAATATATCAATACCTAGTTAAAAGTATATAAAAACCAGATGCAAGTCCAACAATGCCAGTAAACTAAGCATCAATCCAGACTTACTGCCACTGCCAACATCAATTGACAAAATATTGTTGAAGCAATAACATACATTAGGCAGTAATTTGCACATACCAAAATAACATTGAACAAAGATTAAGAAGTTATTTGTTTTCTTCTAGATTCCTTTATGCAAATGTTAGTACTTGGCTGAGTTCAAAACTAAGCATAATAATCATAGTAAATTTTTTGAAATTGGAGAAGTGGTAGAGAATTTCAGAAATTTTGTCCTAGGTACATGAAATTGTTTTGATCTAGTTTTCAGTGTCTCAGTAGAATCAGGTAATTTTTTTGCTGATTGCCTTGTGTTGTGGCTATGTCTGTCATGAACAAGTTGGTAGTTTCTGATAATCAAAAAGTTCAAAATCATATTCCTATTTTGTTACATGTCTGGTGATGGATAGGTAGTTTATGAGGATTCTCTTGAGTATGCAGATTGACTGCCCAAACGTGTTTATGGAAGAAATGCTTCAAATTTTATTTAGTCATTTTATTCACATGTTTAGCTCGAGACTCATGGTCGGCATCTCAGGGATCATTCTACGAACACAAGAACACAAACAGTGCTAAGTCACAACATGTCACAGGGCAGGTGTTAGTTGGAACATGTAGGCACTGCTGAAGAAAAACAAACATTATATGACACACTAATTACTGCTGCATTTCTTCATTATCATGCAGTTAAGCAATACACAGTGATAGAAAAAAACATGTGAAGCGAGCAGACAAAAAGTTACATTGTTTTGTTTGTAGTCATAGCATGAAATGCTGTGATGAAATAGTTAACTTGATGGTGACCAACACATTCATAGAGATGTAATGCAAAATTCAACAGGCAATGTTATAGGTTATGTGCAGTCGTTTAATTCCAGACTGTGTGTACTGGTTTGACAATTGACAGACATGCATTGGCATGCAGATATGGTATAAAGATGTCATAGCATGACAGCTTCATAGTTGCTAGGTTGTTTTCATCTGGTGCAGTCAGTGGAAACAAGGAAGATAGTGTCACTCATAAATTATGTGCATTGTCAATGTCCTAATTGCAATTGCCAATACATGTAATTGACATTTTTGTTGCAAGTAGAAAGAAGGTTAGTAGTGACCATTTTAGGTATTTGCTTAACCTAAAAGAAACACTGGTCCAACGTAGGGAAAATATTTTTTTACCTTTTCACAGTTGATGCGTTGGAGTACATAAATTGCATTTGTGGTGTGTAACCGTGCTTATTGGATAAATGATGGTCACGTGGTATTTCACGTCAGCAACACTGCGTTCGCCATCGCCAAGCTGTTGACACACTTAAGTTTAATCAAGAGCCATTGAAGGGCACGCCCAAGTCTTCGTGTGTTTGTCAACTGAATGCTGTCCTTAGCTCAACATGCGCAGTGATGCTGTCCTTTGCTAGAGTCTCTCGTCACGGATTGTTTCTGTCGCAACATTACGTGACTACAGCGGTTGGTGCGTTTGCGCTCTTCCCCAGTTTCATGTTGACTCACGGTGGCCGCCTCGGGCGGTAACCATCGCCGTCAAACCATGCGCGTGTTTTTCAGCCGATTCAGGCCGTGTAGTGATCGAAACGCGATGAATAACGAAACTCGCTTCGTCATAAAAAACCCATGTAATGAAAGTGAGACATTGTGCTGATGCTCTGTGCTACGTTATCAGCCTCGTCGACCTTCACATTTTCAGGCCAGAACCTTTTGCGGCCGAGCTGACCGATCCATTTTGGGGTATAATCAAGTAGTTTAAGTTATACAGACGAAGATTAGTTTGAAAACATACTTTGGCTTTTTGAAGGAGTTACTGCGATTTTCATTCATTTTCATTTTCCACGTTGCAGCAGAAAAATATTTGTTTTTATATTTGGCGTACTTAACCGCACGCGCCATCCATCGATTTCTTGCTTGCATCAGAACGGTCACGCAAAAGCACTTGTTCGGCCGACCTGAGAGCTGGTGGCTTTCGGTCAGCCCATCCGAAAGTCTTTTGATGGATCGGTGTGCTCGTAAGAAGGGCAGCACATTCGATGTTTACGCGGCACTGCTGATACGTGTAATGTAAAGCAATCCATATCTCGTTTTTGATCATGTACTCTGACTGCTTGAGCCCACACCAACGCCGTTGGTGACAGCACTGCGCCTTATCAGCCACCACGCAGCTCGGACTGCATGCTCAAACCATCCATTTCAAAACTTTTTTATCCGGTTGAATTGTTGTAATGTTTGGAATCGAACTAAACCATTTGATTGAGCGCCTAGTACCATGGTGCCCGCATAGGAAGGAAAAGGACGATGCAGTATGAAAAAATAAATTGACTTCAAGCCTCGCAGTGATATACATAGTTTGAGATCGTGTTCTGGTTGTGGTTGGTGTAATCTAGGGAGGCTAAGGGAGAAATGCGATTTAAAATATCATTTTTTTTGTGACAAAACGAGAGCGAACTACGATACGTTTTCGCCTCATTGGATTTAGTCTAACTCTACGTAAACTACCCTGCGTAGTTTACGTTGTCTTTGTTTAACTTTTTATTGTGATTGCTTTCGCGTGAGACGGCATCCTTTGTGCAGAGCGTTGATGTTCCATCCACTGGGAGGTTTCCAACGATATTTAATTCACAAAGTAACCGAGGTTTTCCCAAAACTGACCAGTTTCAGTATCGGCGATGATAACAACAGAAGAACAGTTGTGTGCTTCAAGGCCAAAAAGTAAGACTCAATGTACTTCGTTCTTTCCCGCAGGAAATGAGATTTCATGTCTGAAATGAATGTTACGCGTAGCATAAATGCGCTGTGAGATTCTTCAAGGCAAAAGTTAATTCAATTTTTGTGGCGCTTAAAATTGCATGTTTTGTTAGTGACGTAACTCCATTCGTCGTATTAACGCATTACGCACATAAAAGTTTACACTCAGGCTCAGAGCAATTGGCTTCTTATTAACGAAGCGTACACCCTGAACTAGAAGTACCTTCGCCTGGGGTAAGGCTACTGCCCAAGTGACACCTGGTCCTTCTCAACCTCTTACTCTTACACAAAACGTTACGATTTATTTCACTTGGACTTTATGACAGCATCTTACGGGGGTGGTATCGATGTGTGTGCTGTTTTTCCTGTATTTTCATTGCATGTGGCTGTGAATTAACCTTCTGTGCATGAGGCAAGAGTCAGACGTTGATGATGCGGATTGTGGAACTTATGATTATGTTGTTTGCTGGTTTCGTCAGGAAAGATCAACAGCAGGACCTACAAGCCACTGGTAACCGGTCGTCGAAACCAGAGCACGCTGCGCCTTCTCCACATAGCCGGGCACCTGATGAAGGAAGAGGTACTCGCAGCAGGGACTCGTCGCGCAGCAGAAAGAAAAATGAGAGAGCAATTCCTGCTGAGGACAACCAAAGGTACTTGCCTGTGCCGGGTCTTCGCGCGGACATTTTCATGCATAGGATTATACTTCTGAAGAATCACCGTGCCACTATTTGCTTACATCTCAGTTTATAAGTAAGTTATTTGAGTATAAATAAGGCTCTTCTTTTAAACGAAGATGCCAGCGCGGTATAAAAGACCCAGCAAATATTTAAAGGTTCTGATCCCTACAAACCTGTGCCAGACTGACTCGTCAGATACAAGTTGTGCAGTGGCGGATCCAGGCTTCGTGTTTTGAGGGGAACTCGGCAAACATACACAGCACATTTTTAACGCCGTCCCAGTTGCAGTGCATGCAAAAGTTTTGATATGTTCAAAGTCTTGCAAACGAAATTATGTATGAACGGACTTGATGTAAGTTTGGTTGCCAGCACAAGTAACTCTAATCTGATAGGACGCCGCAAGCTACTTCAAAACATGTCAAGGCCGCGTCAGCGATAACTTCGCTTCCAGTTGTATCGACGCCTATGCTTTGCACCATGCGACACTGTGTTTGACAGTTTGCCCGAGATTACTCGGAGCAGGCTTTTTTGCCAAGAAATGCTTAACATTAACCATTATCAACGTTAGATTTCGCAAAATATTTTTGTAGTGACGTGCCGTTTCGTGACACATTACAAAATTCCTAAGTTTTATGCGTTTTCACTTTTATTAAATCATTTTTCCATATGTTTGACCCAACACAGGTTGTGTATGTGCAAGACACAAAAGCGTATCTTTCTTGCTGCAAGTTTGCTTCTGGTTTTAAATTGTTGCTCCATTGGTTTACTTGACTGGTGTTATGAGGTTACATACATTCATCTGCCTCATGCTTCAAACCGTCGATCAACAACTCAACTTCCAAAATATGCTACAGGACCAAGTTACGGCATAATAGTGAACAGTTCTGCTGTCATGTGCCTCAAAATCTCAGCTAGGTTACGGCATCACGCTTAATAACGAACGAATAGCTTTCATTATTGAATTAATGGTGCATAGAATTCGCAACAATCAAAACTATTCCAACATCATCAATCGTTGTTAAAACACCTTTTGTTTTCACAAACAACAGCTTATACTGATCCTGTAATGCTTTCATATAACTATGAATAAATTTCTCATAACCAATCGATCAAGTGTGCGTGTTTGGCTTTACATTTCATGCATGAGCTAAGAAAACAAAATCCAGTCTTGCAACTTCAGGAAATAAGCTTGCAATAAGTTCTTTGCATTTAGTTAGGGCAAATGTGAATACTTGTGTTTCATCTTCTCCATGAAAAGATAGTGGGCTAGGGCAAATGTGAATACTTGTGTTTCATCTTCTCCATGAAAAGATAGTGGAAGGACGACCAATCGCAAGCACCACTGATTCCTAAGATTTTAAGATGCTATGAAATTTGGCACGGCACGGCAATTATCGTACCCTGCTTACGTGCTGGCTCCAATAACCAGGTAAAAGCTGCAAACGCGTACCACGAATACTGCACAGCAGCGAATTGGAATGTTCCAGGCTAGTTGCTTCGGCCACTAAGCCTTACCCATACTTAGGTCTTCACTTTCAGTTCTGCAAAGCATGAAACTCGCACTGAAGCTGTTACAGCGGCAGATACAGATAAACCTAACCTGATTTTAGTCAACAAAAACTCAAGCTTATCTTCCCAGCCTCACAACATGATTATTTCTAGCTAAAGGAATACCATATCATGGTTGTTTGTAGCTAAACACATACCATACCGCTGTACCAGCTAATCTTATTTTTTCTAAATTCCACATTACGCCCCATAAATGCATTGGCGTAGGACCTGGCTGTTACTGTAGAGTAAACTGGGCTTGAACTACAGATACACTGCTTGCCTTCAAGATCAACAACATCACACGCAACCATATTATCATGTTGCTTTCTTGTTTTATGTTAAAGTTTGCCCGCGTAACCCAGCAAATGGTAGACAGGACTACGAAGATCCAATATGAGTTTTAGCAGGTTTTTTTAAGGTGTTTCAGGGACCTGATTTGGGTCCCTAGAATCGAAAATCGGGTCCCTAGATTCAGAGGAATTTATCATCGGATCCTTAGAATCAGAGAAAATCGGGTCCCTGGAATCAGAAGAAATCGGGTCCCTACAGGTCCATACCGGGTACCTAACATTTTCCTTTAAAAAAACTGGTTTTAGCATTGTTCCATAATAAAGGGAATATCTTAGACGTACTCGTAATAAAGTAGCCTGGCTGTAAACACGCCATAATTCTGAGTGTGGATGTATGTGCTTCAAAATAATGCTTCGTTGCAAAGCCGCTTTCCAAAATGACGACATGCGATTTCCCAGTCGATCTTGCACAGTGCAAAATATCCTGAATAACACGTTGTTTCAAAGGATTTTTCACGGACACATGCTATCGAATAGCATGTCGCTAGCTGGTTGAGAAACATGTTATGCTGCTCATCGGCCACAGGCGTATGACACCAGCTGACAAAATGTTGCGTTTTCTGAAAATTAACAAAAACCAGCATTTTTGTCCCAAGACGGAGGACAATTTTCAAGACGGCTGTAAATTTAAACGCTTGTTGAGAACGTACAGGTTTGATCCCCACAAGCTTTCTGCTGCCCAGACCTGCTTGCGTACAGGCTGCCGCCGCAGTTCGTCGAATTGAGGCGTTAGGTGGTAAACAGTCCACCTTGGATTGCGACATCCACCGCATATTGCATGGTTTTGTGGAAAGTACTGCTACTTTTCTCTATTCTGCTGTTGAAATTCGGTGTGAAACCAGATGTTGGAACTATGCACATGTTTGAAGCAGTAACGCTGCAACCAGTGGTTTAAATGTGATTATGTTGGACGTCTGGAAAGAAACTGTTTCGTTGTCAAGCAACAGTCGTTGAATAAAGCGTATAAATCATGGGTGGCCAAACTGCGGAGCCGCATGTGGCTCTTTGAGCTTTCCGAAAAATTATATATTTGTTTTTTATTTCGATTGCAAGGTGTAAAAGTATTGTAAAATGGTACTGTGGTAGCTAGCATGCCGTACAGTATTACTTTTGCAAGTCGTTCCAAAAAGAATTATGATGTCACAGAAGCGTAGATTGCAAATAAATTCATGTTTTTAGATTTTTATGTTGCGGCACTTCGTAACTTTGGTTTTACGATATGCGGCTCATACATGGAGCAGGTTTGGCCACTCCTGGCATAAATCATCGGCTGATGCGTTGCTTTTTCTGATACGTTTTGTAAGGCGTCGAAGTTTCACTCTATGCTCGTGTTTTTTTTACTTCATCCTCAAACAAGTAACTACGAGCTACCTTCGGGTATTGACTTCACATAGACCTGCAGTTTGCAAGAACGCAGTTAATTTCCTTGTGTGGTTAGACCAGCGACATTGATTAGCACTGGCTGCGGACGCAGAATAGATCGGTTGCTCCTGAACAACTGATATAAATAATGCCAAGCTTTGACAAACAGAATCTTGTCACGTCCCGCAGTGTTAGTCATCACTCCGCAACAACGTTACACCGTGTTTTTTTTAAGGCCAGCCAAATCTGGCTCGATGTCGCATCTGCCCAAACCGCTTCGAACTAAGAAAACATCGACCAAACGTAATATGATGAAGAGGTCTCGCTCACTGCAGTCATCTCCCGTGCAAATGGATGCTCATGGGGCTTTCCCCACCGACGATGACGTCAGACCGGGCAGACGTGCTCGACCAGATAGTTCGAAACGGGCTCCGCGAAGTGCGAGCCTGAAGCCGATTAATCGGAGAAAGTGAGTCATGTTACTAGCAGTCGGGAAATTTCCTTGTTAGCTTTTCCCAACCCGGCTAGTGACAATGCTGTCAATCAATGGTGTGCACTGGTGCGTGCAACGCAGCCATGCTTACAATATATAAATGGGATTCTCTGATCATCAGGTTTACCCCCGAGTGTGACCCTGTCTTGATCGTAAAGCACTTCTCCCATAAACCAATGGACCTTGTTCGCTATCCGTTGTTATCGCCCCCCTCCCCCCCATAATAATTTAACGAGTTTGCAAAGCGCTTAACATCAATAACATCGCAGGTGCTGACAAAGCCACTGATAACGTTGTTTGAAGCTGTGTTTGAACAGAAGAGGCAGACGTTGTTCTTCAGCTTCAACGTAAAGTTACTTTTCCAAGCTGCACATTCTCGTAGTTAGCTTTGTTGGGAAACACAAATGATGTTTATGTTAGAACACTTAAGAGAAAACTTGTTGTTTGTGACGTGACAGAGACAAAGACGCCTTCGACGACAGGGGCCGATCGCTCACCGCCCCACGACGCAACGCGTCCGAGCTGAGCCTGCAGCGCCGGAGTCATGGGTTGAAGTTGGAGGGAAAGGTGAGGAGTGGTTGCCAAGGCGACACGAATACTACTGGCGAGTAATGGTTACCGGTGCTTCCCCGTCCTTTCCGCTGTGGGGAGGCTGGCGCGCCTCGCGTCCCCCCATCAATCGATCTTACTTTCCAGAATCACAGACCGTGGCACAATCGATACATATTGCATCGATAAGCGGCAGTGCCCGGCACGCATCGCTCAAGCGACAGAAGCTGCAGCGAAGCTCGGCGCGATAGCGTTTCTGTGTATTTGACGCGCGCGGGATTGAAGCGTCAAACGCGACAAGGTTTGGCATCAGTCGCTGCATTGGTCGCTGAGCAGCGACAAGTTCATGATGCGAGGAGCTCGATCACTGAGGTGGTTTGCTTATTTCTTTTCCCAAAAGGCAACTTAAGTTTTTGTTACTTGCTGGTGGACCAGTTAAATGTTTGTTCCTCTGGTGACATTGAAACGACCAACAGGCTACTTGCCGGATTATCGGCTGAAGTTACGATGCGCGAGCATTATGCCCTCCGTAACAACATGCGATAACGCAATTAAAGATTCAGAATCCGAGATGCCGTTTGTTGCGACACAATGTCGATAACATTACCTAAGTGCGCTCGTCAATCACACACAAGCATAGTTTTGTTTGAATGCCACTATCGATTTCCCCCATTTGCTTTGTTCCACAAGTCTGCCTGACGTTTGTATTTCTCAACGAACGGAAGAGCAGGGCCTCGTCAAGCTACGCTTCGCATCTGATCCATCCATCACTGAGAAGCACACAAATTGCAACTACCTGAAGCAAAAATATATTTTAAAATACATGTATTGATTGAACTGCTGACAAAACATACGCGCTCTTTGACAAACTTGGACGTACACGCGGCTGTTGTTAAAAATATGTAAATGATGTGTTTGTTGTATTTTCATCCGTTCATCAACATATTTGCCTGAGAAAGTTGTAAAACCCTTCGGTAAGTTTCCATGATTGAATAACAAAAATTTTGCAGCCTTTAGTGAGGAGTGAAGATGAGTGAAAAGTGGATATCATAATATTTCAACTTCAACGGGTTTGGTTCTTCGTAGAGCTTAGATTGGTTCAAAGCTATTTTAGGCAGCGTCGTATCAGATTATGACACGCTTGTCTGCACTTGGGACGATCTAAAAAAAAGCAGAAACCGCTTCATAAGCTCCGTGCTGTTGAGAAATGTTGATGGGTATTGGTTGTGGAAGCTTCGCGGGGCGAGATTTTCGTTAAAAGCGTCGACGATAAATTCCTCACTGCCTGCAATTATTTTCGAATTTCACGAGGTCGTTTAGTTTGACCTTTGACCTCAGCAAATTGACGCCATGCTGACGTTTAAAGGGTCTCGCATGCATCCACCTCAGCTACGTTATTTAAGCTTGTTAACCTCCAAACGAAATTTGAAGGTTTCGTGTCCCGCCCGTGATTGCAACTGGCACACGGTAAGGAGCTCGAGTCCTGGCTGTTATCCTGTGGTGTTTAGTCAGGGTGCGATCCAGAAACTGTAATTATTTTATCGATTATCTCGCCCCGCACAATGGTTATCCTCGCCATCTTGCTGCGCGGCACCTGGAAGTGGACGAAGGACTTCGTCGTGAATACGTTTTGTTCATGTTTCAAACCAGGACGTGGCCCAATATACTTCTCCGCAGCACGCAACTGATGCAGCGCGCCTTCGCCCATTGTTGACGAACAAACAGTGCAATGCGCATTGAGGCGTGCAAGAATAATTATTCGACGGTTGGGTGATTTTACCAACACAATCTGATCTTAGGGCCGGTTTGATGTTTGGCAGCTGCTGTCAGAATCGGTGCCGGGAAGTGCTGCGGTGTCAGTGGTCCTCGGAAAATTACCGGCGTCGAGTTGCTTCTCTGCAGTTCAGTCCAGGTATTATCAAGTCAGGTATTTTGGGCATCACAGACTTTAGCAGCACTGTGGTTAAAGTTGCGTAAGGGTAGAGTCAAAAATCCTTCAGTGGATTCGGAATGCTTTCTTCAATTCATTCATATTGCGCCTTGGTTCACTGTCGCTACATCGCCGATGCGTTGCGCAGGTTCGCGGGCATGGATGCTCACCGCATGCGACTCCCGTCGCGCAGTTTATTAGTTTAAAGCTGTACTTTTAATACATGGTTGATAAGACGCGTTTTTACTCTTTTATAAACTCCTAAAATTTATCATGAATTGGAAACAGCAACACTAAACGTCTCGGTTTTCTTTGCCACGAAATCAAGTAAATGAAGCTGAGAACGTTAAACCGCAAAACGAGCGGGGAGTTACGCGATCGCTCTCCAGCGGTGCTGTTTTGTGCAGCGAAACGTATATTGGTCAAAACAATCCTCCCGGCACGTGGGAAACCAGAGCCCGACGTAAAGCCGACCACCCCGTTTGCATCGGAGGCAGTCTCCCCACTGTTGCTATCCAGATATCTCCATGCAAGTGCACTTGTGCTTGCTAACAAACAATGGGCTCATATTTCGTCCTCTGCAATGTTTGATTTACTTTCCACGTAAGGCCTTCTTACTGTGCTTGCTATGTGTACAAAGGAACCCACTCACCCATGCAGGCTTCGCCACTAACCGTAAAACTACTTCTTCCTGAAAGTCACGGTTGACTGCGTTTTGGTGTCACTAAGGAAAAACCAGTGCAAACACGTTTAAAACATCTGTCTTGATCTTATCTTTTAACAATGTAAGGTTTGCGGTACTTCTACTGAACATCTGTGCGCGCCGCAGGCTTGCGTGGGTAGGAACAGCGAGGACGCGTCGCAATATGGTATTTTTACATCACAGAGGCATGCGGCCTGCGTTTACGCAAACCACAAAAGCATACGTATGAGAAGCTACCTGTCAGCAAGCTTGTAATTTTTTTCTCTCTGAGCCACTTTCTTTTTATCGCTGCTTCTATTTAAGGTCCCGGTTCCCTGGCAAAGAAAAAGCTACTGTGTTTTCATACTTTAGGCACGGACGTGTTTTGTCCACTTGTTCCTAGCTTTGTCCTGGCCACGGTTTGCCACATAAACAAGCAAGGTTGTGAACAAACGCATAATTTTTCGATCTAATCGTTTGTGGGAATTCGGCATTAAAATTTCTTTCTTCAGTTACGAAAGGCACATTGCACTTGCTGCGAACTATTCCACAGAGTTCAGATCTACCCTCCACATTGTTATTTCAGTCTCTGCCGATTGATCTTTCCTGGAACCAATATTCTTTCAGGCAGGTGGTTCTTAACGGAGGCCCTGGAGGCTCCCAGTGAAAAATCTGGACCCCCAGAAGTGTAGTGTCAAACTGTTTTATTTTAACTTTCACGTCACAGTAACCCAAGATATTGGCCCCCAGACGCGGGGTACCCAAGACAATAACTTTAAAAACAGGTTCCCAGGGTTGGACGGATTAGAAACACGTTTTAAACAAAGGGGGAAACGACAGAATTCGTTTCTAGACAATTTTCCTCCTCTCTGTTGAGTAACATCTGCGCCGCGTACAAGACAATGATGTTCAGCGGTAAAAGTGACGGAATCGTTGTAATCTTGTTTCGCTAATGTTTGAACGCATCAGTGGCGTCCACCAATCAGGGGTTATATAAAAGTGCGAAACGTTTATCTGAAACTGTCCGTCCAAAAACTGCTGAGTAACGTGCATCGAACCATTTTCGACGATGATGTAAACTCAGCACCTTGCCAAGTTGCCATTCTTTATTTTCCAATCTGGGCGCTTGTTTGGAAAGTGGAGTTGATCTGTTTAAAAAACACAAAAAGTTGACTTTCATATTGCCCGCAACACTTAACGCAAACCGTTGAAACCAAGCAGGGGCTTTTGTGCAATGTTATGCAAACGTTTGTTACTTACTCATGACGCTTTCCTGCGGTGACCAACGGATCGGTTTATGTTGCTTTCGAGACTAAGCGAAAACGCTCTGAGATATGAAAGCTGAAAATTCCCCTATTTGAATCTCTTACCTGAATCTTCTTTTTAGTACGATACTTAAAAGTGGATCCTCAATTGTAGTTGAAACGTTGAAATTGCTCCAAGTTAGCATACCACGAGTGAACAAGTTAGGATACCACGAGTGAACAAGTTAGTATACCACGAGTGAACAAGTTAGGATACCACGAGTGAACAAGTTAGTATACCACGAGTGAACAAGTTAGTATACCACGAGGAACAAGTTAGTATACCACGAGTGAACAAGTTAGTATACCACGAGTGAACAAGTTAGTATACCACGAGTGAACAAGTCAGTATACCGCGAGTGAACAAGTTAGTATACCACGAGTGAACAAGTTAGTATACCACGAGTGAACAAGTTAGGATACCACGAGTGAACAAGTTAGTATACCACGAGT
>JGI24158J21664_10008388_pt1 | contig 13739 bp, 9 predicted proteins | sample Ectturendosymbi3_FD_21664 | JGI IMG/M metagenome (IMG submission 21664) | reverse complement strand
ACGTTGGTTCAAGTTTTTCGCGGGACCTTTTTGTCAAGGGACTTAACGTAAATGTTAATTATTTGAAAATTCCCAAAAGGCATCGCGGGCCGCACAATGGTCCTCGCGGGCCACATGTGGCCCGCGGGCCGCGTGTTTGAGACCCCTGCTGTAGAACATTCATATTTTTATCGAAGGATTTCTTTTTTATGTCTCTGAGTTGAAAATGTTAGACAAATTTCTCATTTCTTGTGATGTTGTACCTTAGTGAATATTTCCATCAGAAAATAAGACAACATGCAACTGTTATAGCAGGGACCACACCACACTACATCTTTTAATTTATAGAATATTTCTTTTTGTTTACAAAATATCTTTGTATTATTGCTGCTTTGCTGCAAAGACTGTTAATCAGCAAGGCTACATTCATGCTTCTTATCAAGTAGCAGAAATGTCATTTTCTGAGTATTATGAGTACTCATGTTTTCTACAGCAATTTCAGGTATTTTAAGTGGTTTGAATTTAACCTATGCTTGAAGTCATAGGTTATTTGAAGCTTGACTAGTAAATGGTTGGTTTAAAAGGTAGACTTGGTAGGTGATGCTAAAGTTTTTTTGCCATTCCTAAGCCTGTATAAGTTGAACCGTTTTTTCTTAACACAGATTTCATCAGTTGTGTAGGCCAAGGGTCCGCAAATACTTTTTGGCGCGACCCTAAAAAATAGTTCTAAACCTCGCAACCCAAACATTTCGTGAGCATATAGTTTTGTGGAAAATACGTCATAAATAAATATCATTTTTAAGACTACTATTGGCAATAGCAATTTTCTTACACAAAATTGTATGAAATTTAGCACATAAAACAGCAAATGATTGCATTTATTCTGTCTCATGATAATGGAAATTTAAGATGTAAATTTAAATTATCTTGCGGTTCAATGTGGAAGGTCTCGCGACCCGAATTTGAGTCGCAACCCACTATTTGCGGACCCCTGGTGTAGGCTACTTGCTGCAGCAGAAATGTTTGCGATAAAGTACATACGGTGAATTATTTCCCACTTCTGCATATTTTTCAAACAACTAATGTCAATGCAAGATGAGGGCAGCCGTGACTCGTCCAGCCTCAAAGCTTTCCAAAACAAGCCTCAGGTTGGAAGCTGTTGTGTGTTATGTTCTTGTAGTTAAAATAACGAAATTTAAAACAAATTTAGTGTTTCAAATCTTCTTGGTTGTTGTTTATAGTTTCATGTATTCCCATAAAGACATAAATGTGAACAAATTCAAGATACCAACTACCAAGCATTTTTTCAAAGGGGGAAAGTGTGAAACTTTGAAAAGGGTAAATTTTGTAGTTTGTTGGTGGTGAATGCAGAGAAATGGAGCGCGCAAATAAAGACGTGGGGACGATGCCAACTTGCTACTGCCTAACTTTTGTGTGTTGCCAGCCTTGTCATCCCAAATTTGAGTGTTTTCAAAGTTGTGTAGCCTATCATGAACACTCTTTTGCATTTTCTCCTTCTGCTATGTCAGTCATGCCGTAGTCTCAGGAACGTAGCCTCGAGAGGCCGTATCTTTAGCTTGATCAACAGTGCTTATCACGGTTGGCTGAGTATGATGACGTCATCAGAGGGCCCCTTTTTAGTCTTGCCTCGGGCCCCCAACGCTTTTCTCTACTGGTTGCGAGAAATATTTTATCGAGTGGAACTGAATCAAAGCAGAGGTAGTTTCCGTTGTTCCGTTGCGGAATTCCGAGAAACGTTTTCTCGAGTGGAACTGATCGAAAGCAGGTGAAATTTCCGTTGTTTCGCTGCAGAATTGCGGGAAACATTCTATCGAGTGGAACTGATCGAAAGCAGATGAAACATATTTTTTTATGTTTTTGCAGTTGTGAACTGCCCTGGCGTAGTACTGAGTGTGTTCTACTCCTCTGGTTTCACGCGTTGCCAGATATTTTTGCAGTTATAAACTCTTCTGTTTCAGCGTTGAGTGCTGTATTTTGCTCCAGTCTCCTAACGTGGAGGGCTGATAGAGGGGCACATTGTACAACAACGAGTAAGGGGAGTGCGTGTAGAATAATATGTAGGCTATATTGTGTCAACAAAATTCGCCAAAAGGTTGGTTTGGAAATATGAAAATGATGTCATATTGTGACGTCACAAATAGCTTATATCCAGTAGCAATGACCACCATACGCCTCTACTCAATAGTAGAATTTGTCTGGGGGCATAAAATCAAGCAGTCGCCCCTGGCATCACCATACCTCTGCACGCTAATGATGCTGCAGAAAGGGTGAAACGTTTTGTGAACGTCCATTTGCATTGCATTGTCAGAAATTTGAGAAGGATAAGCAAAATATTGACGTTGTCCCTCCTGGACAATTTTCTGTGCAGGGTGTTAAGATGATTGATTTTTTTGAGGAGTCTTAATGCCAGGTTTTCGTGCTTGTTTTAGAACTCTTCAGTTATCTGTTGCAGCATTGCTCTTAACGTCAAATTTTAGTTGACTGGGTGAGGTGCGAAAATTTTGAAGTTAGTTTTGTGAATGCAGCGTGCAATTTTTTTGTCTATGACGTATTTGCCTATAACGGTACCTCTGCGGGATTGCACAAAGAACGTTATTGCCGAATTGACGTTATAAGTGAATTGAAATGCATGTGAAAGATGCCTTCGGGACCGAACAAAATGTAACGTTATAGGCGAATTGACGTTACAGACGAAGCCGTTATAAAGGAATTGAAATGTATAGAACAGATTTACAAGTGGTTTCAGGCCCTATTCGGGTTAAACAAAAAAAGTTAGTTTCAGGGAAAATTGTTTATATTTAGGGCAAATTGTTATTTTCAGGGCAAATTGTTTCCGCCCACCCAGTAAAATGTACGCCTATGATAACATGTTATCTATGGGCGCAATTTGGTAGGGGGCACGGGGGACGTGCCCTCCCCACTTTTTCAAGTGGGGGATATAACATGACATGCCCCCCCACTTTTTCTCTTCAGGTTTTGTATTTGGAGAAGTTCCAAAAATAAAAGCGACGTTTGCCGCGTTTTGCCTGAAGTGCTTTTCATGTTAGATGTTACTCATAGCCAAGTTGATGTTGAAACAGAGTTTGGTGTGGTGTCACTGGATTCTGTTAGGTTATCAATTTTAGCCTCAGTAAAATGATGTTTAGCATTTTTCAAGTTTCTAGAGACCGCGAAAGATGATTTACTGCTTCTGTCTGACATTTTACCAGAACCGTCGCCAGACAGTCGTCAATAAGGGGGCTTTACGTTTTTGCGGGGAGGCTTTGCGTTCGTGCAGGGGGGCTTGACATACAAATTTGACAAAAATTCCACTAATTTATAGTGTTTCATATTTCAATTTTGGGAGGCTTGAAGCTGTATTTGGGGTGGCTAAGCCCACCAAAGCCCCCCCGTGGCGACGGGACTGCATTTTACCCTGTGTAGTATATTGTTAGAAAGGTTATTTTCTTGAAACAGTGATATTTTTACAGCTGCACATGTGAAAGACCACAATATAGCATGGATTTGGTTCTCGTAGAAGTGTATCTGGCTTTGCTGTAACGTTGGTTGTCACGTATTCAGAAACAGACAGCGCAAAATTTAATGATGCTAGCGTATATAGGCATCAGTGGCGTAACTGACGGGGGGGCAAGGGGGCGATCCTCCCCCGGCAAGCTAAATGGGCTCACTTTAGTTGACATTTTGATATTTAGTATTCTTTAATTCGTTATTTTTTTGCGTTTTTGGGCTGTTTTCGTTTTTTTTTTTATCTAGTATGGACATCCACGACATCCAGAGATCCACTATCATTTCTTAACCTTTTTCTGAGTTTTGGCTAGCGGGTCCCCCTACCGTGACCAGTGGGCCCCCTTCAGCTAACCTTTGCCCCCCTGGCTCAAACCTCTACTTATGCCACTGATAAGCATACCATATTATTGTCAATGAGAACCGGGACGTTTCAGAACGAAGAGCATTAGAAGGAAATCAAACAAGTTCTGGTACGAAATAAATCCTTTCAATAACCTATAACTGCAAAAAGAACACCCCCTCCTGCTAGCCAATTTTACTGGACTAGCCACTGCGCTAACAATCGACCCATTACGGGACCAGTTATCCACTGCAATGACGTATCACTTATCTTTACATCTAAAACTACGAAACAAGATCACGCATCATTCTTCAGCAAGTTGGTTAAACAGACTAATCATAGCATGCTAAGAATATTCCTGTAGGGCTATGGTGCCTGACTGAATACCTAACCGGGACTTTTTGGTTGACCAACCGACACACCGGACAAAGCCTTTAAACCGGGTCTGTCCCGGTTGAAACAAGACGTCTGGTAAACCTAAGTGTATATAATGTTAGAAAGCTACATTTTCAGGCCAATATCAGCAAAGCTTTTGCCGAAGACAAAAGCAGTACTATTGTGGAGACTTAGTTTTAGGATGGGCAGTTTTGCAAAAGCCTGTCTTCAACCATTAGTAAATAGGATTTCAGTCAAAACGTTGGAGAACTATTTACCTAGCTATATATTGACCTATAGCTCAAAACATAAGGACTTGACTGGGAATCAAAGATAAAATATACATTTATTCTCATTTCCTGTAATGCCGCGACAATGGTGACCAACAAAACCAAAATATAATTTTTCGTGACTCTTACGCTTTGTGCTTGTGCTGAATGCATTGGTTCGTAAATCATCTACTTTACTTGATTTTAACCAAAAACATAATGCAGCAATATTTTCATCCAAGTGCGAAACTTTTCCTTTACAGGCAGGCTCGTAGCCAAGGGGGCATTCGGGGGCAGTGCTCCCCAATTTTATTATGTCCAGAAAATTTTGTTTTAAGCATATAGTAAAAACTAAAATCTTGTCCCCGTAAAAATGTATTTCCCCAAAACTTAATACCTGATCACACCTAGTTTTGCTGGACATTTTTTTCGTGTTAATCAGGTGAAACTTGTACATTTTTAGCAATTCACCGTTGTGCGTTTTTACTTCTGTTTAATTTCAAATATATTTTCGTGTCATTATCCAAGAAGAGCTCTTAAACTTTTGACATTAATTTCATCCATTAAAGTCTGATGTTCAACCTGAAAAATCGATTGTGGAAAGACTGAGCTAAGTTGCATCACATATAAAAGTCACAAGAAACAGTCACCAAACGATCAGGTATGCAGAAATTACATTGTAGGCTAGATGGGTATGTATTAGGGGCCAACAAGGGGAGATTGAAAGGATGCATCCACCACCTGGTAACAAGGGATATTTTGGTAGGGGTGCGGCTGCAGGTATGATGCGCAGTAGCATTGAAAAAATTTGTAGCTTTTAGAAAGAGCGGAAATGTGCAAGAAAAATATTTATCGTCTTTGTAACGTTAAGCAACTTGAAAAAGGCATCAAATCGCACTGTAAATCACACCTCTTATAAAATGCATGAAAACTGATGTTTACTACTATAAGAGTGACATGCACGTGCGACCAATGCGATTCAGCATTTTGTGCACTCCAGTTGACAGCTCTGATAAAACGCAATTGATGTATTAGCGTGATTAGTCTTGCTTTTAAAACACCTTGATAAACAAGATTGGAAATTTGTATTTGTAAAACATTACTTCTGCATCGACCCGATGGCTTCATTGATTCCACACTAAACTGTCCCCCCACATTTTACAACAAAATTGCGCCCGTGGACGTAACAAATAGCTGAAAATTAAGCAATTAAAGGAACAATTGAAAAGTCAGCGTTTTATGTTTAAAAAAATGCGTACTGATAATGAAAAAGTAGTTCGATGTAGTTTCTTAATTGCACAGAGAATAGCTCAAAATATGAAGCCGTATTCTGATAGTAATATTGCGAAACAGTGCCTTATCGGTGTGGCAGAAGAAATGTGCCCTGAAATAGTACAGGAGTACGAGAAAATAAGTTTGTCGCGTTGGACGACAGCAAGGCGTACCGATGAACTTGCTGGTGACATTTGTGACACTCTCAAAGACAAGGTGAAAAACTCTTAATCATACGTAAATTTATTACCAGTTCACTGTAAACGCCATAATGACAATAAAGCGGACAGTATAGTAAACAAAAACTAAGACCTTTTAAACTCGCTTGTTAAAAGTTGAATTTTTTAATAAAGAATGCTTCTTGTTACGATGTGGTATTTTGTCTGCTTGGTTTCATTCTTAGTGGTCATGTGGTTTGTGAAAACGATCGCGGCTATAATGAGCATTGGAAGAGAATTCCTTTCAGTCGATGCATAAAACGAAGTGGTGGAAGTATTTTCCGACAGGAGAGCTCATTTCGAAAAGGCAGTTTGATGTGTAAATGTGTAACCGAATTGTTCATACTTTTTATTCTTGTTGAATAAAAAGAGTTACTTCTTCATTTGTTTCTACTGAAAAATATCCTCAGCAACTTGTTTATAGTTCAGAAAAACATAAGAGTGCAGCGATGCACCAAGCTGCATGGTTGTACCATTTCAGATATTATGTATTTACAATAGTGAAAAAGACAACTCTATCTCTTATCATGCCTCACAAGTGCTATCTTCTTTCGGTGGGCATATCTGTTACTTATTTGTATGCATAAATGCAATATATATTTCTTCATTGCATACCCATTACTAGAAGAAATTTGCTTATAAACGTATTCCTCAGGCCACAGAATGAATCAGAATAAAAATCTTTAATAATTTAATAATTATTAATGACTAACACAGTAAAAACAAAATACTGTTTGAAATATTTTTGATTTAATTTTTTGAGACTTTTTTTGTAAACACTACTTTTGCATATTTCAAATATCTGTGTTTCCCACATTTCTCAATATTAGAGTTTGTTAGGGGGACATACAGTCAAGCAATTGTCCCGGGCATCACCAGACCACTGCACGCCCCCGGGTATAGTTGCAAATTTTGAAATTGTGTTTTTTAGCTGTAGGTCATCGGCTTGCGACGCTTGGTTGAGAAACTGTATCTGACAAGAGTTATCTGAGCGTACAAAACAGCAAAGCGTGAAAACATACCAGGAACTCTTTGAATCACGCAAATTGAGATTTAATCAAAAATGCTGTTTTCAATTCTTTTACAAAAGCAATCTCAAGCCAGAAAATATTCCTAGTTTCTTTTATTGCGAATAACAAAATTCGCCAAGTTTGAAATTAACTTATTTTGATTCAGTTGCATGATGACTGTGTTGGTAAAATTTCAGGACGATTTTATAGTAATCACAGCAGCAACCGAACCTCTGCAAACAACGTCAGAAGGTTTAAAACCGATTGCTTATACCACCACGCCACAATCACTTGCGTGGTGATCGATGGTCATCGGCAACTCGGCGCAGATCGCCTTCTTCCTTGGCAATGACCTTGTGTAAAAAAGGCACGTCAATGACGAATAGCCACTGCCAGTACTGGTTCGGATGATTACAATGCTGAGCAGTTTAGAACACAGCAGGACGCAGAGTCAGCTCTGATCGTCGCGGAGATGGCGTTTTGCTGCTCTGCTTAACTTATCACGTAAAATGCAAGGAAGGATATGTGTAAGTTATGAGTTGGACTGATAGTTCTCAACTTTTTCGCTCTTCGTGCACTATTGCAAAGCTAAATGTTCCAAAGTACCAGATAGAGAAGAAGAGATAACTTACGAAGTAAAGCATGCTTAATGGGTGCAGAAGAAAGACAGTTGCAAACATAACAGAGGAGTATGATATTGATTTGAAATCATTTTCGATTTTTAACCAGCTTGTCTTACTACAGTAACAACTTGAGACAGAAGTTTCAATAAGCAAACAGTGTTTGGTATGGTGGTCAGTTAATATTTGCAATATTTTGTCTGTATATGCATCCGCTGAAACAAACGTGCTTCACACCTATATGCTAAAACACTCAGGTACCATTTTTGCACAGGAACCCTCACAATAGGGGAATTTTCTGTGAAACTCACTTGCAGAAGCCAAATGACCAGTATTGACACTGGTGTGATCTTTCAAGTAATCGAGATCAAACAGCATCTCTGCTCGGAGTGCTCGAGACGTGCAACGAGTTTCGGCCACATTTGCGGCATTGGATGTTAAAAAATCACATCAACGGCTCTAAATCCTTGGTGTCAACAAAACAACATTTAGAATTGTCAACAAAGCCACCAATCACCTTGAATTAATCCATATTGACGCTCATAATATGTAGCGCAAAGCGTCTATACTCCATTGTAGTTAGATGTCATAAGCACTCCGCCTTTTTCACCACCACGGTTTTCCAACGCTCAGCTGCGCACAGACTGACTGACTTTTCTTTGGCAGGATGCAACTTACAGGTCAAAAAGTATGCGCCGATGCCGAAGGTTGAATCATCAATTTAACAACCTGTGCGCTTGCCAAAAGATCGTATTGATACTGCATTAACTTGGTCACTCGGAATTATTTGCAAAAATGACTGCAGCTTGTGGCACGACGTATGCGCCGAACAACCGAATACATGAACGCGTTTGCGTGTTTCTCAACTGCCAATCTATCGATTTTGGCGGTATTCACTAAGTAAACCTCATTTATTACGAATTCGTAGAGTGTTTGTAACCCTGCAGCCTTTTCAAAAGAATAGAATGGAATAGCTTGTTTCTGGTCTTATCTGTTTGATAATTTAGTTTTTCAGCAATAAAACTTACAAAAGTCAAAATTTTACGAAAGTACTTGACGCGTTTTTGCAAATAGCACATTCTTTGAAGAAGGTTGAAGGGTATTAGATGCATTCATAAAAAAGCATGCAGTCCTGAATTCTGCCTTTTAAGATTGCCTAGTTTGATAACTTTACCAACATATCACATTCACATAAGTGATTGATAAAGCAGTCCCTACTTGTCAAAGCTTTTAGTAAAGTTAGTTCCGCTTTCACAAAAAGCAATTTATTTTCGGAACAGCAGGGCAATAAACTCTCGTGTGTGCTTTGGTCAATCAATGGCTACGAAAAGCCCAGTCAAAGTCAATTTATCAGAGATAGAGCAAACGCGGAATTGCGGGCTCCGCAGGGTTCAGGCAAAGAAGGAAACTTGAAATTTTGTGCGGAGTCAGAGGGGAGGAGTTTAAGTTTTCATTCAACATGCGTATATTTTTTGTAATGTTCAGAATTTTGCGGGATCTCGACAGAGTACAATTTTCAATTTTCGAATTAGGCTGGTGCAGAAAAAATATTCATGAGTTGTAGCGAATGCTGGAGTCGAACAAATTGAAACTTTGACTACCTCCGCAGTTCAAACCTTGGTGCAGTTTTAGTTGTGCCCATGAGCAGACCCGTGGACAGGTTTTAGTGTTGGGGGGGCAAAGTATATTTTTAGGGGAGCAGGATTTCTGATGTTACTATATGTTTTAATAACATATTTTCTGAGCACAACAAAATTTGTGAGGCACTAAACCAATTTGGGAGCTACGAGCCTGCCCATAAGCCAGGAAAGAGGATGAGGTACGAGAGATGACCCCCAAAAATACAAAACAATCAGAATTTCGATTCATACATCATTCAACTCGATCACATTTTTTGGAAGGTATTGATCTTTACGAAAGATGTCGACAGGAAACTCAATGGTTTCCCTTTTCACGTCGTCACCAAACGCTTTTTTGAAGGCTTGAGTGATTTTCACAAAAATGACATGAAACGCACCAAGTCACACAGAGCTCCACGTTCGCTACCCGAAAACGTCGAAACAAGCATATCGTTTAAAGCAGTGGTCCTCAAGTTTCTTTAGCCCATTGACCATCTTTTTCAAAAAAATATCCGATGGACCACTTTGCTGTGGGGCATCCCATAAGCAAATGGTCGAAACTGTATTGCATATAGTGAACTCGAGGGCATTTTTATCAAGGAATTATGGAGCTTTCTGTGGATCCTGTAAAAATTCAAGAAAGACCGCCGGTGGTCCACCTGGACCGTCAGTGATTCAGAATCCACCTGGACCAGTGATTCTGAATCACTGATTTAAAGCAGTGATTCCCTAATTGTTTCTCACTAGCAACCTGCTGTGGATGCCAACTGTTTCCACGAACCCCTTACTTTTCGAGACACGATACGATACAGAGTTATACTAAGCTATGTTTCCCGCGTATCACAGTGCTTTTTGAAAGATTGAGGTTATAATGTAATACTGTAATGATACCAACAGATGAACAAACACATTTATTAATTTTTTCAACGCTTGTCACATTTGAACCTGAGCAGAAAGTTTGTTGTTTCACTTAATGCGATCAAACAATTGTGTTTGGAATATCTACAGTACTTGTACAACTATCTTAAGTTCATCAACCACACGTGTGATCAGAACCGTCGCCAGACAGTCGTCAACAAGGGGGCTTTACGTTTGTGCGGGGGAGCTTTGCGTTCGTGCAGGTGGGCTTGACATTCAAATTTGACAAAAATTCCACTGATTTATAGTGTTTCGTATTTCAATTTGGGGAGGATTGAAGCTGTATTTGGGGGGGCTAAACCCACCAAAGCCTCCGTGGCGACGGGACTGCGTGTAATTCGTTACAAGAATGAGAGTTACACGAGATCCCCAGATGAAATGCTTTCCCTTTAGGGCCTGTAGAGACTAAACAAAGAGACTAACTGAAAGTAGCGCAGACTGAGATCGACTAAATAAATTAAGTAGCATACGCTGAGAGTTTAGTCACTTAATTTCACAATGCAAGCTCTTAAGACCCTCTCATCAAGTTACCACGCTGGAAAGAGTAAGTACGGTGCATCCTCGATTATCCGGCCATGTTGGGCAACCTTTTTCCAAAATCTTGGCAGGATAAGCATTTGGCCAGATAAGAAAAGTATCTATCGTAGGGTGCCCACTGTCCACCACCTACACCACACTTAAAAGAACCTAAAGAAAAAAGAACGAAAAAACGTAACTAGTATGAGAACAAGCTTAGCCACAAAACAATTTACATTGTTTGTTGGCTTTCTAGTTTTTTTCCACTGCAAAACGTGTAGATTTTAGACTAAATAATTGAATGTACCTCCCTGTTGAACCCGGCCGGTCAATCGAGGGACCGGTTAATCGAGGATGCACTGTATACGACTGCACGACAAATCTTTATCAGCCAAATGCATTATTACCTCAAGGCATTGTGACGTCACATAGATTAACATACTGCGCGGAAAGAAATGTATCAGCAAGCCGTTTAAAGTTGCCTGACGTCAGTGGCGTGCAGAAGTCTGGCGGTGCCTGGGGTGACTGCATGACTGTATGCCCCCTACCAAATTTTAGTATTGAGCAGTGGCGTATGGCGGTCATTGTTACTGATACGCGTTATTTGTGACGTCACAATATGACGCCATATTCACGTTTACAAACCAACACTTTGGCGAAGTTTGTTGATACAACATATATATCATTCTACACGCACTTTCCTTACTCGTTGTTGTAGGAACAGTGCTTTTCAACCGGGGTTCCGCGGAACCTCAGGCTTCCGCGATTGCCTGCCAGGGTTTCCGCCAAAACAGGCCGAAATTGCCTGGGACGAAATTTGCAACCAGATCTATACAGGCCCGTCGCCAGGATTTAACAGCAGCGGGGATCACAAACCACAAAGGGGGCACATTTTTAAATACAGTATTGGATGTATCCAGCAACCGGGACCAAACATTAAATGGGGGCACATATTTTAAATGGGGCCGGGCACCATTGGTCCCCCGCTGGCGACGACCCTGGTTCTATACAGTTGTAGTACTAGCAATAACACTGGTTCACAGTATCCTTGCCACTATGAATCGTATTGAAAACTGTTTATCAATTGCTTTTACTTATTCCTGTCTTTGTGTTACGTCATACGCACTAAAGCGTGAACTTGGATCACTGTATAGGGTTCCACAAGCAAGGCAATCATTTGTGTAAGGTTCCGCTGCAGCAAAAAGATTGGAAAACATTGTTGTACAATGTGTCACTGTAATGAACATAAACTATCAGCGCTCCAAGTTAGGAGACCGGAGCAAAACACAGCTCTCAACGCTAAGACAGAAAAGTTTGTAACTGCAAAAATATCCGGCAAAGCGTTAAAGCAAGAGAGTATAACACACTCAGTGCTACGTCAGTGCAGTTCACAACTGCAAAAATATAAGGCTGCGTATTAAAACAGCAGAGTAAAACACACTCAACGCTACGGCAGTGCAGTTCACAACTGCAAAAACATCAGGCTGCGCAGATGTCTTGTCGAATAGCAGTCGAGCAGAGAAGTTATACGGCTGGGATGGGGGACACTCAGGGACCCTGAGTTGACAGGTTTGACAGTTTGAAACTTGCTAAAGTACTCAAAAATTAAGAATGCGCATAATTTATAAAGTACGCAAGAAAACTTTCGTTCTTTATTATGTGGCTGTTATATTTACACTACTGAGGGACAGAACAGATACGCGCTTGTGTGAGCCATTATGATTAATCCGCCTGAACTGCCAATTAATGACGAAGCTCGAAATGATGCCCGTGTTGCAGGCACAGGTATGCGGATGTGTTAGCGCTCACCCAGGGTTGCCACCAGGGGCGGATCCAAGGAAGGTCGATTGGGGCGATCCCCGTGTAAAACCTACGACAGTAGATTTACTTACCATGATTTTATACAATTCGGAAAACAGCGTTCGCGATTTAAGGCCATTTTGCCGTCTATTGTTTGTCAAAGCAGTGTTGTGATGTATACTTCATCTCTCTTGCAGTAGTGAACCCGTAATGAGACTTGACTACCAAATATTACTGAAATCGCCCTCCACCTAACATTACTGGCTGGATCGGCCCCTGGTTGCCACATCAAAAAAAACAAAGGGGAACCAGTGATGCATTAAAAAGTCAGCTAAATCAAGCAAGGTGAAATGGGACAGTTTTGAAATTTGGCTCAGAAAATCAATTAAACGTCTATAATTATCTTTCAAACCTTTTTTGTTATTTTTCCTTTATCACAAGATCTGGAAAAGTCACGTCACTGTCAGTTTGACTGGGTGGGCGGCGCACACCTACAGTAGAGCATAAGTCCTGGTATTGAAGAATGTGAGAATTACTGGCATTTGAATACGTAACCACTGGTGTTGGCAACAAAACAGGTTTCGAAAAATTAAATCCATGCAACATGTGTTTTCAGCCTTACAATAAGAAAAATCGTCTGGTTACAGCATTTTAATTTCACTCTTTGGATGCCCCCCTGCCCAGGGGTGTCGCCCCGTTCACCCCACCCTCTGCACGCCACTGCCAGACGTCCTGGAACGCCAAGGACTTTCCTTGAATTTCTTATCAAAACTGGTTATGTCCTTGATTCTTGAAAAACATCTTGTTGTCCTTGAGTATTTTCCGGCGTCCTTGAAAGTTCTTGAACAGTTGTGAAATTGTTCAACTTTTAACTATTGCTGTTCTTTTTGCTACTCATGTTGTTATTTCGTAGCGTTTGCCACCAGGTTTCAAATCAAGCGGATAAATTAGATCTTCTGGCGATTTTTTTATTATTAGCCGACGTTTCGCCAACGTATTCAAGTGGGCTTCCTCAAGGCAATGTTTTTTCAACCACGTATAACATGCAACTTACTAATAACAAGAAACAATGAGCAGTATGACGTACAAAGACAAGAAACGCAAAACTGACCATCACGTTACAGGAATGGCTGACAGCATGCCACAGAAAAGTCGTAGAAGTGTAAAATGAAAACCGGTGGGAGATGATGAAGTATAACAACACAATAAATAGCGTAAAACGTACATAAAAATTCACAAAGATGGTTAAATAGCGTGAAGATATGGGATAAAATA
>JGI24158J21664_10008387_pt1 | contig 13739 bp, 7 predicted proteins | sample Ectturendosymbi3_FD_21664 | JGI IMG/M metagenome (IMG submission 21664) | reverse complement strand
TTGGGGCAACTATAGCTGCAAACGATCATCCATAGATTCACCTATCACGTCCTGCAACAGAAAAGACATTCGTTAAAAAAAGTTTGTAAATTTCGTTACGAAAATATATTCCTGTTTTTAGGATCACGAAATCTCTCGAAAGAATTAGGTTTTAAGGGTTTCAACATTTTCAACACATGTCATTTGAATGCCTCTTTAGCAAAACATTTTGCTCATATGTTTCACATATTGTTTCACTTTCACATAATTTTTAGACAAAAGTAATATATTTCTATAAACAACTAATACCCAGCTAGCAAAGCAAATTAGTAACAGTTGAAAACGCGTGGTTCTGGGCAGGAAAAACTATAACCATAAAAACTAAAAACTTTATACATTGACTACGAGGCAGTCAATCCTCGCTTCATTCTTAATCTTCATTTTTAGAAATTTAAGAACACCTGCATTGTTTTTCAGGTTGAATAGAGAGTTACAAGCACTTCAACAAACAATGAACAAACACATCGTGTGTGTTTACGGCTGGGTCAAATGGCCTGGATCAATTGGACTGGTTCTGGAATACATGCCAGGTGGAAACTTGACCCGTTTTTTAGATGACGAGGACTGCAGGTCTTCCTTGCTACTCTTTCTTTGAATCTTCCACGAAATAGCCTCTGCACTTGCATTTATACACAATCTTCCCTGTTCTCTGCCTCTTGTCCATGGAGATCTCAAACCTGAGAACGTGCTTCTCACTTCAGACTTTCATTGCAAGCTGAGTGACTTTGGGAGTTATCAAGTTGCAGCAATTACTGCTTGCTCCACTTCGGAGTATACCAAGCCAAAAAATTTGGATACAACTTTAGCTTATGCTGCACCTGAAAAGCTAAAGTCTCAAAACATCAAACCTAAAAAGGAGCAAGACACCTATAGCTTTGGAATGGTTTTGTACATGATTCTGTCTGGATCTCGTCCTTATCAGCAACCCAGTCGAGAAAGTTCTTTCACCGAGTCAATCATTCGTGGAGAAAGACCAGATGAAGAAGCAATCAACGAGTTTGCAATCAACGCAAGAAACAAAAAACATTGATTGAGATACAAGCAAACTCAATTAGAAATTTGGTTTCAAGAGCTTTGTCAGATAACGGAATTTCGGAGTCCGAATTTGAAAACTTATTTCCGAAATCGAGAAATACAGAAAGAAACACAAAACACTCGAAAAACTTAATTTGGTGTTTGATAATATGATAGCAGATATTATGTTTTCGAAAAAGAACTCTGAAAATAATTATGAAAAAATTATGAAAGTTACGTTTGAAAGTAAATGAAACAAGTTGAAAATATACAGGTTGATAATATTGTTTTGCCAAACAAACCTCTGAGTAATTTTGAGCTTGAAGATGTTGTGAAGAAATTAAAAATAAAAAACTTCAGAGGTGTTTTCTTGAGAGACACTTTACCGGCAAAACCCAGAAAAAATGAATGTGGAATCATGAACTTGGATGATTCTTCTGGAGGTGGCACCTTGGGTTTGTTGGCTGAAATGCGGAAATGATAAATGGTATTTTGATAGCTTTGGTTTGCATCCACTATCTGAGCTGGACAGCTACCTCGGTACTGAAGTGGTCTATCCAACTGAACAAATTCAACCAGGGCAAGAGATTGCCCGCGGTCATCTTTGTTTGCACGTTTAAAGCAGATGCAAAATGGAAAAAACTCTCCACGAAATAATAAAAAGTTTTTGGTAATGAGAATGGTAGTGTGAATGGTGATGGTTCAATTTGTTGGCATAATTTTTGGTGATATAATAAAGATGGCAGGAGACAAATTTGGTCGAACGCCAAAAACAAGTCAAAATGTAACCAATGTGAATGGGGTCTCGCATGAATATTTAACCAAACCTAACTAGTACTACTTAGCAATGCTAGTTTACAAACCAAAATAGCATTTAAAACAACAAACTGGCTGAAACTATCTCACCACTTTTGAAATGACTCACTTAAAATTCAGTCTAACAAGTCAATGTCACAAAACAACAATTTTGCGTATCATGTTCAAGAACGAAAAAAGATAACTGCAGACTGGTATCGTCCAATAAATAGTCAATGCAGGCTCACGTAAACTAGGACGGCCTCACGCCTTAGTGCAGACCAGAGATGATCATGGAACTGAAGTGCCGGAATGGACTGTGGCCGGAGTTTGCATTTTAGGCTGGAGCAGGAGCCGGAGTCAACATTTTAGGTTCGAGTCGGAGCAGGAGTCAACATTAAAGTTTGTGCATGAGCCAATCAAAAATGTTAAGGGACCTAATTTCTGTTATGATGCTTGTTATTGTCAAACAGAATGGAATTAATTGAGACGTGTTTTCTGATCAGTGTCGTCATATATCACAAAAGTGTGACATTGGGTGGGAGTCCCGAGCATTTCAACACTAATGATAGTTTCAAAGTTATGGCCGCAAAATACAGTGTGTAAGTGACAATGCAGTTAGGGAATTTCGGAATCCATGCGGTAACTATGAGAATGTTGGGCTAATGATGTGGGCAATAGCACAAGACACATGACAAAAAACAGTGGTTAACAAAACAGATTATAGAGAAGTAACAGTGTACCGAAATGACCTATAGACTGTACGCAGACCTAGTCGCAGGATTTGAAGATGATGTTAGGAGTAATTGCAGCTTTAAAGAAAACCTATATTGTTTTGCATCTCTATTGCCTATGATAAATTGTAGCTAAGTTATTCGTAATGTAAATGTTCATCTTGTTAATTTTTTTTGCGATTTGCTTGCACATTCATGTCAATGGCTCAGTTTGGCACAGCCATAGTTCAGAGGTTTATCTGAGCACATGGTTAAAGTACGATTCAATATTTGTGAACAGGTGATCGGCTCCTGACCTCGGAGATTTAAAATGAGTCTTTTGTAAAAATTGAAAATTAACACTCACTCAAATACTTGTCATCCATCTGGTTTGAAGCTTGAACTGCTTTGCTAGTGTTTAAATGGTTTCCACTTCATAATTTAATCACAGTAGAACGTATACTTGTAAGGTTTATATTTCATAAGTAGCGTCAATTTTGCCTCATGAGACAAAACAAGTTCTGAAGTTATTTTGCCAGTAGCTGTACACATTTGTTTGAAGTTATCACATGACAAGTTTGGAATGCACGACCCACATAACTGACCGTAATGTCTAATTCAAATGTGGGCAAGCTTTTAGTGGCTGTTTGTCTATGTTGTGTAAAGAAAAGGCCATAACTTTCAACTCAACATGTTGTGTCTCTCTGCAATATGACGATTTCAAGTAGTTCTGTTCAAATAAAGGCAAAATAGCCACAACTTACATTTTACCTCATGAGCCAAAATAGACAGTATCTTTTTAATATGAGTTACTTAGATGTTTTCGGCATGTTGACAGGAGTCGAAGTTGATGTTTGAAAATTTTTCGGAGTCTGAGTCTTAAATACGATCCACTCATCTGTGTACATAAGTGTGCGGTTTCACCTGTACATTTTCTTTACCATGTTCTGCGTTCATTCGTTTTTTGTTTTTGTTTTTCTTTTCATTATGCTTATTTGATGTCCAACTGTTGTTTCTCAACACTTGTCAAAATGTGATAAACGAGGTTGGTTGACCAGGTGACCGCCATGGTCTTTCGCCAATCCTATATGACACAACGCCCCTCTTTGTTTACACTGATCAGCAATTGTGCCGTTATGGTTTCATTTGGTCTTATGTTCACTAATGGTTAGTTTACTGCATGCGATGGCTTTTATGGTGCTTCTGCTTGTTGGCTGAGTCATACGAAACAATAAACCATTACCATTACTACACATTGTATTTTGCATAGGCCATAACTTTGAAACCATCATCAGTGGTGAAATGCTCGGTGCTCCCACCCAGTGTCTCACTTTTGTGTTATATGACAACATTGATTAGAAAACAAGTCTCAGTTAATTCCACTCTGTTCGACAACAAGCATCATAACAGAAATTAGATCCCTTAAAAATTTTGATTGGCTCATGCACAGACCTTGCTGTTGACTCCGCCTCCTGCTCCGGCTCAAACCTAAATTATTGACTCCGGCTCCTGCTCCAGCCCAAAATGCAAACTCCGGCCGAAGTCCATTTGACAGGTCTGTCAAAACATTGGATGACGTCAACGTTCGGTGGGAGTTCAAAATTCGAGCCGATTTCATGGCACGAAACTTCACTGGATTCAAATGGATTCTAGGCCATAGTACGAGACTTTAGAGGGTTTGATGGACATTCTAGCGTTTCTGATTGAAAAGTTATGGCAAAAATGATAGAATATTCATTAGGGAAATCCCCTAAATCCCCTAGGGAATTCCTGAAATATTTGGAATTTTTTTGGCATAACTTTTGAACCAGAGATGCTAGCAACTCGATCAAGGGCTCTNAAGACTCGTACTGTAGCCTGGAATCCAATAAAACTTTGAGCCACAATATTGGCTGGTTGGATCNNCAATGACGTCATAAAAATAAAGGCAAAACATATCCCACANGTGACGTCATCAACCAAAAACCCGAGTCCAAATCTTTAAATTTCTTTTTTCATTCTAAAATACAAGTCTTCATGAGTCTTTGCAGGGTTTGAATAACTCTCTAGCTCGATCTGCTACCGAGTTATAGCTGGACAAAATTTGGCCTGAAATGGCAAATTATACCTTTTGTGAAACTTTTTGATTTTTGTCAAAAACAGGGTTTTTGAGCCATAATTCTGGCTCCAGATATGCTAGAAAGTCAATGAAGGGCTCTAAAGATGCGAATTTTGGCCTATTTTCCACAAGACTTTAGCCAAAAATATGGCTCATTGGGTTGGTGCTGCAGGGACTGAGGTTTGGGTTTGGTGCTGTAGGGACTGAGTGCCAAGGGCCAGCTAAATTCGCCAAAAATGCAAAAACATGCCCTCATTGTGACGTCACCTTCAGAAAACCCAAAACCCAAAATGAAAAAAATTTTTTTAACCTGCATTTGAAGACTTGCTGAATCGGGTTTGAACAGCTCTCTAGCTCAATCGGCTGGCGAATAATGGCGCTGAAATATTTTCAAAAATTGCAAAAAAAGTGGCGCACGCAGGACTGAAAGGATTAAAAAGGTGCTATAGCTTACATCAAAATTTTCCCATGAAAAGAGTCGTCTCTATGTCCATCAGCCCAGCCTAAACAACAATGCTGAGAGCCCAAAAGACGACCACTCGCACAGCAGTATTCCCTTTGGTCCAGGTTCATCATACTAACTGCTAGTGCCACGAACTCAGTGTTATAAGTGGACAAAGCCAGATACACTACAGTTCAAATGGAAAAATAACCATACCAGTGCTATACCTCTGGCAGCAAAATATACACTAATATTCTGTTTTTACATGTGAAAGTGCACAACATGTGATGTTATTTTTATGGATTGGGTCACAAAATGACAGGGTGTTTTTGTTTGAAAGTGGCTATAGGTCTGCTGGCAGCGACACAGTTAGAACAAAGCGCTGAGTTTGTCACATTAGCAGCGCTGTCATGGTAGTCAGGTAGACGTGTCTTACTTTGTGAATGGTTTTCGTGTTGACTCTTGACATAATCGTACAACATTTGTTTTGGTTGTAGTGGTTGCACTTTTCATGATACCGGTTTTTATTTACTTTTTTCAAAAGTTTCCAAACTTTTGTGGTCAGATGTGTGGTTTAGGTTTAATAAGTGTTAGGTTTGGGGTTACTAAGTTTCTACCAAGCGTAGTCCAGCCAACTGCACACCTGTCATGGATTTGTGTCATGTTACAGGCGATGGATGAATAAGTTTTCAAAAATGGAGGTCCCCTGGTGGACTTATAACCACTGTGTTTGTTTCGTATGTGACCGGTGTCGCATTTGGATACGGATGGATATCGGATACTAAATTCCAGAAATTTTCGTATAAGGTTTGGATATGGATATTCAAAAAATTTTTCGGATATGGATCAGGAGTCAAAAAATCAATATCCGTTCACCTCTGATAAGGACATCTCAGACTCCTTATACTGCCAAAATGAACAAATGACTCCTGATCCGGTCTTGATTTTCACACATTTTTGACTCCGGCTACGGATCCGGGTCCAAAGGAAAAACTAGGAATTCTTTGGAATTCGACTCCGCCACTCTGGGATTGTAGCTACAATAGATGATTGGATAGTGGTTGATTGGTATCTGATCCTATCCTGTTTTTGAAAAATTAAATCCGTATCCAATCCGAATACTGTTTTGGTTGAAATCATGCTATCCGTAGCCGAATACTATCCAAAAGTATATGGTCACTGATGCACAACATACATTTTTGTGCTTTGTTTATTTTGCCTCCTGAGGCAAAATAACTGCTGGAGTTTTTTGCCTTTAGCTGAACACGATTGGCTGCAGCAGTCACATGAAAAGTATGGAATGCATGTCCTGCTTGGTTGATGGTGACATCTGTAACAGCTCAGTCCCACCTGCATGGACAAGTGTTGTAGCCTAATGGTTTCAGGGCTGGCAAGCAGTTATAGCAGCTTCTGGTTTGCATTATATGAACTGCATGCTAAACCCTGAACCCCTAAACCTAAAACTTGAGCCAAAAGCTTGACTATGTGTTGACAGTAAACCCTAACCATAAACTCTTAAACCCCAACCAATAGTCTCCTTGCATAACCTACTTGTCTCATGACCACTTCAACTAATTGTGTTCAACTGAAGGCAAAACAGTCTCAGCACAGTCTTTGCCTCATGACGCACAATAGACACTACTGTATCTTAATGCATTATGCCAATTTGAGCCCTGTCATGCCTATAAACAGCAAGCTTGACATAGCTCGCAAGCTTCATATATCACCTAATCTACGTAGGCTACTTTTCAGAGTCAGTTGCATCAAAGAGCAAGCTGAAGTTTTGCCGCATCAAGCTTTTTATAGTTTTTGCTTTGCAACAATGGTTCCATTTTAACACAATCCATATTTTCACATTCATTTATTAATCCTACGCATTACATTTTGTCTGACTTCAACCACCCCACTGGCCAATGATAGCGTGACTCGAGTCAATGACTCAACTCGATTCGAGTCACGATATTTGGTTATTCGGAAGCGACTCGAGTCAAGATATTTGGTGATTCGGACTCAACTCGAGTCACGTTTCACATAGAATGGCTCGACTTGAGTCAGAGTCATTTTTACTAAATCTCTGAAATCCTGATGGACAAACCCAGTTCGTTTGCACACAAAGAAATAAGCATTTTTTGCTTCAGTGATGATCAAGATTGGCGGAAGTTTTCTGTTTTGCCTGTCATGCTATGCTGCTTTTTAAGGATCAAGATTCCCCAACTTGCACAGAGGTAGACCCAAGACTTTGCTTTCACTGAGGGGCCAGCAGGGCACATTATATTGATACCTTATCGTCGTTTAATAAGTTTTGAAAACCAAACACAGGTTTACAATTTGGGTAAGGGTTTTTGGTTATATGGCAAAGAAGATCCGCTAATCCAAGGATATAGTCCTTGTCATATGAGCAATTCCCAGTGATAGCGTGACTCAAGTCACGATTTTGGTGAATGTGACTCGACTCGAGTCACGTTGAGAAAGATGGTGACTCGACTCGACTCGAGTCACGCTTTTCACAGAATGACTCGACTCGAGTCACAATCGATAACTCTAGACTCGAGTCAGAGTCATTTTTGCAAAATCTCAGAGCCTCCGATCGATAAACCCAGTTTGTTTGCATACAAAGAAATGATCATTTTTTGGTCCAGTAATAATCACAATTGGCACAAATTTTCGGTTTTGACTTCCAAGTCGTGTTATACTATATCCTAGGGTCAAGTATTCATAACTTGCGCAGAGGTAGACCTGATATTTGCTTTTCACTGAGGGGCCAGAAGGGCACAATATAGACCTATTCACACATCATCATGATCCAATCAGGTATTTGCATATCGTGATAATGGCAGTCGGGCACACACTGTTACTTTGAGTCTTTTCCAGATGAAGTGATTTAAACTATTTGAATACAAATCCATGCAAAAATATACAGCTCAATATAATGCATATCCAAATTCCTGTCACTGTTATTAGCCTAAGCCCATGTTGCGACGTGATAACCGTGGTAAATGTTCAAATGTATACAGATGGTAGGCTATAACAATGATGAGTCAATAATGGGGATTGGATCAATGACTGTTCAAGCAATTCTGTAACTCTGATGACATGATGAGGATGCACAACAGAGTTGACTTTTTTGCTGGTCATTGTCAGGGCTCAACATTCAAAAAACACAATAAACAATTGCAACGAATTTGAGATATTCTTATCAATGCAGTAACTTAACCTACACTCCCCAATATGAATCAAAAATTGCGAAGAAGTTCAAAAGAATATCACAAAAACCAATCAAAATCTGGTTAAGCAAAAATGATAACATTCAAATATATAAAAATGCTAGAATGCTGCAGGATTTAAATCCATATGTTTATGCAAGTACATCCCAGCTAACAGGAAACGTTTTAAAAACGTTTTGATCAGTGTTTACTTCGTTTTTTTTTCTAAGATGTCTGAAGTTGGTGTTTTCTTGGACGTTGTTTTTGAGGTTGTAAAACCTGCATCTGAGGTCAGCACAACGTCCTATTTTGCGTAATGGATGCTGACAGCTACTATTTTTTGTAATGGTTATTGACAGCTATTTACCTGAACACCAATTTGAAATGTAACGTTTTCCAGACTCTGCTTCATTTCCGTAATGTTTAATTAAAAAATAGAACCAGCTCATGGATATTCAGATGAAAAGCAAATATTTTCCACGTTTACCTCATGTGTTGGTGATTATGCATTATGGGAATTAAGAAAAGTTCTTGTTCATGAACGCTGGCCGAAAGCTGCTGTCGTGAGAACCCACAACCATGCATTGACACTTATTTCTAATTTAACGAAGCACTAGCCGAATCGACACTATCTGCAGCCATTTTGTCTCGGGCACGAAAACTCAAACTGAAGAAGACTGCTGAATCACGTGACATGACGAATTGCAACGCAACAATCCAGGTTTTTAGATGTTTGCGCGCCAAAGAAACGTACGTACAGTACGTACACGCACAGGAGTTGCTGATCACCTGGAGTGAAACTGTTTTCGGCCTACAGTATGTCCAGAGGAAGGTTTGCTGTTATAGTTCAACGTTTCTGACTGCGCCATGTGGAGAAAACTTCTGATCGTGAGTGAATTGGATGGTTGTTTCCTCAATGTCCGGGTTTTCCCAAACTGTGTGCAGTGGTACAGCAGTGTGCCTCGAAGGAGATTTAATGTGTACCGTGCATGTGGTTTGTTAAAAAAACTTATGCAATCTTTGGCCCACAAATTTGGTAGTTAAAAGCTTGTGCAATGTTTGGCCCATGTTACATGGTTTTGCATGTACACTTTACCTCGTAACATAATTGTTTTGCTATGATGCTCAGGCACTGTTGAGAAACAACAAAATGTACTGCAGCATACTAAACAGATACGTGTGACATTACAATTTTTGGAATGCGTCCCGTAACGAAATGTCCGAGTTTGTGTTATTTTGCTTGCTTTGCCAAAGCCTTCATATGACGTTTTTTACAACTCGTATGTTGCCCGAATGCTTCTGTCTTGACTGCATAGATACAACCACGCGATGCACCGTCACTTTATAAGAAGCACCATCCGAGCAGACAGCCATTTTTTTAAGCTGAGGCGCGGCAGCTCAAACTGCTGATTCGGAATGAGACTGTTAAATCACGTGATATGACGAATCGGCACGTAACGAACAATACAGCTTTGATGCATGCGGCTGCGCTCCGAAGTTTTGCCGATGAGCTTGAGTGGATGTTGTCTGCAGTTAGGTTTGCCGTTATAGTTTAGCGTTTTTTCTGCGCCATCTGATGAAGACTCTAATCGTAAGTGAGTCCACTGTAGCGTGTGGTTGTTTCCACCAGGCCATGTGCTGTTTTTTTCGATTACAAATTTAGTTTTCAACTAGTGATCTACCGTAACAGCAGAATCCTTAGCCTGAAACAGGTTTTTTCAAAGTGTTTGCCGCCCACATCAATGTGCCTCGAAAGAAAATTAAGTGTACTGCGAAAATATCATGCTTTATCTAAGACTTACCAAATATTTGGCTCATGTTTGATGTTCATGTTGTTTTGCATTCAAACTTGTCATCTTAAAATGAATATTTGACTATGATGCGGGGTCAGTCAGGCACTCTCAGGGTACCCACGAGGCATTAAAGGTATTAAATTGTGAAATTAGTTTTTGATATCTTGAAAAAGTTATGAATTTGGCCAAAATGTGCATGAGATAAAGTATTGAGTGTGAAAAATTCCAAATTCAGGCATTTTTTATTCAAATTTTGTTTTTACTGCTGATGACAGTTCTGCTTACAGTTTTTGTATTGTAGTCCATGATNACAATTGTGTAAAAATAAATATAGTAATTGATGGTATCAAAGTTATTTCATTTTTAGTATTGAAAAGATATTAAAAAGCATGGAAAATTTTTTTTAATGCAGTGGTTCTTAACCTGGGATCGATCTAATCCCCAGGGTTGGATGGAGCCCTATCAGGTGTTTGATAAGGTTATCTGAAACATGACTGAAAGCGTGGTTATATTACAGCAAGCTAACCATGGTCATAAATGGAGTTATTCCTGATTGGACAATTGTGGGTGGGCTTAATAAGCAGGGACCACTGTATTATTAAATATAAACTGTTGATTGATTTCATTTCAGTAACCCACTTTTATTTTCTGTTATATTGGGAAAAGATGGGTTCGATAAAAAGCTTGCAAAACTACATCATAAGTGTTCGTAATGGTTAAGAACCACAGTTTTCATGTGTGGGAACCCTGGGCACTGTTAAAAAACAACACAATACTTTTTTCTGTAGATTAGGTTCTCTTTGACTGCACTTTGTCGTAGATTTGGTATTGTGACATATCTGTATCAAATGCTTGTTTACCAGATAGGGTTGCCAAACGTCTTTGTCAGAAGGCAATCCTTTAATTTTTGTTTTTTCTTTTTTCAATTGATAAAGGACAATAGTATGACCTTAATTTTTTAAAATTATCCATAAATTATGTTAACCCTGTGAAATACCTAGTGGTTTGTCTAGTCCAGTGTTTCCCAAACTTGTTCAAGCCATTACCCAAATCAAGGTAGTGATTATGTCTTATTACCCTCAATATTTGGCTGTGATCGCTCATAATATAGAACAACATTGTTGCATTGGTTTGGCATTACCCCCTGAAGGATTACCATTACCCAAGGGGGTAATTTACCCCCAGTTTGAGAACCACTGGTCTAGCCCAGTGTTTTCCAACCGGGGTGCCATTTACAATACCCAGGAGTGGCACGAGCTAATATATTTTTCAATATATCATTGAAAACACATTTTCAAAATGTCACCAAACCTCAAACTGAATAGCTATGGGGTCGGCACTGGGTGCTGCAAAATTTATTTCTCTTTTGTAGAGTGCCACGAACCTAAAAAAGTTGGGGACCACTGGTGTAGCCCATACCTAGACTGTCCTTTCTTTGAAATTGGATACATGGGTGTTGTTGTGAAGCAACATAGATAATCAGATGGCCACAAAAGTAAATCAGGAAGTACTGCTTTTAGTTCTGCTCTAGACGATTTTGGGTTAATTAGATTTTTTCAGAAAGAGTTCTCTAAAGTAAACCATGAACATAAGTAGAAAATGAAAATCTAGCAAAAAGTTGCAAAGAAAGAACATTGCACATAATTTACTATTTCTTGCATAAAATCACGTTTATCTCAGCACAAGAGGATTGCAATTTGAATGATGCTTTATGTTGCAACTATCACAACTCATGTTATATTTTTGCTACAACAAAACAATAAAATGGAACCTCAAGGTTTCAAATATCAGTGAAAACCGAAAACACTTTATCAACTTTAATCTAACTTTGGGGCTTAAATTCGAAAAAGCTATTTCAATTGTCAAATTTTTCAAGTAAGGTATCATTTGAAAGCTCTGAAAGTCCCCTTTCCAACGATGATGTAACATGTTTGTGTATTTGTGGTTTTGGTTATAAGAATGAGCATAATTTTTGTACTTAAAGACAGGTGTTTATTTTTGAAGAAACACACGTTTTTCAAGTAATATGTGTAGATATCTGCAAATACTATAAAGGTCTACTTCGAAAAGTATTCGCTAACATGTGATGCACAATATTTATATCGCAGTTGTCTCTGAATGTCTTTGTCATGTTTTATCTGTTCTTCTGGGTTATGCTTGCAACAGTGCCTAAAGGCCTCGTTTTTTGGGTTGGGCTCAATTGCATCAGCCCTGTGTGTAAACACATGAATATTTTTGCGTCATTGTAATCACAATAAGCAGTGCCAGATTAACAATATTTGTAACTTCATTTATCAGAGTTAATTTTTTATTTTGTCTGGGAATTGGCTTCCATGTCAAAGCCAATGCCACAGTTTAAATTGTTTTAAGTCATTTAATGGTAAATTGGTTTTTGTCTACACATGAAAGTTGTTGTTCAAATGTGGCTCTAGAGGAATTTAAATGCTTATCAACAAAACAACCTGAGATTTTGTGTTCAAATCTGTTTTCATTGTGGTGAATCTCTCCTGTTGTTATTTTAAAAAATCTCATTGGCAGCCCTGGAATTGGCACCTATTCACTAGCCATTGGGTAGTGTACTTAGAGTCTTCTTGCCATTTGAAGTTTTCCTTTACATCCCAATTGTGTATCTCATTAAAAACTAAATTTTGTAGATCAAACATGTGCTTTCTTTTTACGTGATGATTTTTAAACTACAAATCAGCATTTTCTATTTTGCTTGGAATACTACTGCAACACAACTTAGTACTATTTTTCTAATGTTTTGTTTAAAAAAAGCTATATTTGCAACTGAAAATTCACTATTAGTAGTCACATAATGGCTAGCAGCAATCATTGAGTGTTATATCTGCTGTTTATACTGAACAGAAAAAGTTCGTGATTGTCGTTGTTGAGGAGGAAAGTGTTGAAGTTGTTCCCAGATCTTGGATTCTTGAGGCATGAAGTGTTGGATATCCACCTATCCTCAAGTGTAAGAATTGGAATATTGTTATTTAAATTTGCAATGTGTGTATGTTGTTAGTGACGTTAGGGGATACTAGNAATTCCACATGCAACCAGGACCTTCATCACAAGCAATCTCTATGCTAGCCATACCCTACATGTGCAAGTTTGTTTTCCTGTAATTACGAAATTACAAGATTTCCTGTGCCTGCAACACCCAAATTGGGATTGTAGGAAGATTTCAGACAGCTGGCTTACCCAGTAATAGAATGTATCCAAAACTGCATACTGTTATGTTGAGTTTTAATACTATTCAGGAAGTTATAGGTTGCTCATATGTCTCCTATAAGTTTGAGCCAGGCTCCTGTCTGGCTCCTGTTTGTTTCAGAGGTTGCGATCTTGACCACATCACTGTGAATTAGTTTGAGGTGTGCAGGTTTTCCCTACATGGCCAAGTACTACAGTTTTGATAATAACTAGCATGTACCCAGCATTGCCCATAAACTTTGTAGTTTCCACAGTTTCATAACTAAGACTATTTTTGCAGAAAACCATGTGTTATTGGCCAAAAAGCAATCCCAAACAGAAACCAATGAATGAACAAATACTTGTTCACAGCATGAAAGTCAGAATTTTAAGTTATGCAGGTATTGAGAGTTACTTGACTAAGAACTGTACTTTGCTGTCTGTTTTTTTTTT
>JGI24158J21664_10008386_pt1 | contig 13740 bp, 7 predicted proteins | sample Ectturendosymbi3_FD_21664 | JGI IMG/M metagenome (IMG submission 21664) | reverse complement strand
AACGGAAACCTTGCTAATCAGCGAAAACATAACTTTTACAAACGATGACGTCATTAATTACGTCATAGGGGCCCTCCAGTAAAAATTGCCCCGGGTCACCCTACCCTTTAATCCGGCTCTGTGCGCGAGAATGAGATTTCACTTGACAAATGGTGGTATTGCGCATTTGCGCTCCTTACAGGGAACATTGGTAGCAACTAATATAACCAGATGACCCCTGTCCATGACTTTCGTTGTCCAACTGCAATGAACGTGTTAGGACTGGTTTCTTGTAAGCAAACACAAGGGCTTGCATCATCCCTATTTTCGACACATCTAAAAGACTCGCGACCCCAGGTTGAAAACCACTGGTCTAGTCTAGAGGACATTCCACACTATATGTTTTGCCACTTCACGTTTATGCACCAAATGAAATTACTGGGCCACGTGACTGCAGTAAACACCTTCACGCTCCGGTTTGTCACTTTATCGACACCATTCCAAATAGCAATAACAACACGATGTGTCATAAGCAGATTTGAAATGTGTGTTGTTGTAATGAACAGTTATTGTTCAAGGGAATGCAAATGTAAAATTTTCAAGTCAGCAACAAGTTCTTAAACAAAAAAGCTAGCATGTAGTAAGTGTTCAATCAGTTTGAAACCGAGAAGTTTTAACATGTATGTTTCAGTCAAAAGTGCGATACCAAAACAAAAGGTTGAAGAACCATATGGTTAGATTAATCTTCCTGAAGGAACTAGCTAACGCTGACGTTTATCTGCAAGCACCATTATTTTTACCAAATACATAAACTGACCACAACATCAGTTTCCTAGTTGTGTTCGGAAGAACGTAAGCAATATCTAAATCAGGGGTCGGGAACCTATGGCTCGCGAGCCAGGTGTGGCTCTTTTGATGACGGCACCTGGATCGCTTGATGTTTTCTTACACCAGCGTCACGAATAAAACTTTTCTGCAATTTTCAATCCACCAGACTACAAAGCCATCAGCAACATCATGCAGCGCCAGAAGTCGCATTAACAGTAAGAAGCATGTTATCAAAGAGAAATTCAGACACTTACCATTGTTTGAAATTGTTGAGGTTTCATGGCTCACTTAGCCAAAAAGGTTCCCGACCCTTGATCTAAACAAACTGTGCACTAGGGTTGGACTATCCGGATATCGGTTAACCAAGGCTTTTTCAGCTATCCGATATCCGGATAACATTTTGTCGGTTAACCGGATAATGTAGGAATAACATTAATACTGCTTTTTTATGTTTGTATGATGTTAAGCAACTTGGAATTGCCTTGTTCTCAGCTGCGGGCGGCCTATCATCCCACGGTTATCTTACAGCAGGGGTCGCCAACCTTTTTGGAACTGAGAGCTACTTCTTGGTACAGATTCATGCGAAGGGCTACCAGTTTTATGTTATCATTAATAATTAAAAATATTCATCAGTGTGAAGACACTGATCATGTTTATGTTATTTTCAGAACAAGCCCGCGGGCGACCCACATGGTCCGTGCGGGCGACCTGGTGCCCGTGGGTACCACGTTGGTGACCCTGTCTTACAGTGATACGCTGACCTTAAAACCTTTATTTTCTGTTCATGTATTCTCTGGAATGTCGGGGAAAATTCGTTCTATGACGTTACAAAGTAACTGATATGTACAGTAAAATTTTTAACCTCTTGGTATTAACAAAGAGATCCAGTCGAAACGCTTCGAGTGTATGGCCTATGCTTTTTTAGTGTCTAAATAAAAAAAAACATTGAAATGTAATTCAAACGTTTCAAAAGTGAAAGCCCTGTGTGGGGCTACTTCCAACGTTCAACAAATGGCGAGAGGGCAAAGTGTGATACCTGTGGAACTAATATTTCATGTGAGGGAGGATCAGCAGGAGCTATGAGAAACCACTTGCATTTGAAACACTAGATTCAGGTTGAGGCAAAGACAAAACCACATGTTCTTTGGCAGTCAGTTCTACAGGTAAAAACAGGATTGACTACTTTTTTAGACCAGTCAAAGACTCGGAGAATTGTTGCAGAGCTGGCAGCTGTTGACAGAATTTCTTTTAACACAATTNCTACCAGCANGCAAATGAGGCATGCGTTTCTAGCTTGCTAGAGGATACAAGTTACCAGACACAGAGCAAAATGTTAGAAATCTTGTCATGACATTCTTCTATCAATTGAAAAGCAATATAAAAGAAAAGATCAAAATGAGAAAATGGGCTGGAAAATTCTGCTCCATTACGCTTGACGAGTATACAAGCACAAGAAACTGAAGATACATGAATCTAGACCTTCACTGCGATGACACTGTCTATGGAAAGAGATCCTTTCTCAGCAAAAAATCAGACACTTTCACATCTCACAGAGTATATATTTCGCCTACGATGTAGGCATCATCAGCTCTTCACTGCGATGAAGAGCACATTCAGGAAAAATAAACTTAACAAATTTCTGTTTTTTTGTTGTACTGTACAAAGTTAGCTAACCTAAAGTAGAAAAGTAACAGATCTTTGTATGTTGACTGCTAAATGGATTACATGACTCTGAGTCAATATTTTAATCATCATTAAAACTTTAACATCGTGTTATTTCTTCTTTTGAATATCTGGTTAACCGGACAGCAAAAAGACCAAATATCCGGATATATCCGTTATCCGGATAACAAATTTCTACAACTATCCGTCTAACGACTCTAACCCTACTGTGCACGAAGAGCCCAATGGCAATTTTCAGCTACACATGGTCAATCGACTTCACCAAATTGCACAGTTAGAATAAACCTCCCGCAACAAGGAACCTTTGGCTGTGCACTGACAACGGGATGTGCGTGAAGAACAACACCATACATATATGTGGCGCGAACAAGCAATAATAGAGTGATCATGGTATGTGAACTCTATTGTTGCTTGCTGCCACAGTGCGAAGCTTTGCGCACATGCCGCTGGAATTTCCGATCGCAACAGCTTCAAGGGAACAATCAAGTTGTTGAACAAATTGAACAATCAAGTTGGATGGGTGCATCTCGATATTGATACTAGGCTCTGCCAATATTAAGAATATCCAGTCCTGTGTACGCGCGATGGGTTCGATGACGTAAAGCCGCGTATCACAGCCATTCCGCAATAACGACGCAACCACAGCTCAGGCCAAAGAACCACGTGTCGTCGGTGCCCCGAACAGGTCAGCATCTTGTTACGCCGACAACCCATGCCACGCCACCTCACCTCCTACATCGACGGCACATTGCAGCGTGGTTTATTAAACATGATGTGACAATTTTTTTGCTAACATGTACCTTGCGTTACACTCGCGCATCAGTCTCAAATACAATTCGACACACTTACGTCTGCTTTCGTGTTTCCAACAGGTGGCCCGCCGCTGAGTAAAACGAAGCTGACATGTACTATAGTCACTTAATGCTGGTTTATCAACGTTTGGCTATCAGACCGATTGACATTTTCGAACGCGTCACGCAGCAATAACAAACACCCTGTCGAAAATGACGTCAAACGCAGAACATGTGGATCGTCACGTATGCGGTCGATAAATGAAACACGCTTGATATGCTGCAGAACAGTGCGTGGCACAGCAGAAGCAAGCTTAAATTGACGCAAGTCAGTATTGCTGGGCCCAAATGTGTGTACAGAAATGCTTTATCGTTTAAATGAAAGAAACAAATCGCTTATGCTTTTTTCACGAATTCTGTAGCGCCCAACTTTCATATATATTTTCTTCCAAAATATATAAGCACCATCCGTACACAAGACCATGGTTCACCGTCATAATTTAACTTCAAACTTATGGTTAACTTTAGCCTTGCTTAATGTATACGCAGGTGCTAGCCTGCCTGCCGAAACCTACAAATATCGCAACTTTCAAGCCATGCTGCATTCTAAAGACTGGTCACCACTGGCGTTAACACGAGTCCAGCTACAACGCTGGCTGCAAGAAGCATACTCAAAACAGTACCACCGCATAAAAACACGTCATTTGCGAATGAACATTACAAAAACGACTTCCTGTAGAATTGCAGTTTGTCAAAAATACTAAAATTATTTACAAAAATATTATACCTACCACTCTTTCAAATTTGTGTCTTGCAAAACATAACGCTGCAATGCCCGCACAACCAACTAATTTTTTTATTTTCCACACAGCACTGTAAACCATGTTGTAAATTAAAATGCGAGACCAAAATTAACGAGGCATACAAACGTATAAAGGCTAACAACCTACGCCATTCAAAGATGACCTAACCTTCGTAAAGGACTCCTACAAACCACAGCCTGCGAATGCAAACGCAAAATATGAAAATGTTATTTGCACTCCTTGCATCAATTCAAGTAAAAACAAAGACGGTTCAGTCTGCGTGACAACCCACTGCCTAGTGAGTGCTACCTGCCAACTTCCGACACAAGCGAAGCGAATGAAGTGCAGACCCTGCACATTAACATCTCAACTGAGCAAACACGTGGTTGCCAGCACGTGTCAAGTGGGTGTGTCGAGCATGCTAGCAATGGCAGCGACTAAACATGCAGTTAGCACACAATTCAAAATTCTTACCATGTGATCGTAAGTAGTTGAGTATTCCTTCTTCCCAGTGAGTAAAACACTCTGGATGCATGAACTGGCTCATAGGGCAGCTTTCAAAATTGCATATAACTTTTACCATCTAAAAATAAATTGAAAATTAAAACCAAACCAATTTGCATTTGTTTAGTTAAATGTCCGTTAGATTGCTTAAATATTAACATCAAATTTCAAAACTGCCTTCATATTTATATTTCTCATAAACTGTGTTTTAAAACTAGAAAAGTAGTAAAAAGATACCTGAAATCATACAAAAAATACAATTAAAAGCAACAAACAGCAAAATTTTCTTAAAATGGGCAATTATCGATGCATTCATCAATGCCAAAATGATGTGTGTTGTTGCAACAACACAGTTGCCATTAATAAGGTCCACCTATACGCTCATGTTCCCATTGCAGCAAAAACTCAGGAACAACACATCATTTTAAAAAGGCACATTTTAAATTGTGGAAGTTTGTGAAAATAAAAAAACACACATGTATCACGAAACTCTGCTAGCCTAGTAGAAAATCAAAATAAAATGTGTCACATTAAATAAACACTTTCTGGTGTAACAACCAATGGATGGTTTCCTATAATGTTTCACTGTGCTTTTATTTCAGCACGTTAATTAATAGGAACTTAAAATTATGAAGAAAAATTCCAAACATGTACAGCAATTCAGGTTCACCAACAAAATTCAAATGTCTTTGCTAATTCCACATGCAATACACTTTTGATAAAACATTCGAGTTTTCCCATCAAGATGCTGCAATTGCTCATTGTCAACCAGGAGCTGTTTTTTTTCGGTCATAGGTGAAAATTTTTTTTAAATGACCAAAAAAAAAATTTAAGTCATGTCGGTCAGTATGTCTGAAAATATAGGCAAATGAGCACTGTTATGGCAAGTTTTAATAAAACTATGAGACAAATGACCGCAAATTACTGAAATGTGTTAGTGACCAAAATGTCTCAGCAAAAAACCCAGACCAGAAGACACTGAGTGAAATGTGATGATGACAAACATGCATCATCATAGTTGACACTATACCCAATTCTTTGTGTCCACACAGGGTAATTTTATTGTTTCACAACTCAACAGTGAGATAGACATTTGAGTTTAACACATTTACAATTCTGCAAACCCAGCAATAAGCAGTACTTCTATAAATCAATGCCCACAATCTCTAACATTTGATTTAAATATCCTGTACCACTTCCAACTCCTCATGATTCAAAGCACTTTTACTTTCATTACATACAAATACCTTCATGTTTTGTTCAACATTGCAACAGGAAATTTGACTGTTTTTGTGATGAAAATTTACTTCCGCATATCATCCTTATTATGTAAAAATGTGGTCATGCAAAGTTTCCATCATTACAAAATTACCTAACACCTTGGTGCTTAGTTCATCAAACATAAGTCTAAGTTTTATTAAAATGAATTGAAGAACTAACAGTGGTGCAAGTTTCTACTTAACAGAATCCAACAGATTTTTTGAAGTCCTAGTAGCACAATCCATGAGTTACCCACCATTCTTTCATCAGCAACTGCATCTTCTCCATTAGGACAACCTTGAGGTAAACAGCATTGTTGGTAACATATGTCCTCATTTTCATCATCAACTGAACCAGAGCTGCAACTGCTTGCTCCTATAAAAACAGCAAGTTTTGATTTCAATCACAATCACAGCCATAGTGGCTAACTGGCTACACCGCTGACCACCAGAAGGAAGTAACACAACACCTCACAAACATTAAACCTTCACACTATTATTAACATGCTAAGAATTACCTAGACATTTAACTTCACATGTGACTAAGGATGCATCAATACATCCACGCCAGAAACATGAGTTATGGTTGTTCATGCATTTCAGAAATTGCAATGAACTAGTACAGACTAGTACCAACCAAGGTCGAGAAAAACCCAGGTTTAAAAAAACAACATCCCACCTGGATTTTTTTTCAAAGAAGTTTTTTTGGGTATGAAAAAACAAGTTTTTGTTCTTTTTTTAAGAAAAACATGAAAACCCCATTCTGAATTGTTTTCATTGCATCATGCAATATCACCATTTTCATAATTACACAACAACTTGTTATACCTATTATGGCATTGAAAATTGAGGGTAAGAAATGTACTCCATCTTTGTTTTCACATGGCGCTATTGGTCAGTTCACTACATCAAAGTGGTGGGGCTTGACAAGCATGCACAAAGCAAACACTTATCCATGCCCACACAACTGCAATCTGTAGTTTCATGCCTACGTTTGTGTGCATGCCCTGCTAATTCAGAATCTATAGTGTATTTTTTCAACACATGGTTTGTTATGGTTTAACATTAAAAACAGGCTGGGTCCAGTGAAGGCAGAAAACTCAAAATAAACGAATTTTAGAGATGAAGAAGATAACCAGTAGAATTAACTTGAAAAAAAATCTCTTTTTTTCAAGTCCTTAATTTCATTCCTGTTTATTTTGTTTGATTTATAAAAAAAATTACAGTTAACTGTACAAGTGTGCTGCTTACTTTATTTTTTACTTTATGGTAGATTTTTAAAAGAAAAGTAAAGAGAGGGTTTTTTTTAAGTGGGCTTTTTTTACAAAAACCCGTGTTTTTTTGGGTCGGGTCATCCATGGCTAGTACTGCAAACTTATAAGTTGTGCACAACAGATTAATATCAGCTTCAAGTTGTGTTTACAAGATACAGTGGATAAGTTGGCAAGAACAAATGGGGAACGCTGGTATGGGATGTTTTCAGAAAGAGTGAGGATAATCTGCTGAGAAGGGCTTTGGACTTCAAAATATATGGATGATGAGGAAGACCAAGAAAAACATGATGAAGGCAGGTGGAAGAAGAAATTAGGAAAATCCGTCTGAGTCAAAATGACACTTTGAATCGATTCAAGTGGAAAGGACTGAAATTAATTGGAAAGTCATTAGGCTACTCCAGACACCTCTGTATCAGGGATAATAGCAGATTTAAAATGTGGACTACTACTCATCAGGTGATGGAGATTTGTTAATATGCTAATCACATTACCACGAGGCATGTTGCGATCGGAAAGCCCGAGTGGCATGTGCGCAAAGCTTTGCACTGTGGCAGCAAGCAACAATAGAGTTCACCTGAAGAGATCACTCAATTATGGTTTGTTTGCGCCACATATATATTGGTGTTGTTCTTAGCGCACATTCCATTTGTGGTGAACTGCGTATTTAGTGCAACGCCAGCAGAGAAGTTGCAACAACATCCCCTCCTTTTTTCAAAGAATTGCACCGATCATACGTTCTTTCTGTTAAGGTTTCACACAGCACGACCTTCACATCCTGGTCACAGCACCATTTTGTTGCGATTGGAAAGCTCAAGCGGCATGTGAACAAAGCTTCATACTGTGGCAGCAAGCAACAATAGAGTTCACCCGACAAGATCACTCTGTTATTGCTTGTTCGTGCCACATACATGGGTGTTGTTTTTCGCGCACATTCTGTTCATGAATTAACCACGCATTCAGCACAACGACAGCAGAGAGGTTGCAACAATAGAATGGTTTGGGACACTTCTAGCATTGGTCAATTGCTGTGTAATAAAAACAGCAGGCAAATCGATGAAACAAAACTGCTGCCCATGAAGATTTAGATAGAGAACATAATTTAAGGTAAAAAGTACAAAATCAAACTTCAATCAAAGCTGAAATATGAGAATTTGTGCTGGTATTTTCTCTGAAAGTCATGATTGTACCAAATCTGACAAATAAATTCTATAATAAATTGCATACAGGTATACTTGGAATGCACTGATATAAAAGCAAACAAAAACTTTGATTCATGTGCATTGTTTTTCTCATGAAAGGAATTACAAATGTCCATTTCAAATCAATATGGCCTTTTTCAATATTGCTAAAGTTTCAACAAAACAGTCAGTGTAATGCAGATCTAATGACATACACATATGAATGTTCAGTGCTCTGGCCAAGATCTGTCACTAGGTTAAACAAAAGACTTGCACATTTTAATATATCCATTGCTCCAGTCTTAAAATACTATGTTCAACCCATTGGAGAATTCCATATATCTTCTAAAATTCAGCTACATGCAAAATTTAATGAATCCAGCCTACTTGGATGGGCAGTATAAACCATTCAAAACTATATTAAACAGTACCTGGTTATTTACTTACCATTTGAAGTTTCAGGTCCACTTGAGTTAGGTGTCCCAGAAATGACAAGAGCCCTTTCACTCTCTTTTCTTATTCTCTTGCTTGGCATTGTCACTTTCATTCATTTGCAAAGACAAAGCAATGTTTTTAATTAACTATTATCCACTTGATTAGTTACAGCAAAAATATGAGCAATACTACTTATAACATCTAATATGAAACACAATTTCACAGTAGCAAAAATTTTTTGAAGGCACATATTAGTCTAAACCTGGGCCATAAAAAACATCAAAAGCCATCAAGGTGGACCAATAATTTTTTTTTAATGAAGGTCTGCTGGGGGACCTACTGTATAGCCACTGCCTTATTTTTATGAATTATAACCACACAAGTGACTTCAAAAATATTAATAGTTTTTTGCATTGCTTCTGTTCTGCTTCCACACACTAAACCTAAACTGCTTCTATGTATCTGTTGGCCATCTTTCTACTAAATATTCTCATGCAGTAGACAAAGAGTTTTAGCAAAGCAGAGCCACCATAACTTACATTTGTATGTGGGGTTACTACTGTTCAATCTTTGTGATACAAATGCTGGAAGTATTTAAGCTAATTGGTTTCAATTATCAAAATGGTAGAAATTTCCATTGTTTTAGCATTTTTGGTACAGTTATCAAGTTTATTTTTACTTGAGTTGTACTATTTTTGACACTGTCCTTCTTATTATAAATGAATTAAAGTTTGATTGCCAAGCTTTCAAACTTGTTTTTTCATGTGATGTGAAGACATGTTGATGTTTAATAGTCAGGGCTACCATGCCATCTTTATTTCTAATATTTGTCCTTATTTTGCAGTACTACGTCTTACTCATTAGAAAATGTTACTGTCCTTACTCCTTGTTACTAAGTAATGTCCTTATTTGTGACTTGTGCAATTGACTTGCGTCCTTATTTTTTCTTATTTTCTATAGCATAAAAAGTTTAAGTAAGCAATATCTGATAGACACACAGACCATTTCTATTTCATCCTAAACATTTTGCAATCAAGGTTTTGTTACGTCATAAAAGTATTATAATCTTGCAACACAGAGACATACGGCGCTATATCAGGAATTGTTAGCATTGTAAGCTGTCTACTCTGGTTGGTATTCTTAGGAAGCTGGTTTTGTAACATAGGTTTAGCATTTGATTGATTCATTGAAAAAAATAAGGAAGCGACAAAATCTTTTCCGTGACAATTCCAAGAAGGAATTTGAGAATAAGACATTGCTGAAGCAAATGGTTCCTGGATAAATAGGCAAACCTACGACCTGACATTAGTTGTGCAAACAGAAACGATTGTCAATTGTTTTCTTTATAGGTATTATAAAATCAAATTTTCCTCAGCCGTCCTTATTTCTGGTGTAGATTGATGGTAGCCCTGTTAATAGTTGATAGTCTTCATCTTGAATGGTACTCAATTTTGCAGTAGGGTAGTGAAATTTGTTTGTGCTCGTATGATTGTTTAATGCAATTGGTGCTGTATCAGAAGTTTTATATGCTGTACTCTTGCAAAATCTAAGATAGTCAATATTTTAACTTTTTAAGCTAATTATGCCAAATTGCAGTTTTGCTACAGCAAAAAGTCAAACATTTGACTTGAAAGGCTAGTCTTGGCTAAATCCCAAAATAAAATGCATTACACCTTTTGTACCTGCTCGTGGACAGACTGAGCCTAGCCTATGCAAGAATGTGGCATTTCACCATGGTCAGTGGGTAACTATATTGCTTCTTCACACTCTGTGTTGTTAAAGATGTATTATTTTGCCACAGTCATGCATATCATGGTTGCTACAAACATGGCTTTACACGTTTTAACCTCCATTGATTGTTGCTCACCTTAAAAACTTTTCTCACATGTATATTATGTGCATGACTCATTTTTTCATCTGTAAATTTCTCAGCGCTTTATACAATGATTGCCTTCCATCATCATGCCAATGATTAAATTGTCCTTTTGATTTGATTTTTCATGGGTTTATCCCGTATTTATATTTTGTTCGTTATTCTCTTTCATTTCATGTTTCAACTTCTTCCATACTTGCGGTCTTATATATATATTATCATTTGTTTCATCATCATGCTTATCTACAGAATTACACCTTTCCAAACGTAAAATTAAAGTGATCACAATATTTCAAATTATTTTATTGTTACTATAACTTCACTCTAAGCACACTAGACTACCATATTCTAACACTTGCAATTTTTAGAAGCTATTGGATTGTTATGTTACAGCTTTTGTTTGTACCTTGAAGTACATAGCAAGCCTACACCAGTTTAATGTATTAAGCCTTCAGTCTAATTCCTAGCCCAATTATCTTTAAAGCTAAACTGTGGAGATCTATTTCAGTGTCAAGACTCTGACATAACATGTGTCATAGGTGGATATATGATGTCATGGCAACATATGAATGAATTGTTATCAAGTTATTCTTATTGTTCATAGATAGACCGATTATTATGGCCTATTTTAATTATACTGAAGAGGTGATGTCAACCAAAGGCCAGTACACTAGGTCTTTCTCTACTCTTTCTTGGGTTGTACCTTGCAAAACACACTACCTGCAGCTAGACTACCACTACCATAACTTAAATAAGTAACAACTCTAGGCTACGCTACAGTCAAGTGGCATACTTTACTTAGTAGGCCTGTGGCAAGCACGAAAAATTGCATGACAGCCGCCCATAGAGCCAGAAGTTTGCCCAGAACCTTAATGATGAAAAGTCCTAGACAAAATAAAAATTACACTGCAAAATTCACGTCCATTCGTACATACTATCCAGCAGATACGCTGCACTTTACTACCCTATTGGCAGCGTTGCACCACGGTACTGTGCTTGACGACCACGCTGCAGCACTGCGATCAACCACAGCATGCGGTCGATGATGGAGTTGTTTACGTGCTTCCAGCAAGAGTTTTCACCCAAAGCGCAGTGATGTTGGTTTCCTTCTTATTCTCTAACCTCCTTTACAGTGACCAATCACAAGGCAGGACATTAATCTTTTTCGTTTGTTTCTTATTTTTATTGCGTCATCGTAGATCAGTGGCTGGAGCAGGATTTCTTTTCTTCTTTGTGAAAGCGCGAAAGCGCGCTTCGCAATGAGGAGCACGGTGTCAGAAACTAGATGTTTTCTCACTTGGCGGGGGCGTGTCAAAGCGCTGTACCACCAGTAAACACAACCTGCGCTCGAACAGCCTGCTCTCAGAAACGCTTCGAGTCAACGGCTCGTGTGCACTGTGCATACCGCAAGCCACTTGTAATGTTTGTTACTGCTGTATGTACGTAAAACTGCCTGGGCGTGAAACTTTCNTGTAATGACTCTTGTAAATGAAAAGTCATGTGCTGGCCTTCATGTAGTCTTTAAAACTGAGGTGTATACTGTTTGGCCAAGAAATCTAACACTGATGATGTATGAAATTCATTTTTGGCATGCATCCATGTGGCAGCGGCGGAACAACCCTGCTACGGCAATGTTGAGTATTAACCGCTTGCCTTCCCGCGTCTGAAGCGCCTAAGCTGTATGTTGTTGCGATGTGGTAAATCGCCAGACCACGTGGATCCACCTCAGCACTGACTACAAGACATGTGTCGGCCTTCCTGGTTAAATCGAAAACGTCATGACATATGTTTTTTCATTTTTGAGGCTTTAACTAAATTTTTGCATTTACCTCCACCCAAACTTCCCAGGGACAGCCGAAAATTCTGTAAGTCAAGAAAGAAGAACCAAAGAAACATCATAGCGTACGCAAATTCTGTAGCTGCTTTCAAGTTGAGTTTTGCTAAAAAGACATGTAGGCCTATTGCAAACACTAAACGCTTTTTCGTAACGAGGCTAACAACGCTGTTTAGAGAATGTAAAACGATTCGCAACTTTTACGCAGACGTTCCCACTTAACGTTTGCCAAAATTTTCACCTGGGAATGTTGGAAAATTACTCAACTGCCCGCTCCATGCCTAATCAAAGGTAGGGTAAAAGTGGGCAAGTGTTTCCAGCAGTTAAAAAATTGTGAATAATTGAGAAAAATTCGGTAAAGAGACTGGAAAATTCTCCAAAGAAATCGTGCTAAATTTCCTGAAAGCTTTATGATATCCTCAATAAGGAATTCGAAATTTGGAAAAATATGCAAAATTGCTGGAAATTGGGCAGATGTATGAAGAAGTCCTTTTGTAGTCATTGGACATTTCAACGCAAATAATGGAAAATACTTAAAAAGGTTGGTCAAATGTGATACAAAAATGAGAAACAGAAGTTTGGGCAATATACAAAAAAGTTGGGTAAAATATTTTCGCCCTCCTAAACAGTGGCGATTCTAGAATTTAAAAAGTGGGGGGCCACTGCGGGGCCAAGAAAAAAGCAGGGGTCAACGTAAATGCCTATCTTGCCTGGTGATTTTTTCGTTGCATTGAAGATTAATCTGCTATGATTAACCCTGTCAAACCCAATATAGGCTTGTGAATATTGTAAATGTGAACTAGCGTTATTATTCACTAGAGAAACCTAAACGCCACTGCAGATGCAATCACACACGTGTACTGCTATGTCGAATATTCTGTGCTAACCATGCAACTTCCACTGCACATACAAAATGAAATAACATTTTCCGTACACAATTGTGCCGACTCCACATGAACGAAAACAGCTCCACGAAAGTGAAAACAATTCATACGAAAACGAGATGGTTCCAACCAAAAATTTCATCTTGACACAAAGACAAGTAGGCTGTTGATAGTCAACTAGTTTCGTAAAAATATTTTAAGTACAAAACACAAAAAATAAGCAATTTGCCACCGGATTGGTGACTACTGACCAGGGCTGCGGAGTCGGAAGTCCCGTCATCCGACTCCGACTCCTGGCAATTTCGATTATCCGACTCCGACTCCAAATCCGACTCCGACTCCGGACCGACTCCGACCTTCAGCTGTATTAGTTACTTAAAGTGATAATTCTTTTCAGATGAATTCATAAACCCTA